>Ga0307477_10000525_pt1 | contig 41511 bp, 43 predicted proteins | sample atmos_gasesECM2C_FD_203316 | JGI IMG/M metagenome (GOLD analysis project Ga0307477, IMG submission 203316) | Hardwood forest soil microbial communities from Morgan-Monroe State Forest, Indiana, United States - atmos_gasesECM2C_515 | ecosystem: Environmental > Terrestrial > Soil > Temperate... | reverse complement strand
CATGTATCCTATCCCGCTCCCGCTCAGCGGGCACTAACTGCCAAGTTCGCAAGCCGAGAGAAATCTGCGAGAACTGCCGGAAGATTCGTTCAAAAGGTGAAAGGAAAAGAATGCGACCGGTTACAATAGATCCGAAAACGACGATTGCGTTCCTTCAATCTGGGACGACAGTAGTGCTTCTTTCTGGATATACAGGTACAGGAAGAACTTCGTGTCCGGAAGCAAGGTGGTGAGGCCATCGAGTCGGCCTAGCGCCTGGTTAGCACGGTCAAGATGCTGATACAGCCCCGCCAATTCCACAGGCGGATTAGGCGGCAGCCGTGGTGGGATAAAGGCCCGCACTGGTTCTCCAGTGACCGTCGTCGTCACGTAAGGTCCGAGTCTCGACTTGTTTTCAGTGACCACTCGCGTTATGAAGGGTTCCTTTAATGGGCGCTCCCGCTATTAAAGGATATGTCATTATGTCTTAGTAAGCAAGCAGGGCCTACTGGCCCCTGGATCTTCGCACCATTTGCAGGTGCCGGTCTAGCGGTCTAGCCATGGGGAAGTCCACAGATTGGCGGAGATTGGACTATCCGAGACTTGTCAAAGGCGCGGATTCTCAATGAACGACTGGCACTGTTGAGAAATCTAAACTGACACTTTAGATTTCTCAACACTAACGGATTTCGAGAACTGAGTGCCTGAATACGCTACTGAACGTTGAACCTTAACGGCAAGACAGCGGCATTGGCTTCTGGATTGTAATAGTCATAAAGAACCGACAGTGCGCTCATTGCGCTTATGCCAAAGCGAGGGCGGAAGATAAACTGGAATTTGCTTCCTCCCGCGCTCGGCCAGAGATAGAAGACAACTCTGTCTGGCTGGACTTCGTACCCGTCAACGCCAGTCTGTTTGGCTTCTTCCAGCGATTCGCGATCGACTTCCACGCCTGGCGGCAATCCGATTTCCGCTATCATCATGCCGTAACCAGCGAATCCGACCCGCTCTGCTTCCACTCGACAAGCTAAGGCTTCGCCAACTTTTGCCTCGTGGCGATCAAAATCCACTTTCAGTTTCAGCGCTCTTGTGTCCCCTGACTTGAAGTTCTCCGTCTGAGTTGCTTCGGCTTGGGGCCAGGGTATGTAATAACTCGTAATCACGTTCGTCTGCATGGCACGGTTGTCGCCCGCTCGCTGGATAGCAACTCTATTGCTGCCCCCCTTCAATTCCTTACTGAAATCAATCACTCTCGGGCCTACAACCTCGGTCGCCTTAGGCAGTTTGATGTCCGCCAGTTTCGTGCTGTTCACTAGGACAGATGCGGTGTCGTCGCCAGCCCCGTTTTTCCCAACAGGCATGGCGGCAATCATGGCCTCGATAACATTCTGGGTGGCTTGGGTGGAATACCAGCAAGCCTAGCGGTCCTTGTGCGTCAGCAGATATTGAAGACCGCGGTTGACCTGTTCTGTGAGCGCCGAATCACTTCCTAGCGATTCCAGTTTCGCAAGAGCTTCAACGGCAAGAGCGGTGGTCTCCAGCCGCCTGGCAGTGTCCCATCCGTAGAAAGGTGTGGTGTTTGCTTCCAGGTTCCAGTACGTCGTAGATCCTTCACTGTGGGCCTGCCGAGCCAGCAATTCGCGAGCATTCGCAATGTGCTCTTGCCGCTTCGCTGCCAATCGCAGCCATAGCGTAGTTTCCAACCAGATACGGATCTTGCCATTCGCTGATCCGATCATCAAGATAAGAAAGGGCCCGTGCGACTGATGAATCGACCGTATCTCGTTCCTTTGCATCGGGCGATTTACTGGAAGTCGCCAAGGCACGTGTCACATACGCCGTCCTCATTGGATCGTCTATCTGGCCTTTTGTGGACCAGTCATATCGAGTCCAGGCTCCTGACGCCGCTTGCTGCGAGACCAGGTAAGATCGCGCTTTCGACATGATTTGAGGGTCGACTTCAACGAATTCACGCGCTCCATCCAGGAATCTGAGCACATATGCGGTCAATGCCCGTCTTGTGAAGTGTTGCCCCAGTAGGAAAAGCCGCCGTTGGCTTGCTGCAAGGAGGGCAACAACGCGTAGGCGTCCAGCACGGACTTGAGCGCTCCCGCATACACTTGGGCGCGAGAATCTTTGGCGGCAGCATCGACACCTGCCTTGTTCAGCAACTGCAAAGCCTGGAGACTCACATACCCTATGGATGTGATCTGCTCAGCGCAGCCCGCAGGCCGTTTGGCTATGCCATTCATGGCGTCGAGAACGTGCGCAATGAGATTCGGATAAATACGAAGTTCCGCATCAATAGAACCAGGAATCGCCGTGGGCGGAACTTGAATCTCAAGCGTCTGATTCTCACCGGCAAGGAGTCGGCCCGTAGTAAACGAGATTTCCTGGCCGTCAGGATGGACTTGAACCTCGCGTTCCACTGCATCTCCCGTCTCGTTATTCCGCGCGGTTACGCGTTGTTTGCCAGGATTCGCTCGTGCTATTGCCTTGAATGTGAATACTCCATTTGCATCGCCTCCAGCCGCGACGGTGACGGTCTGCTGCGGCGGAGAGAGCATGGAAAACCATTCCTCTGATTTGAGTTCCGTCAGTAGCGTCTGCTGTTTGTCGGAGTAATTGCGCAAGACCACCGGGAGGCTGATTTGATCACCCTCGGTAAGTACTTTGGGTGGGTCGTGCTCGATGAAGAAAGGCTGGAAGGTCCGCAATTCCTTTTCTGCCACTCCGACCTGTCCAGCTTCGGTCGAAGCGACAACCGACATGGACCATGCCGTGATGTTGTCTGCCATCGGAAAGTCCAGGTGCGCCCGTCCGTGGTCGTCGGTGATAACCTCTGGTTTCCAGACTAGCGTCTCAGGGAAATACTTCCGGAGACGCGGCGTGAACAGCGGTTTTTCGGCAGATGCAGTTCCCTGTATGGTCTTAGCGACGGTACTGGCTACTTCTGCGGACTCCGTATTCAAGGTGACCGCTTGGGCGCTCACCTCAACAGCTTCGGATACGGTGCCGACGTGTAAGGTGGCATCCAGGTTCACCGTTGAGCCCGGTTGTACCGGCACGCGGGTCACGGTGGTTTGCTGGAAACCTGCGGCATGAAACTCGACCTGGTACGTTCCGGCAGAAAGGCTGGAGATCAAATAGCGTCCATTGCTATCTGTGGTTGTGGTTTCGCTCTGTCCATTCTGGAAAAGTACTGTCACTGTGGCATTCGTAACCACGGCACCGCTCTGATCTGTGACCACCCCGGTGATTGCCCCCGAACCTGACGGAAGCGGTCCCTGTATTGCGGACGCTGGCTTCTTATTCAGATCTTTGCTGGACTGTTCGGCTAGGACGCGGCTGAACTCGGCAACGTTGAACGCCTGTTCCGCTTGGTTCTCGGGGCCGTAGCTGGAAACCGCCAGGAAAGCCATTTCCTGGGTCACTGGCGTCACCTCAGTGACACGCTTTTCTTTGGCTGCGGTGTAATCGTAGTACGTGGAAACGTTCACGCGGTCCCAGTGGCGGCTCCGTTTTGAGAATGTGAAGTGGTATGGCCTCCCCCAGAGATCGAGTAAACGATCGCCCGAAATGTGCGCAATTGCGAGAATCGGTTTGAGTTCGTCTTCTGTCTGCGGAAACTGTTTGGTCGCGGCAAAGTGTTCTGCTAACGCTCGCTCAATGTCCTCGGTCTCCCTGACAAAATAATGAACAGAGGATGTCCACTCCTGTACGTCGTCCCAAGACGGCTTCTGCTGAGAATCGAACACGCCGTCCGGTCCAGCACTGGTTACGAATACCTTGAAGTATGGTCCAACTGTTTCGAAGGAAAACCGGTAGTGATGCCCCTACGGATCGAGCATCGTGTCAGGATCGAGGTCCTTCGTTTTCATCACTTGACGTAGAGTCGGATAATCGCGAATGTAGTTGCCCGTCTTGTACGGATATTCTCGCGCCATCTGGTCGATAATTTGGCCCGTATTTCGGAAATACTGCCATTGCATGGAAGTCGCATCGGCATCGTCGACAGTTCCGGCCTTCTTGTCCGGTCCATTACTCTTGAACGTCAGCACGTCGAAAGCGCCGCTCACAGAGTATTCGGCTTGGTACGTAAAACCCCATGGGTCGGTTATTTTTGCGAGATCAATGCTCTTGGCTACCAAGATGGCATTCAACTCAGCATCATTCTTGGGGTATCGGGCTTCTTTGTCATAGGTCGCCTGTAGAGCTTCGCGCACCAGCTTCAGGGACTTGGTCATGAGTTCAGCGAAGACATTCCCGGCACCCCGAGAGTAGTTCTCGCCGCCCGTTAACCTCACATTCCCGTACCACCAGTTGTATTGCGCCGAAGACATCAACGCTTCAGCAAGCAGTTGCAGATTCGCACTGAATGGCTCATTGGGATTGAGGCCCAATAAATCGCGATACCCAATGCCCGCTATCTTTCCGATATAGTTTTCATCGAAATAATCGTAAATAGAAAACCCAGTAGGACGGCCAAACTCTTTGTCGCTGCGCACGTGCTCAGCGACTGCACGATCGTAGACCAAGAGTCACAAGTCGCTTTCGACGGGTTTTCCTTCTGGCGATTTGACGCTAAATTCTGCAGAAGCGGTTTCACCCGGACGATACGTGGTATGTGCCATTTTCACGCCGACTCTCAAATCCTGCAGCGCTGGATAAATGACATGGGTGGTCCCGCTGAGTGCGTAGTCATCTTGATGTGGAGACTCCGTGAGCGCGAAGGCGGTAATTTCAACCTCTCCACTCAGCCGCGAATCGTACTCAACGCTCAGTCCCGCTTGTCCGTTTATCGGACGCACAACTCGTGAGGTGATCAGTCCGGCTGGCGTTGAGACATCGACAATCACATCGCGGACAGGACTGTTGGACTCAATTGTAATCGGCAGTGCGTCTCCTGGCCTCAGCGATCAGGCAAAACCGGCCAATAGAGATCACCTCAAAACCGGCCAATGAGAGACCGGGACGTTGACAGCGACGAATGGCTCTGTAGCCTTTCGTCGATATGAGCAACGCCTTGAGCGAAGAAAAAAGACAACAAGTAATCGCGTTGGGCCGATTGGGTTGGCCCTTGCGACGCATCGAACAAGAAACTGGTGTGCGCCGGGAGACAGCCAGCGCCTACCTGAAGGCCGCCAGGGAGCCTTTTCAAATTCGCCCGCGTTGTTCGGTTCGGCAAAACACAGAGTTCCGCTCACCGAAGCGGGAGTTCCGTCGGCGCAGGAAGATGTCACATACAGACTGGGGTGTTTGTCGGGAGCGGACCAGGAATCGCCGCTTGTGACATAGAGTTGAATGGGCCTTTCAGTGAGGCGAATTCGAAAACGGCGTTGCTCGGTCCGTTTGGTCGAGAGATCCGTGACGTAAGCTGCAAATGTTAAGTCTTCTAAGTCTTCATAGTGGGAGTAGTCTTCCGGATTGAAATCCTTGAACTCGTCCTGCAGGTCGACCTTCGCTTCGAACCTGCCCTCTTTGTCAAATGTACCTTCGATCGGATTGGATTCTTCCGTCACCCACTTCTGCTCTTTGAAGTCCCAATGGCGATTCTGCTGATTCACCAGGCGGACGTTTGCGTTCCGAACCGGCTTCCCGAAGAGATAATCTGCGCTGATCGTAATCGTCGCGTCTTCGCCAGGCAGATAGTACTTGCGGTCCGGATCAGCCTTCACGGTAAAGGTCGGCAATTCGTAGCGGCTGACACGTACAGTGGCCCGTGCCTGTGGAGCGTCATAGTCGTCTTCTGAGCCCTTTAATGTTGCATGAACTTGGTAGTCCCCCAAGTCAACGGCCCAGCCTTAAGCGATGACTCCCCAAGCAACCGGCGCATGATCAAAAAACCGCGTTTTCTGATGCGCGCCAACAGCCAGGTGCCAAGGTAAGGGATTTCAGCCATTGTTCGACCTGCACGGACTTCACGTCCGGCAGACGATACGATCCAACGTGGCAGAATCCACTTCCTCAAATAGCCTTGGTACCCAAGGAGACGCTAGTCTCCGCTGTTCTCAGTCACGAACCAAGAGCAGGCTAAAATCTAAGTGCTTCATTTGGTGTCGCTTAGAGGACCTGAACCAGCCCTTTTTCTCGCCTCAATTGTACCGAGTTATGCGGAGTTCTGCCCCGGACCTGCTTCGGCGTGCGAGAATCTAGGACGGCACCATATGGACGCCCGAGAGAAGATCGAAACGGTGCTTGGCGAGATTCGGAGTTCGCGCAGCGAACTCCGAACCATCATCAACACTATTCCTGCGATTGCATGGTCCAGTCGCCCAGACTGTTCGGTGGACTTTGTTAACAACCGATGGGAAGAGTACACCGGCTTATCTTCAGAACAATCGTACGGGGAAGGTTGGCAGGCTGCGATCCATCTCGAAGACCTACCGGGACTGCTGAAGAATTGGAAGGGGTCTCGCGATATCGTCACCGACACTTGTGAAGTACGGCTGCGACGATTCGACGGAGTGTTCCGATGGTTTTCACTTCGCCGAGAACCTCTACTCGACCAAAGCGGGATGGTGACCCGATGGTTCGGAACAGGAATTGATATCGAAGCCATCAAGCAGCGCGAGACACTGCACGCTGCGGAAAAGCGAACAATGGAGTTGATCGCCGATGGAGCCAGCCTCAAGGACGTTCTAGATCAGTTGTGCAGTTCCATCGATGTACGGGTCGCGCCGTCTGTCACAACGGTTCTTTTGAGGGAAGCTGATCGAGAGTGCCTTTGGCATGGTGGCGGCCTTGGTGTCTCAAGCGAATGGATTTCAGCGATTATTCCGGTTGCCATCGCTGAAGCTGGATTATGCGGGAGAGCGGCGTTCTTGAAAGAACGGGTCATCGTTACAGATGTCGCGACAGACCCAAACTGGCCCGATCAATATCGTGACCTAGCGATTCGGAACGGCATAAGAGCTGCGTGGTCCGAGCCGATCCTCGCAAAGGATCAGGAAGTGCTTGGTACTTTTGCACTCTACTCGCATGAATCGCGAGTTCCGACTGACGAGGATCTCGCGCTCATTCAAGGCGCGGGACATATCGCTCGAATTGCAATTGAACGCCAGCGATCACAGGAATCTCTCAGAGTAGCTCTGAAAAGAATAGAGAACTCGGAAACCAGACTTCGCCAGGTGATCGACACTATTCCGACACTAGCCTGGTGCAATCTGGCGGACGGCCCAAACGAGTTTCTCAACAAACGTTGGCATGAATTCACTGGCCTCACGCCTGAAGAGTCGAATGGCTGGGGATGGCAAACGGCTTTTCACCCCGATGACTTACCTCCGTTAATGGAACGATGGCGCGAGCTATTAACGTCCGGAGGGTCAGGCGAAATAGAGGCACGCCTCCGTCGCTACGACGGAGTGTATCGGTGGTTTTTGATACGAGTCGAACCATTTCGCGATGAGACCGGCAAACTCTTGCGCTGGTACGGAACAAGTACCGACATTGAGAGTCTCAAGCAAACCGAAGAAAAACTCCGTGAAGAAGAACGCGAGCTCCGCCGGATCACAGACGCGATACCGCAAGCAATTGTCGTTCAGGATCCCTCCGGCACGCCAGTTTACGCCAATCAAGCGACGCTCGATTATACGGGCCTTACCGCTGAAGACGTAATATCTCCGGGCTTCCGACAAAGAATCTTTCATCCAGACGATCTGGAGAGACTTCGCGACTTTCGGAAGCTCGCTTTGGCGCGCGGACTTCCGTTTGAGATTGAGCAACGAGCACTGCGTAAGGACGGGCAATACCGTTGGTTCCTGATTCGTTACAATCCCTTTCGGAATGAAAGGAACGAAGTAATTCGCTGGTATGCGACTGGAACTGACATCGATGAGCGGGTTCGTGCGGAAGAGAGAACTCGCAACGAAAACCTGGCTCTACGCGAGCAAATTGATCGGGAATCGATGTTTGAGGAGATTGTTGGGTCCTCTGAAGCGCTTCGTAAAGTGCTCCACCAGGTTGCCAAGGTCGCCCCTTCCGATTCCACAGTTTTGATCCTGGGCGATACGGGCACCGGCAAGGAACTGATAGCTCGTGCTATCCACAAGCGATCGAGTCGCGCGGATCGAGCTTTCATTGGCGTGAACTGTGCCGCAATACCCCCGTCGTTAATTGCTTCCGAGCTATTCGGCCACGAAAAGGGAGCGTTCACTGGCGCGAGTCAAAGGCGGCTGGGGCGTTTTGAATCGGCGAATGGCGGAACGATTTTCCTTGATGAGGTTGGCGACCTACCCACCGACATTCAGATCGCACTATTGCGAGTTCTGCAAGAACGTGAAATCGAGCGTATCGGCGCAAGCAAACCGATTCCGGTGGATGTGCGGATACTTGCAGCCACTCACCGCGACTTGACTGCGCTCGCCGCAGAAGGAAGATTTCGTCAAGATCTCCTATATCGGCTCAATGTAGTGCCGATCAAAATGCCTTCACTACGCCAACGGAAAGACGACATTCCGTTGTTGGTCGAATATTTCATTGGCCGCTTTGGAAATAGAGTTGGAAAGAAGTTCAGGACAATCGATAAGAAAACGCTCGAACTATTCAAAGATTACAGTTGGCCGGGCAATATCAGAGAGCTTCAGAACGTGATTGAAAGAGCTGTAATCCTGAGTGAGGGAGACAGCATCTCGATTGATGAAGCGTGGCTGACATGGGAATCCCCGCAAATCCGTGATCCGAGAGTTGCACTGCACGACGTGTTGGACCAACAGGAAAGAGAAATGATCGAATCCGCCCTAGCCGAAACTCGTGGCCGAGTTTCTGGTCCAGACGGGGCCGCGGTGAAACTGGGCATTCCAACAAAGACTCTCGACTCGAAAATAAAGCGCCTTGGAATCAACAAATTTCGATTCAAAGACCCCCGAGCCGTCTAATCGAATTAACCCCTCGCTTTGGATAAATCCTTAAATATAAGGAATTGCTGAAAAATAGGGATATCCGTACCGTACAGCTTGCTTCTTTTCAGTAGCTTGCAAATGGTAGTCGGAGTGCACCCAAGCGTGGAAGCCGGGAGCGGCTTATCGTGACCCTAAAGATTGAACGGTCCCGAGAGCGAGTTCGGCTCAGCGGGGACCTTCGATCCGAGGATTTGGATCAAGTCAGAACTGAGATTGAGCGCTGCGGGACCTCGGCGGTGTTGGACGTTGAAGAGGTGGCCCTTGTCGACCTCGACGCGGTTCAGTTCCTCAACCGATGCGAGGCGAACGGCGTCGCTGTCTTGAACTGTCCGGCTTATATCAGGGAGTGGATGTCGAGGGAAAGAGCTCGCGCGGAGTAGAGAGATGTAATCAGCAACAGAGCGCCGAGCAGATGGCGAAAATCTCAGACGAAACGAATTTGAGAAACATAGAGGAGGTGGCATGCGCGGGTAGATCCGGCAGGGTTGGAAGACAGGATCTTCCACGTAGCGACCAGTGTCGAGATGGCATTGAAAGAGATGAGTTCGTGCTTCGGCAGCCTAGCCGGGATCGGCTCCTAATATGACGACCGCACCACATCAACAGGCCGCCTACGGAGATCAAATGGCGAAGTATTTCCGAGTCGGTAAGGGGCCGAACCTCGTGATTCGCCCACCTTCGGAGGCGCAAATTGCTATTACTCGCTTGGCATCAGATGCGGGTCTTCCGGAACGGACCGCTTCTATTCCCTCCGAGCGGGCGCTCGTCGTATCAGTGCACTTGACCCCTGCGAGCGAGCGAGGATGTGAAATCTGGGTTGATGATCGCTATTCTCGGATCGCAGAATGGCCTGCTGGAGGGGTTGGAATTTATGACTTGGAGTCCAATCCTCGCGTGCGGAATCGGGGTCTCGTTGATTGGGTTCACTATCATGTTCCTCGCTCAACCCTTAACGCATTCGCGAACGACGCTGAGATCGGCGACATCTCGGCCCTTCAGTGCCCACCCGGAGTAGTTGATCCAGTGCTGCATCAGATGACAAGAATGATCTTGCCGTCCCTGAATAAAGCACACGCTCTCGAAGAACTCTTCCTCGATTATTTTCGCCTGCTGTTTTGTGCCCATGTGGCTGGGAAATATGCCCCGTCGTTCACCAAAATAAAGAATTACAGGGGTGGTCTTGCGCCGTGGCAAAGACGACGAGCAACCGAACTACTCAGAGAACACATCGATGGGTCAGTGAAGTTATCGGTCCTGGCGGGTGAATGCGGGCTTTCCGTCAGCCATTTCGCTCGATCCTTCAGACAGTCCTTTGCAACATCAGCGCACCACTACCTAATCCTGCTGCGGGTCGAAAGGGCGAAATCGCTACTGACAAATTCCATTCTCCCTCTTTCGGAAGTGGCATTTCAGTCTGGGTTTTCTGACCAAGCAGCATTTAGCCGAACATTCAAGGCCGTCGTCGGAGCGCCTCCGGGACAGTGGAGGAGAGAAGAGAACCATCGCAGGCCCGAGGACGTGGGCGACAACCGAGCAGAGCTAAAACGATGCGCATCGTTTCTCTCGACATGTTCGTTACAGCGCTCCTACGGTGTCGCGTGAAGTGGAATAAACTGGGTAGGGGATGTCAGTTCCATGAACTCGATTGATGTAAGCGCCGCCGCTTCGTGGATTTGCCGTGTAATCAGACAGTCCTGTGCCGTTCGGAACGGCGACCATAATGTGCGGCCCAAGGTGGTAATCGTCCGGTCCAGCGTTCGTTGTGGGCAGCATTAGGCACCCAGCCTCCGGTGTACATGTAGGAGAGGCCGACTCGGTCGACGTGTACAGGTCTGTGAGCAATAGCAAAAGAGATGCAGCTGCATCACGGCGATTGAGCATTTCGTGGACAGCGAGATGGCTCCGATCTAGACGTTCGAAGGAGCCGAGTACGATGAATCATATAGTCATCGTCGGAGGCGGCTCCGCAGGGCTTAATTGTGCGAGGAAGCTTTCCGCTCACCCGGACGTTCGGATCACACTAATCGACAAGAACAACTACCAGCAATTCCAGCCATTGTTGTACCAAGTGGCAACTGCGATCTTGACCCCGGGCAACGCGGCGTTTTCGTTGCGATCGATCTTCCGGAATCACGCGAATGTGAATGTCAAGCTTGGAGAAGTAATCTCGGCCGACCTCCTCACACGAACGGTGCACACCAAAGACGGAAAGACTTATCAAGGTGACTGGTTGGTGCTTGCGGCCGGCGCTCAAGTCAATTTCTTCGGTACACCGGGAGCTGACAAGCATGCATATCCGTTGTATTTGCTTCGCGATGCTGAATTGCTCCGATCTCGCATCTTAACGCTCCTCGAGTCCGTTGATAGGGAGCCATCGCTCGTCGCAGAAGGAGCGCTGAATTTCGTGGTCGTAGGAGCCGGGGCCACGGGTACCGAGACCGCTGGAGCACTGGGGGACATGACACAGAGAGTGCTCAAAGACGTTTACAGGAACTTAAATTTTAGCAAGTCGCGAGTCATTCTAGTCCACGTCATCCATACAGTCTTGAATGCGTTCTCCGAGGGATCCCAGATATACGCCAGCGAGATGCTGAAGAAACATGGAGTAGAAGTCCTCCTCGGAGTCGGCGTTAAGGAAGTACACCCCAGCTACGTTGTGCTGACCGACGGAAGCACAATTCTAACCCGCGCTACAATTTGGGCCGGAGGACTGAAAGCATCAAACCTCTCGGGCGCTCTGGGGATCAGGACAGGGCACGGAGACCGCATTGAAGTGCAGCCCGACTTTAGCGTAAAGGATTTCCCGGGTGTCTACGCGCTCGGGGACTTTGCAAATATCTCCGGCGTGGACGGCAAGCCGCTGCCCCAGCTTGCATCGGTCGCCCAGCAAGCGGGCAGGTATTGTGCTGATGCTATCGCTGCTTCGATCGCTGGTGACCCTGTAAAGCCCTTCCGATACTTCGACATGGGAATCATGGCGATGATCGGACGTAATGCTGCCGTTACAGAGGTTGGCGAGCATCGCCACGAGCTCACTGGCCCGCTTGCTTTCGCAGCCTGGCTGGCTGTTCATGCCCTGTTGTTAGTCCCAACGCGGGCGAAGATCGAAACCTTCATTGAATGGGCATGGGATTATTTTGGCAGGACGCACGTCGATCCGATTCTTGATCGCCCTGAAGAGGTGGCAGTTGATTGGACCGATGCCGAGGGGAAAAATGTGCCTCTGACGAAGGAACCCCTCTTTTGAGCGTCGACAACACCCTGCCTCTGACGAAGTCATCCAGATGACAGGTCGTCTTGAATTACCACCTGACTTCTTAGGTCCCGCTTGGTGAAAACGTGTGGCGGCGCTGAACCACAATTTTACGTACGGGCGTCTGAATGTGACACGCTTCCATTCTTACGGCAACAAATGACAAAGTAGGCACAAACGAGCAAGACGCGAACCTGTTACATAGCCTAGCCTCGACAGGAAGAGGTCGCATGGGGTGTTTTCATCAAGAGCGTCCTGGTCTTGCTCCGAGGACGTCGGGCAAGCGGACACTGCGGCGAGGTTTGTCGTCCACGATGTTGTTACGGAGCACCGTGATTGGTTGAACTTATTCATGAGCATGAGGTGGTGCGAGGTCAAACGCTTCGATCGGCTGCAGCCCCCGTTTCGACGCAATGCCTCGCTCGTGCTTCTGTTATGGATGTTCCATCAACCGATCCTGGCGCAGTCCCGGCAGCTGGTGCCGCCGAGTAACGACGCGAGGGGGGCGACTCTCGTTCGACTTCCACTGACACTGCGCGAAGCTGTTCAACTCGCCCTCAAGCAAAATCCCCGGGAGGTCGTCGCTCGCATTGAAGTTGAACGACGCAGGCGGATGAGCGACGAAGCCAGGGCGAAGTTGCTCCCGCAAGCCGCGATCGACAGCTCGGTATCCGTGAAACGGTTCAACGGGCAAAGTATCACAGGGGGGCGTATGCCCACTCAGTATGGGCCATTTCAGGTATTGAATTTTGGTGGGGAGTTCTCGCAAAGCATCATCGATCTACCCCATATCCGGCACTATCAGTCGAGCAGACAAGACATTGTTACCGCGAAAGATGACAGGAATAGCACCCGGGAGGAGATTGTTTCCGAAGTCGTAACGAGTTACCTCCTCGTGCAGCGAGCCAAGGCCACTCTGGACGCGACACGAGCGCGGCGCGAACTGGCGCAGAGGCTCTTCGATCAAGCCGCACAGCTGGAAAAGAATGGAGTCGGAACTGGCCTGGACACTTTGCGCGCAAACGTGGAACTGCAGAACGAATTGCAGCAAGAGATCGACGCTTCGTCCTCTGTTCAAACCGCTTCTTACGCCCTGGCAAATATCCTCAGCTTACTGCCAGGCCAAGAAGTCGAAGCAATTGATGCGATGAAATATGATCAGCCCCCTGCGACTGACGAAGAATCGCTGAGTCAGAGGGCCTATCAACAACGTCCCGAATTGCTTGAAATCGCTTCAGCACAACGATCAGCACTTATCGAGACCGAGGGGCGCACGCGAGCAGAGGTTGCCATCGGTAACATTCGAAGGCTCATATTTTGAGCAGGGTCGCGTCTTCGGCGATTCCATTCCGGCTTATACATACACGGGGACGCTACACCTCCCGCTTTGGACGAGCGGTCGAATCTCTGCCGAGGTCGCTGAGGCCAGGCTTCAGGAGCAACGGCTTTCCGAGCAGAGGCGCGAAATAGCGAACTCCGTGCTGCAGCAGGTGCGGACCTCGGTTGAGCAGTTGCGGGCATCGAGTAGTGCTGTCACGGTCGCAAACAATGCCCTCGATCTCGCGAAGCAGGAGGTTTCTAGGGCGGAGCGTCGATTCGCAGCGGGTCTGTCCACAAATATTGATGTCGTCACCGCCCAAGACGAATTGGCGCGCGCCAGCAATAACAAAATCGAGGCCCTCTATCGGTACAACCAATCCCGTGCGGACCTTGCTCGGGCGACAGGAGATGCTGAGAACGTCTATACACATTAATGGAGGAGCGATGGGCCCTGCGGAAGCGAAGAATGCTGAAGCAATCGTGCAACCCTCTACTCTTCCTGTCGTGCGTGACTGGAAGCGCATCTCGATTGTCTCCGGCGCGTCCGTCATTGTCTTAGCGGTTGTTTCCTGGGTCTTCTTAGGCAATGAACTTACAACGGATGACGCGCAGGTCGACGGATACATAACAACCGTTTCGCCGCGCGTCTCCGGCGAGGTGGTCAAGCTGTGGGTCAACGACAATGTCGAGATACACGCGGGCGACGCGCTCGTTGACATTGATGCTCGTGATTATCAAGCGGCTTATGACCAAACAAAGGCTGCGTACGATGCGGCGGTGGCGGAAGCGCAATCCGCGAAAGTCAACATCTCACTGACCCGCGATACCACAGCTTCAACAATGGAAAGCTCGGCCGATGAGAGTCTTATCTCTCAAGCTGATCTCCTTCGCTCGCGCACGGTATATCAGCAATCCGCGACGGCCTTGCTTGATGCTGCAAAGGCAAATCTGGACGCGAAACGGGCCACCAACGAGCGCGCTCAGGCGGATTTAAAGCGCTATCGCACCCTACTGGTGACGGACGATGTGTCGCACTTTCAATTCGACGCTGTGGAGGCCGCGGCTCGGGTGGCGAAAAGCGAGTTCCTTGCAGCTGATCAACAGGTACTTAGCGCCCAGGATACGGTCGACATCGCGAAGGCCCAGGCAACGGCTGCTGAGCATCAGCTGAGCCGTTCTGAAGCGGAGCTAAAGCAAAGTAAAGCCCAGTTCAAGCTGGTGCCCATCCGGGAAGCGCAATACCAATCGGCGCTCGCAACTGTCGAGCGCGCCCGTGCTACGGAGGAGGAGGCTGCACTGCAATTGAGTTATACACATGTTCTCGCACCAGTTTCCGGCCAGGTTACGGAGCGCGCAGTTGAAGTCGGCCAGTACGTCAGTCCCGGACAACTCTTGATGACGTTGGTGCCGTTGGACCGTGTCTATGTCACGGCAAACTTCAAAGAGACTCAGCTAGCTCCCGTTCGCTCCGGCCAACGCGCAACGATCTATGCCGACATGTATGGCACACGAAAGTTTGAAGGAATTGTTGACTCGATCGCTGGTGCGACGGGCTCGCGGCAGGCTCTGCTTCCGCCACAAAACGCTACGGGGAACTTTGTAAAAGTTGTTCAGCGAATCCCCGTGAAGATTTTGATTCAACGCACGCCACAGACAGACGCAGTGCTTCGGCCCGGCATGAACGTGGAGGTGACAATTCATGCACATTAGTCGACCTCTGCCCACGAGACATCCGATGATCAACGCCGAACTATTGGAAAAGGCCGACCGGTTCCAAACCGCGCTTCACGAAAGGCTCAAGGCGTTGTCTCCGCTCACGAAGGTCATGATCGTAATCGGCCTTGGCTTGGCAACGTGTATGGAGGTTGGCACCACCACGGCGGTCAACGTGATCCTGCCGGATATGCAGGGCAATGTTGGCGCGACTGCCGATCAGATCAGTTGGGCCGTCACAATCTATAGCACCGCGTTTCTGTGCTCATTGCCGCTAAGTCCTTGGTTAGCGAGACGGTTTGGTCACCGCGACCATATCCTCCTGTCGATAGCCCTGCATGCCCTCGGAGCGTTGGGCTGCTTCTTGTCCCATGAATTATGGATGTTGCTTTTCTCCCGCGTCGTTATGGGCATTGGCGGCGGCGGTCTTCTAGTTCGCAGCCTGGTCACCATCTATCAGCTGGTTCAGGGTAAATCGCGCGCGAAATATTTTCTCTTATTTGCTACCGTGCTACAGAGCTTCAGGGCGTTGATGCCGCTGATCTTCGGATTGGTAACAGATAGGATCGCATGGAATACGGCTTTCCTCATTGTGATCCCGATCGGCATGGCGTCAGCAGCACTAATCTACGCCTTCATGCCCCGCAGAATAGACTTTGAAGCTGAGCCGCCTCGCCCGGACTTCGCCGGAATCGGTTTCCTGGTCGCGGGTGTTACGGCCTTTCAGATTATTGCCAGCCGTGGGGAGCAAGACGACTGGTTTGGGTCATTCCATCTTCGTGCGGCTTTCGTGATCGGAGTCTTCGCGCTGACAGCGTTTACCTTGCGCGACATCGATCTCAATAATCCCAACCCGTTTCTAAACTTGCGACTGATCGTCACGCAGCGCCCGCTATTTGCGGGCTTAGGTATCGCCGTTGTCTTTGGTGCCATGCTCAGTGGGGGATTGTACGTTCTGCCCCAGTACCTGCGTACGATTCAGACCTACAGCGCCACCCAGACGGGCTTTTTCTATTTCATCGACGGTCTCGCAAGTCTCGTCGGATATTACCTAATGATGAAGTTGTCACCGCATTTCGGACTTGTTCTTTCAAACTTTGCGGCGCTCATCCTCTTCATCATTGGCAATTGTGGGTTTGTCCACGTGCTCACAGGAGATACGCCGGGTGCGACGATTTGCATATTTCTAGTTCTCCATGGTGTATCCACCGGAATGTTGATACCGGGCGTCGGTATGCTGATTCTCCCTGCGATCGATCTACGATTCATTTCTTTCGGTGCCGCCATTTACTTGTTCTTCCGGAGCTTTGGTGCATCGATCGGCGTGTCCGCTGTTTTGGTGTTGCTCGATATCCGTCAAACACTGCATTCGAGCCGGCTGCTAGACACTGCAAACCAACTTACCCCACGGTTAGCGCAGGCTCTGAGGGCGATCACTGGAGTTGTTCATAGTAGGGGAATTGCGATCAACAGCTCTTCCCTTGGCGCCGATCAACTATTTTCTGGCTTGGTCAATACGCAGGCGCGATTACTTTCTTTCATCGACGTGTTTTGGGTGCTTCAAATCCTTGGATTGGTAGGCATCTTGCTGCTGCTGATTAGCAGAAGTGAGTCCACCGGCGTCTCGAATGTTTCTGACGTCGATCACACTTCACTAGCCATCCATACCTAAACGGCGGGAGTTAACAAAGGGGCTCACCCTGGTGCGTGAGGGCGAGGAGCCAAGAGGAAGGAGATTTCACATAACTTGCAAGCGTCCTGCTTGCCGAGGTCGGAAAATAACAGCTTGTTGTGTCCGTCGGCTTCGGGGTAATCCACGCAGCCTCCGCCGCAGAGAACAGCTACGCATCGCGCTAGTGGAACTGAGCGTCATTCAGGATCAGCGCATTGTTGCACTCGATGCAATGCCGGAGATTGTGGGCCGGGAGAGAACACTTTGGTTCGTGGGCACCGAAACCGCGAGTTTCTTTGCGGACGAGCGAATACGCCACGTTTCCATCCTTATGGCAACAAATGACAAAACTGGTATGAACGAGCAAGATGTGAGACCACAACATGACCTAGGCTTTCGACGGAGGAAGAGTCCATGCGAGGTTTGTTCAAGAGCATCCTGGTATTGCTTTTACTCCTGATTCCAGCAAGCGGAGTCTATCTCATGGCACAAAGCACACGGGTTAGGAACGTCGTCCTCGTCCACGGAGCATTCGCCGACGGCTCCAGTTGGTCAAAGGTAATTCCTTTGCTCCAAGCACAGGGTCTTCATGTTACTTCAGTCGCAATTCCTCTAACCTCCTTCACCGACGACGTCGCAGCGACCAAACGCGCCATTGCCGCTGAAGATGGCCCCGTGATTCTCGTGGGACACTCCTACGGTGGCGTAGTGATTACCGAGGCGGGAAATGACCCGAAGGTGGTGGGCCTGGTCTATGTCGCCGCATTTGCCCCAGATGCAAACCAAAACATTACAGAGATCAGCAAACCCTTCCCACCGCCTCCTGGTCTGAACATGGTCAAACCACTCACTGATGGCTTCATTCTGCTCACCCCCGAGGGCATTGAGACCGCATTCGCCCAGGATTTGACCAAGGAAGAAAAGGCGCTCATTCTGGCGGTTCAGCCCCAGACCGCGGGCGCAATCTTCGGAGCGAAGCCTACGGAAGCGGCATGGCACGACAAGCCTACGTGGTACATCGTTTCCAGCAATGATCGGATGATTGCGCCAGAACAGGAGAAAAGCATGGCGAAGCAAATGAACGCCACAACTACTGTCCTGCCGTCAAGCCATGTGGCCATGCTTTCTCATCCTAGAGAAGTCGCAAATGTGATTGTAGACGCAGCCACCGGGAAGAAGTAGATCGGCATCATTCACCTGTATGGACGGCCCGCGGTTGAATTTAGATGCGGGCCGCAGCGTCGATAGATCTCTCCGACACTTCCTTTTCGTAGGTTGCTCATGCGCAACGCGGCGAGTCACGAAAAACGATGCTCGTGGGTCAACATGAATGATCCCCTCTTGGTCGAATATCACGACCACGAGTGGGGCGTCCCTGTTCATAGTGATAACCGACACCTCGAAGTCCTCACGCTCTCGGGAGCACAGGCAGGACTGAACTGGTCCCTCGTTCTCAAGAAACGAGATGGCTACCGACGAGCATTCGACGGGTTCGATCCCGACAAAGTCGCTCGGTATACCGAAAAACGAATCGAGAAGCTACTTGTCGATCCAACTATCGTCCGCAACCGGATGAAGATCGAAGCCGCTGTGACCAACGCCCGCGCGTTACTCAAGGTTCGCGAAGAATTCGGCGATTTTGATTCCTATTGCTGGAGGTTCGTCGACGGCCGGCCTAAGCTCAATCACTGGAGAGCTACCGCACAGATCCCGGCAACTTCTTCCGAATCCGAGACGTTCAGCAAGGATCTGAAGCGGCGGGGGTTCAGTTTCGTCGGCCCAACGGTTATGTATGCGTACATGCAGTCGGCTGGATTGGTAAACGATCATCTCGTTGGGTGCTTCCGTTATCGGGAAATCCTGGGTGAGGTTGCCCATGCACATTGAATTCAAAGCAATCGTTCAAAGCGAGTATGGTGCTCCGGAAAAAGTATTGAGGATTGCCTCAAAAGAACTCAAGAGCGAAGATTTGCGGCCGAATGATGTCGTCGTCAAGGTCAGCGCTCGACCAGTTCATCCCGGCGACATCCAGATTCTTTCAGCGCTTCCGCAAGGAGGGCCCGTCGTACCCATTCCAGAAGGAACTCTGAGAGTACCGGGATTCGAGGGGGTCGGTACGATTCTCAGGCTGGGAAGAGACCCTGAGGTAAAGAAGAGGTTCAGCGTGGGCCAACGCGTCGCTTTCTTTCCGGCGATGGGTTCCTGGTCGGAGTACGTAATTGTTCGACACGAGTCTCTCTTGGCCGTTCCGGACGAAATTCCTGACCAAATAGCGGCGCAGATGCTCATCAACACGATAACCGCATCCGTGCTCATCAAAGCCGGTCACAATTCGCTCAAACACCCGATTACGCCGCCCGTCTTCATCCTTCAAAATGCTGCCGGATCTGGGGTCGGACGTTTGTTGACACAGGTTGCCTTGGATCGCGGCGTCCGTCCCATTCGACTGGTTCGGTCGGATCAATCTGCTGATAGGCTCCGATCCGCCTTTCCCGGTCCGCCGGTCTTTTCAACGACCGACAGCAATTGGAAGGAACACGTTCGCGAAGCCCTAGGAGGGCACAAACTCGCCGTGGCGTTCGATGCCGCGGGCGGAAGCTCGATCAATGAACTCGCAGAGCTATTGGATGAAGGGGGAACCATCATCAACTTCGGTTCATTGGAGAGCAACATGGGCACGAATATCTATGCGCTCGCGCCCAACAACCTCGCTCTCAAGAGTATCGCGATCATGGGTTGGTTTCGCTTGCCAGAGGACGAGAAACTGCAAGATTTCGAGCTCGCTTTGAACCTTGCAACAAAGCACCCTCAGCTCTTCGAGGTTGCCCATGAATACGAGTTCGATGATTTTCAAAAAGCCATTCAACACGTCTCTCGCCCAGGAAAGACCGGGATTGTATTACTAAAAAGCCAAGCTTAGGACGGACTGCACATGGAAATAGGACTTGAAGCAGCACCGAAAACATCAAAAGCGCAACTGTTTGGTCGCCTTCTGCTTGGACTCATGCTCGTCAGCTCTGGTGTGTCGCACCTCACCTATTTGCGACAGCCGTTTCACGCGCAAGTGCCGCCGTGGGTTCCGCTCAACCCCGATCTTGTCGTAGTGCTCTCAGGTTGTGTGGAGATCATGCTTGGACTTTCGCTCATGGCTTTATATCGACGCAAGGAGTACGTGGGCATCATTGCCGCTCTGTTCTTTGTAGCGGTTTTCCCAGGAAACATCGCTCAATATACAGAACACCGCGCGGCATTTGGGTTGGAGACGGACACGGCTCGACTCGTCCGGCTTTTCTTTCAGCCGGTTCTCGTCGCTTGGGCCCTTTGGAGCACCGGCGCGTGGACAGCCCTTCGATAGTCCTCGGTCAGACACGATTGATTGCAGTCCGCTCCCGCGGCCCTCTTTGAACACAAGCTTTGTAGCTAGAAGGTGATCGACGCGAATTTAGCCGAGCCGGAGGCATGATCAGTTTTTCTTCGGCGCACGTCCCGCCAGCAGCGCCTTCCGCTCTGCAATCACCCGCTTGCGCTCGCGCACCGGCATCGCAAGCACATCGCGCGTTCGCTTCGGCAGCTTCGCCGAGATGATCGCGAGTGCCGCCTCCATCTCGCTCTGCCACTCCGCCTGCCGAAACACATCCCACCGCTCCACCTGCACCCATTGCGACCGCGGGAATTCAACAGAACGCGACACGCCCTCCCGCTCCAGCAGCTCGGCGTACCGCTCCGGCCCGGCTGCATACGTGATCACACCGTTCGTCTCATTCACTGGGTTCATCATCGCGAACAGCTTTCCGCCGATTGATTTCTCCGCCGCCCAGAACAGAACGTACGTGGTCCACGCCACTGTCTCCGCCACATGCGGCAGCTTCAACAGCATTGCGCGCATCCGCTCAGCGTCCATAGGTTGCTCCCATCAGCTACTTTCACCATTCCGAGGCAGCCATTCTGGTCGGCTCGATCCCCTTGGCACCACCGGGACTCTAAAGAAGCCTGGCGTTTCCGACATCTTTACTTGATCCGTCACGCCCAGGTAGTATCCGCATGGTGTATCCGCTTCGAAGGTCTCAGGAGATAGGTAGGCGTGATCTTCCTGGCTATTCCCGACTTGACGAGCATAGGTCTTGTCGAAAATTCCCATTTCAAGTAGCCATATCGAGAGCCGGGCGAGAGAGATATGGATTCGATAAGTGCCTCCCTCCAACGCTCTACGTTTGAGCGTGGCGGTCACTGCCATTGCGGAGAGCCATGCCATAGCGTAATCGTTGACGACAAAGATCTCAGTCAGCGATGGGTTTTCGATCGTCCCCTCACGGGCTAATACACCGCTAACCCCACCGGCATTCTGATCGAATCCCGTTCTTCCGCTCCACGGCCCCTTCGGGCCATACAGAGACATGTCGACGTGGATAAGGCCTGGCCGCAGCGAAGCAAGGTCTTCCGCCGTCAGACGAAAATGGTTCAGATAGCCAGGGCGGCGATTGGAGAAAAATACGTCCGCTCCTCTAAGCAGTCGCTTGAGTCTCGACATTCCTTCAGCCTGACCGAAATCGATCATCGAGGATCTCATGCCGACGCTCGAACTGAAGTAAACTGAGTCGATTTCAAAGTCGAGAGGGCGCCACAGATTGAGAACATCCGCACCATGGTAGGCCAACGCACGGCCCAGGCCTGCTCCGGCGATGACGTGTCCGATTCCGAGCGCCCGAACTCCGTCGAGAGGAGTGTCTGGATTCTTGGTAAAGGGCTCTGGGTTGGAGTCGCCGATCTTTTCGATCGTAACCAGTGGAAGATCGGCAAGATATTGGAACTGTTCTATCTCGAGAAACTCCTCTGCGGTGCGGATCACAGTCGCCTGCAGACCTGCGCGGTTGGCATCCTCTTCCAGTTCGAAAGAGTTCCACTTCCGCGTAACCTCGCTAATCGCCTGCGGATTATCAGGACACCCGAGAAATGCCAGAGCCCTAGTGTTGGCTTTCGGATAGATGTTCAGTAGCTGTATCCAGCGACCGTCTCGGGTGGGATACATGTAGGACGGCATGAAAGGATTTGTTGGGTTATTCGGAGCGGCTGGAGGATAGCCATTCAGCAACTCCCACTTCAGATCATAGAAAGGGCACAGCCGATGGGGAGCTCGGCGGAGGTCGATGGTCAGGTCCTGACCTTTTCCGGTCCGATATCGCCAGAGATCGGCGACAGCGACCGCCTTCGCCATCAGCGCGACGCCCGCCATCGTGGCCAGAGGCCACGGACTCTTGAGGATGGGGTCTTTCCCGAGAAACGTGACCTTCCCCCCACAGTCCGAAGGATCGAGTCCTACCGAAGCGAGCACATCGAAAAGCTCCTTCTGAGGATCCAGGACGTTGTCGGTGGTAATCGGAGAGGCTAGCGACCGCCGGATTTTATCCGCAATCTCATTTGTAACTTGACTGCTTTTCATCGCTCAAATCCTCATTCGCCGCGGTTAGTCCCGATATTCCAATTACTTATGGGAGCTGATTGGCAGCCGCTTTCATGCCGAGCAGTTTTACCAGGATGTCGTCTCTCTGTTTGACGGTTTCCGCGAAATCGTATGGCTTTAGGTAGTCCTTCGTCTCGGCGACGGCCTTTTGATTTAGTTCGTCCGAGAGGTAAACCGTCTTGAGATCCGTCCACCAGCTCTCCATTGGAGGACCGAGGTGCTCAAGGAGATGAGCCAGACCGCCGGAGCCACCTGCAATCTCCAGATTGAGAAAGGCCCCGAGGAGTGCCCACCGAAGACCGGGGCCATGAGAGATTGCCGTATCGATATCGGCGACGGTTGCGATGCCCTGCTCGACTAGCCAAAAAGCCTCCTGCCAGATCGCGGCCTGTAGTCGGTTCGTTACATGCCCTTTGATCTCACGCCGAATGCGGATCGGTTTTTTGCCGATGCTGGCATAGAAGGCGAGAGTCCTTGCGACGGCGTCGTTAGAGGTGAGTTTGCCGCCTAGCACCTCAACGAGAGGTATGAGGTGTGGCGGACTGAAGGGATGACCCAGAACAACCCGTTCCGGGTGCTTCGCTGCGTCCTGAATCGAGCTGATCAGAATTCCAGACGAACTCGTCGCAATAATCGCATTGTCGGGTATGGCCGCATCTATGTTAGCGATGAGGTCACGTTTGATGTCCAAACGCTCAGGGCCATTCTCCTGGACAAAATCGACGCCCGACAGGACCTTAGAGATATCTGTGCCAAATGTCAGACGGTCTCGCGAGGCTCCCCTGGAGAGGCCGAGTTGCTCAAGTGTCGGCCAGTAACTGGCTACGAGATCACGCAGCCGTCCCTCCGCTCCGTCCGCAGGATCGGTCGCTCGTACATCAAACCCGCGTGAAAGGTAAAACGCGGCCCAGCTTGCCCCAATAACTCCGGTTCCCACGATACCGATGCTTTTGACTTCCATCTGTTCACCCCGCTCCTCTTTGTCGCGGTCCTAGTTGTTTGCTTCTGCACGTACCCAAATTAGGTCCGCCATCACATCTGTTCCTCCAGATTTGATTGGAGAAGCGGTGGCTAAATGCAGCCGGTTCCCGTCGATTTTCACGACGCGTGGCTGCGTCTGCCCGATCCAACCCGGGAACAGGGAAACGTTCATCGAGTGTGTGAGAGATTGGTGATCTTCATCGACGTGGAAGGGACCAGAGTAGGCAATGTATCCACTTGCCTCTTCGGCAGTCTCCTCGGGGGTTCCTTTGAACCAGTCACCTGACGCAAAGTTCCTTCTCCCCGGCGTCATCAATTGGGCTGACATGTATCCATCCGGGGTGTACATAATGATGCCTTGGGCTTTCTCTCCCATCGGAAATCGTTTCGGCGAACCATCGACAGGCGACTCGATATAGGAGACAAGTCTCCATGCGCCAATCAACTGCTCTCTCAATCCCTTCTTTCCCATGATTTCTTCTCTCCTTTGTCGCCAGCTCTGTTGTGGGTCATAGGACCGACTAACAACCCACATCGGCGTTAACTCCGCAAATCAGACCCATACTGCTACCGATCATTTCTGAGAGCGAAAGCTATGTCTTGACCGGATTGGCTCTTTTTGCGCTTTTAAACTGGAATCCGTGAAGAGACATCACGCGACGGAGCCGGGCTGCAACTGCCTCGGCCGTGGCGCGAATGCGCCCGTCGGACAACGAAACTGGGAACTGCTGGGGCAGTCCGCCTCCTTGACGAAAAGCGTCAATCCTGCCGCGTTCGCTCAGACCCAGAAGATCTAGTCCGCCACCGGGTTCAGCCTGAGGTATTCCCAAGACCCAACTTGTCGAGGCACGAATCGACAAAACTCGTCAGATCAGCCAAGACACAGACGCCTCCTTTGCCTACCCTGCAAGTTACATGGGCGCCCTAGCCACGAGAATAATCGCAGACAAACAGACGTCAGGCTATTGGCGCGTGACTTTGAATCACCCCCCGATCAACACTGTCGATGACCTTATGTACGACCAGATCTATGACCTGGTGGAAGAGATCGAGGAGGAACCGTCGCTGAAGGTTGTGACATTTGAGAGCGCGAATCCTGATTTTTTCTTATCTCACTACGGCATCGCAGAATCTAGCATCCGTTTTGGTAAGCCACGTTGGATTGAAGCGGCGATCCGGCTCGCACAGAGCAGCGTTCTGAGCATTGCTGTCATACGCGGCAGGGTGCGGGCTGGTGGTGATGAATTCGCTTTGGCCTGTGATATTCGGTTCGCGAGCCGCGAAAGAGCCATCTTCGGTCAGCCGGAAGTGGGATTCGGCCTCATTCCGGGTGGGGGCGCATTACAACGCTTGCCCCTATTGGTAGGGCGCGCGCGGGCGCGCGAGATCGTGCTCGGTGGGGATGGTTTTGACGCTGAAACGGCGGAACGGTACGGCTGGATCAATCGAGCCGTGCCGGACTCCGACCTTGATGGGTTCGCGGCAAATTTCGTGCGACGTGTTCTTTCTTTCGACAAGCAGGCTCTCTCGACCGCCAAGACGATCATCAATCACATCGGACTTCCCAAAGAGGCAGAGCTCCGATCAACTCAATCGACTTTCGGTGGGACTTTAGCGTGGCCGGCGGCGCTCCAGCGCTTGGCCAAACCTCGGGAACTCGGCCTTGGCGTTCCTGGAGAGTTTGAACTCGACCTCGGCCGGAAGGTCGGAGAACTGTAATTGTGCTCAAGTGCAATGGAGGAATCGGCTATGACGACGACCAAAACGGAGGCGAACAAAGCGCTCGCCCTCGCAGGGATCAAGGGAACTTTCATTGACCGCGATCCCAGTGTTGTCGACCGCCTTTTCAGCGATGACTATCAGCAACACAACCCGAGGATTCCAAACGGCACCGCGGCAATCAAAGCAGTCTTGAGTAAGTTTGGTCCTGACTTCAAATACGAACCAGGTCTGGTGATTGCTGAGGGCGACTATGTCGCCATCCACGGCCGCTATGTCGGGTGGGGACCCAAACCCGTGATCGGCGTAGATATCTTCCGCATCGCCAACGGCAAGATCGCGGAACATTGGGACGTCTTACAAGAAGAGGTGCCTGTGGCTGAGAGCGCCAACGGCAACAGCATGGTCACCACCCCGCAGACATAAACCAGATCAGGCGGAGCCTCATCGCAAATCGCATTCACAGACCGCTCGGTGAAGACGGCCTCGGTGAATCACTTCATAGCTTCGCCCGTCTAGCCGCCGAGATTCATAAGGAGTCCCGATGAACACAGATGTACTGACGACAAAAGTCACCGAAGGAATCGCTGTTATCACCATGGGAAGCGCGAAACGTATGTATTTCGACGCCGAAATGGGCGATGCGCTAACAGAGAGCCTGCAGGAATTCGCGGGCGATCCCAAAGTCCGCGTCGTGATCGTGACCGGCGGCGCTCCGGGCTATTTCAACCGTCATTTCAGCATCCCCGCCCTTATCGAATTCGCTGAAGCCGTGCGCGCCTCCGGTCGCGAGTGGTCCGACAACGCAACCTACCACGGCGGATTCTTCGACAAGGCTATGGCATTGTGCGAGAGCATGCCCAAGCCTGTCATCGCCGCAATTTCCGGCACCGCCCTTGCTGGAGCGTTCGAATTCACCCTCGCCTGCGACCTCCGGATCGCCGAGGACGGCGATTACCTGATCGGCTTTCCCGAGGCCGAACTCGGTCTGCTGCCTGGCGCGGGCGGCACACAAAGGCTGCCACGCGCTATCGGGGCATCGGCGGCGCTCATGCACATCCTTATGGGCCAGCCGCTCAATCCGCGCGAGGCCGAAAGGAAGGGCCTCGTGCATGAAACTGTCAGCGGCAAGGCTCTCGATCGCGCTATGGAGATTGCGAAGCGGTTCTGCTCGTTTACGCCAGAATCACTCGGCTATATCAAGCGTCTTGTCCGAAATGCTACGGACACTCCCCTGGCTCAGGGACTGGCTCTCGAACGAAATCTCTTTATGAGATTGTGTGTCTCCGACCAGGGGCTCGCGCGCATGCGTTCTTACGAAGAAAAGAAGATCACCGAACCGTCTCGCTCGATCGAAGTTTAGAGGAGGAATCATGGCCAAACCAAATGCGACACCTATACGGGTTATCGAGGAAACGCCTGGCTACTGGAGAGCGGTGTTCGACTATCCACCCTTCAATGTGGTCGATGGGGATGTCTTTCAAGCGCTCCAGGACCTTCTTGTCCGGCTGGAAACGAGTGAAACTCTGCGCGTGGTCGTATTTGAAAGTGCGCTTCCGGACTTCTACCTATCGCATTTCGATCTGACCGGCAAGCTCGGAAATGTCATGACGGGTATCGGGCCCTCGGGCTTGCCCGTTCTGATGGACACTTTCGTGCGGCTCACAAAGGTGCCGGTCGTCAGCCTCGCAAAGATCAGGGGCTGCGTGCGTGGCGTAAGCAGCGAGTTCGTTCTTGCTTGCGACATGCGTTTCGCCTCGCGGGAGAATCTGAAGCTGGGTCACCCCGAACTCGGGGTCGGTTTGCATCCCGGTGGCGGAGGCACTGAGCGTCTTCCCCATCTGGTCGGACGCGGGCGGGCACTTGAAATCGTGCTGACTGCTAACGACTTTGACGGAGACACAGCAGAACGATATGGATATGTCAACCGTTCATTGCCGGACGCCGAACTAGACGGTTTCGTCGATGCTCTTGCGCGCCGGATCGGCTCCTTCGACCGACCGGCTCTCGCCGCGGCCAAACATCTCGTTAACGAAGTCTCGTTGCCCTCAGCCGACCGGCTTCTCGCCGCCTTTACGTCATTTGGGACGGCACTCGGCTGGCCTGCGGCCCAGAATCGCGTAAAAGCGGTGCTTGAACGCGGACTGCAAAGCGACACCACGTTTGAGAAGAATTGGCCCGAGGTACTCGGCGATCTCGGCGTACTGAAACAGTGAGGAAGAGTGATGAGCAATCGCTTGAAGTGGGAAGTTTTTGTCAGCGGTCAGATCCCGGTCGTCACCAACGACCTTCCGCCCGGTGCAACCGAAATGAAATGGTCGCCGATTTCTTCCACGCTTATTTCAGGTGAGCGTGATGCCGTGCTGGTAGATACGCCGATCACGGTCGACCAAAACCTGAAACTTGTTGATTGGATCGTGAGCAGCGGCAAGAATTTGACGGCGATCTATGCGACTCACGGCCACGGCGATCATTTCTTTGGTGTGAGCACAATCCAGAAGCGATTTCCAAAGGCGCGTTTCGTTGCGACGCGGGAGGCTATTGGGGTCATGCGAAAGCAGGCATCGGTTCCCGTCGTCAGGGCATATTGGGAACCACGGTTCCCCGGCCAGATCGATTCGACCCTGGTGATCGCGGATGAGCTCGTGGAAGGCGTTATCGAACTCGAAGGAGAACAGCTTGTTGTTGTTCCTCTCGGGCACACCGATACGGACAGCACGACATGTCTTCACGTCCCTTCGATCGGGTTGGTCGTTTGCGGCGATGCGCTCTACAACGACGTCCATCTTCATTTAGGCGAATCGGACGCCGAAGGCCGCAAGGAGTGGATTGCGGCACTCGATACGATAGAGTCGCTCAAGCCAGTGGCCGCTATTGCGGGACACAAGAGACCTGACGCAGCGGATACGCCAAGTAACATCGAGGCGACACGAAAATACATTCGAGATTTCGACAGGGTTGCTTCCCAGACCAAGACCGCGATCGAGCTCTACAACGAGATGCTTGCGATTTATCCCGAACGTGTTAACCCGGCGGTGTTGTGGATTTCGGCGCAGGCGGTGAAGTCAGGTATGTGAAGCTGTTTGTATGAGAGCGGCGTGATGACCGCTGAGAATTGCGTGGATGCGGCTCTTTCCGGCCTCGACCTGAGCGAATCGGCAACGTTGCCTTCAGTCGAGGATTACAAATTGTGGTTAAATTTCGAGGGCGCGGCGAGGTTTGCCCACGGTCCCTTCCAACCCCGCGATAAATCCTGCCGACCGTACCAGTCATGCTATTCCTATTGGGCCGCACTGGATGATCATGTGGCGACGGCGGATGCCGGAGCAGCCACGGCCTGAATCGTGCTTTTGATCAGGCACCGATCAACGGATATCGACGACTGTTTCGGTCAAAAACACCAAAAGCAGGCGAATCACTCAATAAATGTCTCTTAATCCCTCATAGCCTGAATTGCCTTTCGTGCACCGTACTTCGATTCGGTAAAACGGAGGAGATTCAATGCGTCCCAGAGCATGCATTACGACCGTCGTCCTGGTAACGGCAATTCTGCTCGGAGAAACTGTCGTGGCTCAAACGAGCCACCAGCAGACTGCGAACACTTCGAACGCCGCGGCGGCGCTTCATCCTCTGACCAAACCTGCAGTGAGTGCGTCGTCATCGATCACCGCGCCCATTCAATTTATCAAGGTTGATGGTTTGAACATTGCATATAAAGTGATTGGGCAAGGAAAACCGATTATTTTTCTCGCACGTTTCAGGGGTACGTTGAATGACTGGGACCCTGCCTTCGTGGACGCCGTGGCAAAGAGCTACCGGGTCATCTTATTTGATGCGCCGGGCGTCGGACGATCCGCTGGAGTAGTGTCAACAAGTGTTACGAAATGGGCCGATCAGACCGTTCAATTTACACACGCTCTTGGGATTGAGCACGCGATATATTTAGGGTGGTCAATGGGCGGAGCCGCAGCACAGATCATCGCGATCAACCATCCAGACAGCGTTGACAAACTGCTTTTGTTAGCCACCGGGCCGTCTGGAAACCCAGATTTTGCTCCTGCGAATCCAGAATTTGGATCAAGGGCGCGAAAGCCCGTTTACGAGTTTGACGATTACCAATTCCTGTTTTTCTATAAATCGGAAACGGCAAAGGCAGCCTGTGCCTCGTATTTGAAACGAGTCAACCTGATTCAAGACAAGGACGTGGCCGTCACACCTGAAGGCTACAACAATATGACAGCCGCGATGGCCGACTTCAAGGCGAACAAAGAGAAGAATTATTTCGGTGCGCTAAAGGACATCAAGATTCCGGTTCTGATAGCGAATGGAAAATTCGATCCGTCGTATCCTTTGATCAATTCTTACGTATTGGAAAGAGAGATCCCCAATTCAAAATTGATTGCTTATCCTGATGCCGGCCACGGGTTTCTGTTTCAATATCACAGGCAATTCGTGCCTGAGTTGTTGGCATTCCTGTCTTCAGGCAATAAGCAGTGAAGGCTTCATACAGCTACTAACGCAATCGTTTGGGGAGAACTATGTCTGCCAATTACAAACAACAGGTTGTTGATTTGCTGAAGGCTCTCGAAACGGGCGATCCCAAGCCCTTTTCCTATATCAATCCAAACAAATACATTCAGCACAACCTTGACGTTGCCGAGGGCGCTGCCGGCGTTGCTGCCCTTGCGAAGAGCCTGCCTCCGGGAACGAAGGTCAACACGATCCGTGTCTTTCAGGATGGCGAGTTTGTTTTTACCCACACGGAATACAATTTCTTCGGCCCGAAGATTGGCTTCGACATTTTTCGCTTTGAAGAGGGTCGGATCGTCGAGCACTGGGACAACCTCCAAGAGACCGCCTCCCAACCCAGCCCTAGCGGGCACAGAATGATCGATGGCCTCACCACAGCCACAGAGCTTGACCGGACCGAGGCAAACAAGGCCCTGATGCAGCGTTACATGGACGACCTCCTCGACGGTCGTCGCGAAAGCTTTCCCAGCTATTTCAACGGAATCCAATATATCCAACACAATCCCTGGGTCGCCGATACTATTCCAGGCCTGATTGCCGGTCTGCAGGCTCTCGCCGCGAAAGGGCAGGCGGTCGTTTACAAGAATGTTCACAAAATACTTGGCGAAGGGAACTTCGTACTCGTGGTCGCAGAGGCTACTTTTGGCGGTGTACCCACGGGCATTTACGACCTCTATCGCTTCGAAAACGGCAAAATTGCCGAGCATTGGGACACCCTTCAAGCCATCCCACCTCGATCCGACTGGAAGAACGAGAATGGGAAGTTCTAGCTTGCTTCCACTACGTGGCGATCTCGGCGGCGTCAGCATCGCTATGGCGGCGGACGTGGCCGAGACCACGCAGATCGAACGGCCTCCCCGCGGGCGGGAAGAGGTTCCCGTACAGCTCTCCCGACTGCTGGATGCGCACCAGATCATTATTCGCCGAACTCGCAAGCTGGTTAGACGAGCGTCAGAACTCGGCGACGACGGCTCCAATGATCTTCTCGTCAGCGAAGTCCTGCGCACCAACGAGCTTCAAACGTGGTTCCTGAGCGAGCATTTGGTTAACGTACCGCTGGTCACGGCGGAAAACGCGAGAGCTGCCGTCGCTTAGCATATTCGCTCACGATCCTGACCAGCCAGGAAATAGAATGGTAAGTATGGCGGAACGGACCACTCCACTACCACTAACATCCTCGCGTGCCGACCAGATCTTCCCGACGCTGACTTCAGCGCAAATCGAACGCGTTGCTACACACGGCCGCAGGCGCCCAGTTCACAGCGGCGAGGTCTTGGTCGAACAAGGGGATCGAGCCATTCCATTTTTCGTGGTCATTACGGGTGAACTAGAGGCTGTGCGGCCGATATGTGCAACCGAAACGCTTATTACGATCGTCCGAACCGGTCAGTTCACTGGCGAAATCAATACACTCTCGGGCCGTCGAGCGCTGGCGCGGATTCGTGCACGGCAAGACGGGGAAGTTATCCAGCTTACTCGGGAAAACGTCCTCACTGTGGTGCAAACAGATGCCGAACTCAGCGAGATCCTGATGCGCGCATTCATTCTTCGACGTGTTGAGTTGCTGGCGCAAGGCATTGGCGATGCAACCCTGGTGGGTTCAAGCCATTCCGCCGATACGCTTCGCATCAAGGAATTCTTGACACGGAACGGCCACCCATATGCGTATATCGATCTGGAACGCGAAGCTGACGTACAAAGCCTTCTCGATCACTTTCGTGTCTCTGTCGCTGAGACACCCGTGGTGATCTGCCGCGGCGAAACGGTACTGCGTAATCCCACGAATCGCGAGATCGCCAACTGCCTTGGCTTCAACGAGGCGGTGGACGAGACGCAAGTACGCGATTTGGTGATCGTGGGCGCAGGACCAGCGGGCCTCGCGTCTGCCGTGTATGGCGCCTCTGAGGGACTCGAGGTCTTGCTACTGGAAACTTACTCGCCTGGAGGGCAGGCGGGTTCCAGTTCGAGAATTGAGAACTATCTTGGATTTCCAACCGGAATTTCGGGAAACGAACTAGCTGGTCGGGCATACACTCAGGCGCAAAAATTTGGAGCGCAGATGCTGCTCACCACGGGAACGCGGCTAACCTGCGACCGCAAGCCGTATCAAATAGAACTCGAAGATGGAACAAGGATCCCAGCGCGTGCAATCGTCATCGCCACCGGGGCCAAATACCGGAAGCTGCCGATTGAGAATTTATCGCGCTTTGAAGGTGCGGGCATTTATTATGGCGCAACTTTTGTTGAGGCGCAGGTGTGCAGCGGCGAAGACGTCATCGTGGTCGGCGGTGGAAATGCAGCGGGCCAGGCTGCTGTGTTTTTGGCTGAGAGCACAAAGCACGTGTACCTAGTCGTCAGAGGCTCTGGCCTCATTGACACAATGTCGAAATACCTGATTCGGCGCATTGAACAAACCCCTAACATCACCGTACTGGTACATAGCGAACTTGTCGGCCTCGATGGCATTGATCATCTCGAACGAGTCACGGTACGGAATACTCAAACTAGAAAGACCGAGGGGAAGAATATCGCTCATGTGTTCGTAATGACAGGAGCGATCCCCAACACCGCTTGGCTCAACGGGTGCGTCGTGCTCGACAACAAGGGCTTCATTAAGACAGGTCCCGATCTTTCAACCGAAGAGCTGAGCGGCGCACACTGGCCTCTCAGTCGCCGGCCATACCTACTGGAAACTAGTCTGCCCGGTGTTCTTGCGGCGGGGGATGTTCGCGCAGGCAATGTCAAACGCGTTGCATCGTCTGTCGGCGAAGGATCGATTGCGATCTCGTTCGTCTACCAACTATTGAGAGAGTAACCCGCCGGTTCTCATTGTCCGCGAGTAGTCGCGGCAATCAAGCAGCAAGACCGCAACGCGAACCCGTAAGAATACGCAAGAGTCCGATAAAAGAGTGGAGGATGAAATGACAATTTCAAATCAAACATTTGAACGATGTATCGAGGAGTGCTTGCACTATTCACGCTGGTGCTTTCAATGCCGCACTGAGTCCCTAAGCCCTGCGTTCGTCAGTGCTCGTTCAAGCTTCGTACAATCAACCTGGACTACTTCACCTCCGTATGCGCCAGCGGTTAGATCGGGGTAGTGTACCCGCTTCAGCACTGCGTACGCACGAAGCCATTGCCGTAGGGACAATCCAGCTAGCGAACTGTCGTCTTCAACCGGATAATGATATTCGCCGTCCAGCAGTGTGACTGCCACAAGTTCGTCAAGTGATACATATCCATGGGGAGGAAGGAGTACTGATGTTTTCTCGGGATCCCCGAACTTATAGGCGCTGGTCTCTACCAGATAGCGCATTGAGAACTCAAGTTGGATTTGATGTTGACGTAATCGCGCTATGGTGAAAAAGAGTGCCGGGCCAAGGTCGAGATCGAACACAAAGGCTCGTCGCTTATCCCCTTCAGGAGCTTGAACCTCCTCCAGGCTCTTACCAAAGAAGCGCAGGGATTCACTGGAATCCAGCAAAGCATCCCATGCTGAGGCGAAGTAAGCGTGTGCACTTGCCTTGAATGTAGAGTCCTCCGTACTTGCGATGCGCGGTGGCAGAACGAGCTGGTCCCCCTGGAACCAATTGTTGCGGTACGCGAGCATCTGAAGCGTATTGGCAACAAAATCTAAAAGGCCATTGGCAATCGCATCTGCAGGGGCTGCATTCCCCTTTTTGTCTTTTACGAGCGGGGCTTGCGCATGAAACAACGGAGTGCCTTGGCCTTTTGGCGGCGTAAATGTACGCTCATACAGAATGCGGCATTCATCAGCCGCGCGATCAATGACCGACCACAATTGAAGCCCCGGACTGAGACGCGTGACTTCGGATTGTTCTACGCTACCCAAGATTTCGGAAAAACCTAATTCAATCAGGGCGGCTTCTCGGAAATGCTTTGTGATGGCAGCGGCTTGCTCTTTGTTGCCGAATCTCGAAACCACACGATCGAGAGCGGCGACGAAGCTGTCGCGTTGCAAACTTCGGTCTGCTGTCGCGTGCCGCAGAATAAGGGCGCCGGACCAGATCGTTTCCGCGATGACACCGGCAGCGAGATCCTGCCCCCTCCTCGGGAAGTCTGGAACAGATTTTCCAGCTCGGCGCCATCCAGCTGGCGAACGATGCGTCGAATTTTATCCGTTTGTGCTTTGTGTCCTGCCATAGCAACACCCAAAACAATACACCGGCCCAAATGCTAGCTCCTTGCGCTGCCTACAAAGCCCCGGACTTAACTAGCGTTGGCCGACAGGGGTCCGCTTGAGTCCCCCAAACAAGAAATCTGGTGCCAGCGGAGAGATTCGAACTCTCAAACACCTGTTTCTAAGACAGGCTGCTATTCCAATTCGCACACGCTGGCACTCTGGTGCACAGGGGAGGATTTGAACCTCTGCGTCCCACTCGGGGAAACCGGGTTACAGCCGGTCCGTTTCGGCCGGGCTCACGCACCTGTGCAGACTTGGCGGAAGGTAGACGAATCGAACGTCCATCGCTCATCACGATGCCCCGGTTTTCAGGACCAGTTGCCGGCCATTCAGCAGTACCTTCCGCATCGCGGAGAGTACGGGAGTTGAACCCGTTAGCCTCTTGCAAGAGCCCTTGTTTAGCAGACAAGTGCCTTACCGTCCGGCCCACTCTCCGTCGAAATTGTCAAAGAACTGTGGAATTCTGGTAGGCCCGGTGGGAGTTGAACCGACAAAAGGGCTGCTCTTGAGGCAGCTGCGTATGCCAGTTCCGCCACGACCTGAAGCTAGAAATTGTGCAGGAGTTAATAACTCAGTCGGGATGGACTGAGTCGTAATGACGATCGAAATTGAAGCAGGCGCTTCACAAAGTCAATTTAGCGTGAAACCGTTGGCAGTGCACGCATTTTTCGGCGGCCAGCCTTGGAACGGCAGGCTAGCCACGACTGATGCAGATTTGGCGCAGCCTGGGCCGTGCGAGAAGAAACCAGTTCGTTTTCCAAAGAGAGACACCATCCCTAAGCCTTCGGCTTAGGTCGGTGCAGGCCGTCCTGGGATCAGCGAACGCTGCTCGCACGAAGTCGAACAGCATTCGAGTCCGTTCGAATTGCGTCCGATTCCGATTCTAACGGTTATGAGTAATCTGAACTGCCACTTTAGATTGCTCAACGCCCGCCGCAACCAACCCTGTTCCTTTAGCAGTTGACACCATTACGCAATATGCGTAATAATGTACGCAATATGCGTAACTCTTCCGTGCTGACTGCGTTGTTCCCACAGGTACGTCAAGGTGTGCTCGCGGCTACGCTCGGCCAGCCAGATAAGTGGTGGTATCTTTCGGAGCTCGCCGGCCGTTTGGGCACGAGCCCATCGAGCCTGCAGCGGGAGTTATCATCTCTGGTGGCGAGCGGAATATTGGTGCATCGTCGGGAAGGCACAAGGGTTTATTTCAAGGCGGAGACACAGTCCCCAGTGTTCCGAGACCTGCAGCAGCTGTTCGAAAAAACTGCAGGGCTGGCTCCTATCTTGGAGCAGATACTAAAGCCGTTTGGGAACAAGATTCAGAGTGCTTTTATCTATGGTTCTGTGGCACGAAGCCGGGAACATGCGCTGAGCGACGTGGATGTGATGGTCATTGGCAGAGCAGGTCTTGCTGACCTATCTCCATCGCTCCGCAAGGCGGAGGTGCGACTGGGAAGAGAGGTCAACGTCACTGCCTATTCCCCAGAGGAGTTTCGGGAGAAAATCAGATCGGGCGACCATTTCCTTGCCGCCGTTTTACGAGGACGGAAACAGTTTGTGAGAGGAGGCCAGAGTGACTTGGACGAAATTGTTGGCAAATAAGGACGCCCAGAAGCACAAAACCTCCAAGAAGGAATTGGACAATATGAGAGCCTTGATCGCCCGCGACCTCGCAGACGCGAGCCTTGCCGGGCTTTCCGCAGATCGGAGATTCGCGACTGCCTACAACGCTGCACTCCACGCTGCGAATATGGCCATAGCCTGTGCGGGGTATCGGATCGTGAGCAAGGTCGGACACCACCGGGCGTCATTGGAGAGCACGAAATTGGTGTTGGGTAAAGCCGCGCACAAGTACGCCGACTATTTTGAGACGTGTCGACGGAAGCGAAGTACTATCGACTACACTTTCTCCAACGTTGCGAATGACACAGAAGCAAAAGAGATCGTCGTCCAAGCAAAACAGTTTTACGTTGAAGTCGAAGACTGGATTACGAAAAACAACCCCGCTGAAGTGCCCTCGCATCCGGCACGATGCAGAGATACAGGTCGTTCGGTTCCATCAGAATGTTCCCCGAGCCGAGGTGAATCTTGTATCGCCGTCGCGTCCCCTGCACCAGCAGAAACCGATCGCTCAGCACGCACTTGTCGGCAATCTTGAGTCGTGGAATGAGCCGCTGCAGCGTCTCGCGTCGAGAAATTCCAGTCGCAGAGAGCTCGCCAAACGAGTAGTTGCGCCAGTACTCTCCATACCGGGTCTCGCGTCCGCCGTCCTGCCATGTGGGATCGTTGCCAATGGATCCGACCCCGACGAACAGGTCGACATCACGCATGATTTCCGAAAAGACCAGCCTCGGCACTTGATCCATGCACAGCGGCTCGTTGACCTCTTCTGCGCCGGGCCCGAACGCTCGCGCACGGTAGCCGCCACCCCCGGCATGTGCGGTATTTGGCGCAGCGCCGGTCCGGTAGAAGCGGACCTGGTCGGAGGCCAGCCGCAGGTATGTCCCAGCCTCATTCGTATCCTGCCCGTAAGCGTCGCCGACGCCTTCGATCCAGAACTCGGCCCTAATTCCCCAGGCGATCTCGGGCAGATTTACTCGATGCTGAAGGATGAATCGAAAGCTGTAGAAGCGCTCAAGAGCGTTTTGGAAATTGATCCCGGAGACGATACTGCCCGTGAGGCGCTGCCGAAAATTAATCTTTCGACCGGGAAGCAATGAAAGCTTGCTAAGCGATTGATCGGCCGCCGTAGACAAAGCCTCTTGGCTGATAACCTCGGCGACGGCTGTTTAATTTCTTCTTTCAGTGACCATTCCAATGTTGCCAAAGGTTTTCCATCAAAGAGCGATCCTCACAGGACCACGGAGCGAGTGAGAATATTGAGTTCTTTCCGACTCAGGATCGTTTGCAGTCTTCTCAACCAGCGAGTTCCAACGTCGCTATGACGAATTGAGAACCACCGCACGGTTCGCAAGTCCATAGCGTGGCATTTCTGCCATTACGCCAGTAACCCCACAGCGCATTTAGTTATTTGTTATGAAGTCGTTTTGGCCTACGATCTGAGCAGAATTCCTTGGTAAAGCCGAAAGTGCGGAAATCTAATAAACATGAAAGCCAGAATCTCGCTGTCGATTTTGACGATCGTAGGCTCGTTGATTTTGGGGGGAACGCTGCGCAGCGAATTAAGAGGCGCGGCGAATGGTCCTGCTCCGCGGGTCACCGCGATCAAGCAGGTTACAAACGACGGATATCGGAAGACCAATCTGCTATCGGATGACTCCAACCTTTTTGTAACAGAGTTGCGGGCCGCAAATCGCGTGATTGCGAAAGTGGCTCTGCCCGGGTCGGAACGATTGGTGCTGCCGAGCCCGTTCTCGAGCCTGCAGGCGCTGGATGTCTCTCCCGATCGCTCGAAGCTGCTCATCTCCTCAACGTCGACCAACTCAGGCGAGAGCGAGTTCTGGACTCTGCCCATTCCGTCAGGCAAGCCGGCGCGAGTAGGAGACCTCGGCGGCCGCGACGCAAGCTGGTCTGCGGATGGTAAGCAGTTGGTGTTCGCCAAGGAATCGGGTTTGTTCATCGCGAAGGCAGATGGCAGCGAGGCGCACAAAATCTACACGGCAACGGGATCCGTATTTGCCGAGCATTTCTCTCCCGACGGACAAAGAATCCGCTTCACCGTCAGCGACATGGAGCACAATTCCACCTCACTCTGGGAAGTCGGACACGATGGAGCGAATGCGCACGCCTTGCTGTCAGACTGGGCGTTGAGTGCGTTAGCCTGCTGTGGAAGCTGGACGGCCGACACTAAGTACTACATCTTCCAGGCGGGCAAAACTATCTCAAGCACGAACCTCGTTGTCACGAGCTTGTGGGCTTTGCCGGAATCCGCGTCGCAAGCGAATACCGCACCCATGCAGATCACGACCGGACCAATGTCCTTCGGTAGCGCGTTCCCGGCGCGGGACAACACCAAGATCTGGGCGATCGGTGTACAACCGACCGTTGAAGTCGTGAAATACGAGGCCAAGAAGAAACAGTTTGCGCCTTTGATCGCCGGACTCTCAGCTACAGACGTCGATTACTCGAATGACGGCAAGTGGATTGCCTATGTCGCGATTCCCGACGGCACTTTGTGGAGGGCACGCGCCGATGGTTCGCAACGTCTACAACTGACTACGGCTTCCGAACGTGCTGCGTTGCCACACTGGTCGCCGGATGGGAAGCAGATTGCGTACGCCAACACGAAGGCTAGCGGTTTGTGGAAGCTCTCTCTCATTTCTTCCAACGGCGGCGATTCACATGAAATGCTGCCAGAGACTGGCAGCCAGATCGATGCCAATTGGTCTCCCGACGGCCAGCAGTTGATGTTTGGCGAGTTTAACCGCGACCAGAGCGGCTTGAAGGTTCGAATCCTCAACTTCAAGAATCGCGAGATCACGACCATCCCCGGATCAAACGGCCTTTTCAGCCCGCGCTGGTCCCCCGACGGCAAATACATAGCGGCTCTCTCGCCGAACGGCACGGACCTGATGCTGTTCGAATTCAATACGCAGAAATGGATCACATGGTTGAGGGAGCCGGCGGGATCGGTCAGTTATCCGACATGGTCGGCCGACAGCCGGTACTTGTACTTCGATGACTTTGTCACTGGAGCGGAGGCAATCCGCCGAGTCAAAGTCGGCGGAAACGAACCAGAGTTGGTGTTCGAGTTGGGAAATCTTGAGCGCTATCCGGGAGCGTTAGGTCCCTGGTTTGGCCGCGCTGCGGATGGTTCCTGGATGTTTGTGCGCGACCGCAGCACGCAAGAGGTGTATCAGTTGAGTTTGGAATTCCCGTGAACCGAGTGCGAGGGGACCGAATGTCGAACTTGGGACGAGCACCGCGCCGAATCACTCGAAAGATCGGGTTGGGCGTCACGGTGTGCATGCTTTGGATGTGCAGCCTCAGTATCGCAGTGATTGGCGTCGAGCAGGTATCCTCGCAGGAGACCAATCGCAGGTTGATCACGCGCACTCAGCCGGAATATCCCGATGCCCTTAAAAAGTTGTACATAGGAGGCGTAGTACGCGTCGAAGTGCAGGTGGCACCCAACGGCTCCGTGAAGAACGTGAAGCTGTTAGGCGGGAATCCGATTCTCGGCCAGTCCACAATGAAAGCAGTAAAGAGTTGGAAGTACGCGCCAGCCGCTACAGACGAAACGTTCACAGTCACGCTCGAGTTTGATCCGCACAAGTAGGAAAAAAGTTTCAATCTTTCACGATTTTGAAGTTTCACAGCGCCGCTGCGAAACCGTGAAGCCCTCGAAACTTTGTCTCACCGTGGAAAGTTGCAAATTCACCACCTCTACTCCCACTTGTCGTTTCCTTCGACTATGGTGATGTAACGGTCAACAGGAAGATTTGTCTGCGGGCGGATGTTTCTTACGCAAAGGGAATCCACAACACAAAGCTGGGAGCTACGTATCAGCAGACATTCCTGACGGAGCATGACACCCTAGCCACCGTCGATCCAGGTTTCTTGTTGTTATTCAACCAGCTTGATCCAGTTACCGGCCTCCCCATCGCCGGCACCTCGTGTATGGACCCTGTGACCGGCGTACCTACGGGACCTCCATGCACGATCCTTGCGCTCAGCGACATGACGGGCGGAGGTATTCCTCCTGGAGGAACCACGACACGGTACGCCCCAGGGAGTCCGTTCACCTTTCACGGCCACACAGATGTTAAGGAAACCGCGTTTTACCTGCAAGACAGCATCACCAAGGGAAGTTGGGCATTCAACCTCGGAGTTCGCGGAGACATCTACGATGGGTTTGTGAAAGACGGTCAGGCCCAACGAGCCGGCGTAATGCTCCTGATCATCAACGCTGACAGCGAAGCAAAACAATTGGACGATGGTATCGGCAATACTTTCGTATCAAGGTGGGAGGGGAAGTTTCGTTCGCTATTGATTGATTTCCAGGCGGACAACATCTTCTTCTGCGGCGGAAATGGAATACCGGTCTGGACGTACTCGGCTGGTACTTCACTTCTCCGAGAACGGATGTTAATCAGGACTTAGCGCCAGTCCTGTGGCTAAAAACTTCTGGTAATGTCCATCAAGCTCTTGTCTAGCAACAAGCTGCTTCGTCGATCGATCACCTCCGCAACTCGCCGGCGAGCCAGTAATCGATACTGAATTTTCCCGGACCAGAGCCGATCAGCCAGATAAAGAAGAGCACGTACAGGACTTCCGGAAGGTAGAGTAAATCGTCGAGCCAGTTAAGAGGTGAAAGTCCCTCAGGCATCGCGGAAAGCTTGGTGGTCAGGATGGCGACAAACATATCGACCAATAAAGCCACGCAGGCCAGCCTCGAAATAAACTCCATGATCAGCAAGGATCCGCCAACGAACTCGACACCCGACACGAAATAAGTCATCAGGTGGGGAAATGGGACCTTGGCCTCAACGAGCGTTTCGTACATAGTTTGCGTACCGCCAGCGACAAATAATTTGTTTGCCCCGGAGATCGCGAAGAATAGCCCGAGCGAGACGCGTACCAGCAGGATGGCACATTGATTCAAATCACTGCTACCCAGCAGCACAAACTGGACCAACCGTGTCCAATCCACCTCTTATCCCTCCATCGGAGGATATACAGTTCGACTTCTCCGGTAACCGCGGAAATCAGGACTTAGCGGGTCTTTGGCGTTAATCTCTGTTCTCGACAATTATGCTGTAAGCCGCAAATTGCGGGAATCTTTGGCGAATTCTCGCGCCTCGAGATTATGTGTCCATCCGTTCGACCCATTGAGCGCGCCATGCGGGAGCCACGAATGGATCCGCAAAGTACTGTGTTTCCCGCGCAACCTTATCGTCCCTGAACTCCATGATGCTCACAGTGTAGGACGGTTTGCCGTCATATGTCAGGATGAATTCGGTGACCCAAAGATCACCGCTGCCAATAATTCGTCGGACAGCAAACCGCTTTTTGCTCGGCTGACTAGCGCGCTGGTTCTGTATGTTGCTTCGACCGCGGGTTCGCTCGCCTGACTGCGGGTATTCCAGCACCGCGTCCTCGTGATAGATGAGGTGCTCCGTTTCAAAATCGTCGGCATCGGACGCCGCCCAATGCTGATCCAGTGCCGCACGGATCTCTTGATCGCGCACTCCAGAATACTGCTCGTTCTTTGGTTGATCGTTCATCTTGAGCCTTCAATTTGACAAAGAAGCTAAATGCTTTAGCGGAATCGAAGTGTACGACTCGTCAAGTCGCGTTGTCTTCGATCACTCCAGGTAGAGACTGGAGGCGGCCGCCGTCTTCCGCCAACCGTCTTGTCCCTCATCCGCCGGGGCGTCTTTGTAATCGCGATCAGGCAGTGCCAAATCCGGCCCGACTCTCATCGAGAAAATCGAAGCGAAAGTTTAGAACGGGATTCACCTGATCGGCGTCGAAATAGAGCAATAGAGTGACACTCTCGGCATATCGGAATGAACCGCAAAGTTGAACGCGGGTGTGCGACATAAGAGTAGTTAATGGCGGGCTTTTCTTTTTTGGGGCATACTTCTGAGAGTCATAAGTCTCTCAGACAATTGGAGCCCCATATGCCAGAATGCCTTGTGCCAGAATCTCTCCCGGATTTGGAGCTAGAACGCGCTAAACTCCTTGAACAATTCCTCCGTTTGGGCGATTTTCGACCAGGTTCCATTACCGCCAGCGTACGGCGCTGCGGAAAACCTAGTTGCCACTGCGCCAAGCCGAACGATCCCGGCCACCAGCCGCAGTTTCGCATGAGCCGTA
>Ga0307477_10000524_pt1 | contig 41563 bp, 20 predicted proteins | sample atmos_gasesECM2C_FD_203316 | JGI IMG/M metagenome (GOLD analysis project Ga0307477, IMG submission 203316) | Hardwood forest soil microbial communities from Morgan-Monroe State Forest, Indiana, United States - atmos_gasesECM2C_515 | ecosystem: Environmental > Terrestrial > Soil > Temperate... | reverse complement strand
CTACAAGGGTCGTACGCACAGAAAAACGACTCCCACATTGTAGGACCAACCATCCAGCCCGATTAGGCGTAGTGTAACAGAAACAAGCGACTCAGAGGAACCGAGCAACTTTGGAAGTGTTGACGAAGGCGCCTATCCATAAGCCGGGATACCTCCAGACTCGACCTTCGGTTTCACCAAGCTAAAGACTGGGACCGGCCAGAGACCCTTCAAGAGGAGACTGAGCAAAGCTGAACGAGGCAACACAACTCATAACGAGCCTACTATCTTCTGACGTGAAAGGCGAGCTTCTAGTCCTCTTCCATCGAAATACAGGCCTCGTCGATACAATCGAAGGAGTCGCACGTCGAATAGGGAGAACCGGCCCCTCCATCGAGAACGATGTTAGGGACCTTCTCAAGCTCGGCGTCCTCAAGGCAAAGAAGATTGGAACCTCTGAAGTCGTACTCCTTGATCGCAACAAGGACAGAGAGGTTCTCGAAACGGTTGCGAACCATGTAAAAACTGTCAAGGAAGCAGGAAATTGACGACACCCGCATCTCGAACAAGAACATCCGAATTCGAAGAACAGTTCACCGGCGGACTCAGGACCGCTTCCCGCGTCAAGACAGGAATCATCGAACTTGACGAGATGCTGCATGGCGGCTTCATGGGAGGAGACGCAGTGCTCGTCGCGGGCAGCGCCGGCTCCGGAAAGACAACCCTGTCGCTCCAATACCTCGTCAACGGAATCGTCAAGTTTGGAGAACCTGGAATTTACGTCACTTTCGAGCAGATGCCGGATCAGATTTACAGAGACGCCAAAAGCTTCGGATGGGACCTTCGAAAACTAGAGCAGGAAAACAAGTTCCGGCTCATCTGCACGTCTCCAGATCTTCTCTTGGAGTCCCAAGGCGAGAACCTCCTAGACGAAACCATCAAAGAAATCCATCCGAGACGGATCGTGATAGACTCGATGAGCCATCTGGAAATGTTCCTGCCAAAAGGAGACTTGAGAAAAGAAGCATACCGAATAGTCAGTTACCTCAAGACCAAAGGCATGAGTTCTATCCTAATCTGGGAAGCAGGCCAGATGACGGGAAACTCGTTTAGCGTTACTGAAGCAGGACTCAGCTTCCTCGTGGACTGCATAGTCGCGCTCAAGCCCATCGAGATCGAATCCAGCGTGCGTAAGGCCCTTGCAATATTGAAGATGCGGGGGAGCGACCACGACAAACAGCTCAGACAGTTCGAAATAACACCGACAGGGATTAAGATCGAATCAGCGTTTTCAAACTATGAGGGATTGATGTCAGGCTCTCCGCGAAGGGTTGCCTCTGAAAAGTTTGTTGAACTCTTCCGATCCGCGTCGGAGAAACACAAGTGAGACGATAAGAAATGCTAGATCCAATCATACTTCCGACGCTCTATTTCATCGCGATCTTTCAACTCATACTCCAAGTAGGCGTGTTCTACTTCGCCTTCCGAGTAACAAAGCTGACAGGCTCTTTTCGAGCGTGGACCCTTATCATCGCCGCATTCGCCCTCCTAACAATCAGCAACGTCACATCCTTGGTGCTCGAATTATCATTGCCAAGTGATCAAATAGCCAATCTCATCCAGACCGCAGGAACGACCACGATAATCATCAGCTCGTCCATCAACATAGCCGCATCGATCTCACTGTTCTTAGGAATGTTCGGACTTGTCAAGAGATTCAAGGGCCAGGCTAAACCCAGCTAAGATCGAGACGAAGACTTCCATGGACATGGAAGCCGCCGACCGGTTTGTCCAACTTTTCAAATCAGCCGTTAGCCGAGATAAGAAAGCTGGAAGAAAACAACTCTCAGCCGAAGACTAAGGAAGGCCAGCGCAAAGGGAATATTCTCAGTCTACGAGCTTGTCGGACCGACAGGTCTGCTATTTCTATTGAATCCCACTTAGTGGATCAATTTGATGGCTCGGAACAAATCTTGGGCCTATTGCGGTAGCTTCAAGAAGATCGTTGGATCAAGCCTCCATCGCTAACTTCGTCAAGAGGGTTCGAGCATGAGGCAATGGCTCTATGTAATAACTTGGAAGGGTCTCTGGCACATGCCCGAAGTCTGTCACCGATGCAAAGTGGAAATTCATGGCGAGTGCGTTCCTACCCAGATCGGCGTGCGTTGCAAGTGTTCTCGCGGCCGATGTAGCAACAAGACAAAGTCCTATCGGAGGAAGATTTGAGCGGCGGCGCCTCTCACATCCCATTAGGACCCGGACAAGTCTCCAACTTATTCCTCCCGTCGGACGAAGAGAGAAGCTTAGAGATGCCGGTTACAATAACTGGCCGAGAGTGACTTTGAAGTCTTCGATAGTCCCGGATTCTGCCAGAATCCTTACTCTCGCATACCTTGGGTTGAAGAAGGAGATGTCGAAGTCAACGATCCACTTTGAGGCCTCCTTTCTTGCTGAGACTGGGAAGACGAAAGCATAGTATTTCTTTACAAAATCAAGCGCGAGCTGGGTTGCTTGCTCGACGCTTTGGACAGAGCTCACAGCGCGGACCCTACTAGGATATTGTGCGAGCTTCGATATGAATGCTTAGGGTCCACTTGCAACGGCGGACCCGGAGCGGTTCCCGTTTCAATCTCGGTGATCCGGGTCAGTGAACGAGAGGTCTTTAGCATCTCCCTATCATCCTCTGGATGCCATGACACTCGTTCAGTTCAAGCCTCACCCTTCTGACCTGCCGCGACTGAGGGAGCCTTTTGGAAAACTCGTACTAGGAGAGCCAGCAGCAACCATGCCCGAGCTGAAGAGAATCATCAGAGACAACCATCCGAGGAAAGTCTCGGCAGTCGGAGACGTAGTATCGCGAGAGACACTCATCGCAGGCATCCAGGTGGACCTTAGAATCATCGATCACATCTCAATGAGGAAACCCTCAACGTACTTCGACATAAGAGCCCGAACCACGTACGAAGTGACAAACCCGGCGGGAGGCATCAGCATGGAATCCTGGGAGACTATCAAAAGAGCTTTGAGTCAAGAAGATGTCTTGATCATCGTCAAAGGAGAAGAGGATCTGCTTACACTCCCATGCATAGCAGAATCGCCCGATAACTCTCTCGTCCTATACGGACAACCATCTCAAGGCCTAGTCGTAGTCACGACGACTCCCACGGCCAGGGCGAGAGCAGCTGAAATCCTCAGTCGAATGACGCGAGAAAATCACGATTAGTCGTCCAGGAACAGCCAGGCCGAGGCCGGTTGACCTAATTCAAGATTTCTTTCTCGCTAAGATGGGTCCGAGACGTTCGATGCGAATACCGGAATCCTTCGAGCGGGATTCTGCTCAGGCATCGCTAGGTTGGAGACAAGGGCCGATCCGTCGCAGTCCTCGGGAACATTCAGACCTAGCATGTTGAGGAGAGTGGGAGCCATGTCGAGTAAGCGAGCGTCCATTCGTAACCCGCGTTGTAATCCGGGCCCGGTCATAGACCAGAATCCTTCTCGAACGTGTTCGGATGAGAGATGGGGAGAGAAACTCCACAGGTTTCCCGGGTCGAATGTGATCTTGATGTGAATCTTTTCGCCTTTACAGAAGAGTTCGATCGCAACATCAGGAGCCTCGCCCTCGAACGGCCCTTTGAACAGCTCTTCCCTCATATGAAAAACTGGAACGATTTTCTCACCAGTCTTGGGATGCGTCAAACCGCTGAACAGTAGCCGTAATTGCTGGACGAGTTCGGCCCGGCCATCTAGGCCTTTTGGAACCTCGGGATTGTCATAGTTGAGGTAGACTGCTGCCTCTGGCCCGCCAGTTGAGAAGGCCTTTGTATGTTCCCAGTCAATCGAGTCCACCAATCCATTCAGCATTCTCTCAAACTGGGCAGTAACGGTTAGCCTGTGGGCGATGGAGTCGGGGGTCAGGCGATAGATGGTCCGAATCGCCTCTGCAGGAAGCGTTTTCAGAATGATCTTCCGAAGCGACGTGTAAATCTCCCGATTGCTCTTCTCGACTGTTCCACGCTTGACAGTCAGCAAGCCTTTTGATCTTAGAAATTCGTTCACGTGAAACGATGTGCTGATAGGGATGGATCCATGATCTGACAGCGTCAACAGGATAGTCGGCTTGCTGAATTTTTCGAGATCCCCAATTGCTTCGTCGAGTCGAATGTACCAGTCTCGCACAACATTCGCATACTTCGAGCCCGGACGGTCCATGTATCTCGTGAAGTCATGCTGGACCAGATCCAGCCCTTGTAGGGTCATGAAGAACACGTCCGGTTGATACCAAGAAATCAGGTGCTTCGCAGAGTCCACACTTTTGTTATGGAGGCGTTCCACCTGTGCTAGATATGCGGTTTCTCCACCCCTCATCTCAGTCGGTTTCGTAAGCGGTACGTCGATTTCATATCCGTCAACCGCGTTATCCAGCCTCTTCATAATGCTCGCGGGGTAGGCCCAGACCTTTCCGGGCGGAGTGGGAAAGCCTGAGATCATGAACCCGTTGACAGGATAAGGGGGATAGGTTCCTGGTACGTTGAATACTCCCACTTTCAAGCCGGCGGCAGAGCAGAGGTCCCAGAAACATCCTAGGTCTGGAGTTGTCTTTCCAGTTTTCAATTTGTGATCTCTGCCGATTGATAGAAATCCCCAGACTCCAATCCTGGCAGGATTCTTTCCCGTGGCGAAGCATTGCCATGCGGGCATGCTGCTGGGAGGGACGATGGATTGGAGAATCCCATAGGTTCCTCTATTCCGTAGGGATCCAAGGTTTGGGAGCAGGTCGATCCATTTGTCGATGAGCTGGGGCGAGGCTGAGTCCAGCCCTATTATCATCGCCTTCAATTGTTGAGTTGCTCCGTTGTTTGGGTACTGGAAGAGGCCCCATCCATGCACTTCTCTATGGCGGTCACGACACGCTGCCAGACCATCTGCTTGGATTCAGAAGTGTTGATCGTCGTGAGATGGAATTGGGCGGCGAGCGAGCTGTATATTCGTTTCTCGTTTCGAATGAATTCAGCCGTATGCTCGGGCCGGTCAGAAAGAATCCTCTTCTCATCAGCGTCGAAAACAAACGAGATGTCGGGATGAGGAAGAACCCAGACGAGCAGATTTTCGATCGGGACTCGTTTCTGGACCCCCCAGAACCCGACGATCAGATCATAGAGATATCTGTCAGTGACAACGTTGTAGCCTAAGCGACGCCTGATTCCGATTCCCCCAGCAAGAAGGGGATAGTAGATTAAGATGAAGTACAGGGACCAGAGAAGTCTGACCGGAGTCGACCCTTCCAGGTAATTTACGTCGAGGCGCAGAACTCTCGCCATTCGCCTGACTATGAACCCGAAGGGGTCGAGCAGGTCCTGGTGTCTGATGTAGGAGAATCTCTTCCCTGACTCGTTGAGAAGGTAGTAGACTCTGCCTGCGTTTGTAGACTTCCCGCTTCCGTGAGTACCGCTGAGAGTCACCAAGATAGTTCTCACCTACCAGATTCTCCGAAGCAGGAGCTTGTTTCCGAAGACATTGTTCACGAAATCAAGCAATAGTAGCGGAGGGGTGGCAAGGCAAAGGAGCGTGGACTTCCATTTGCCTCTCGATGCTGCTCTCGCACCCTTTGTCATAAAGAGCATGACTATGGCAAGTGTCGGAATCCGATACGGTAGCACGAGCCGGTCTCTTCTCAGAAGACCCAATCTGTCAGGTCCAAACCTCTTGGTCGTAGCCCGTTCGAGCCCCGCAAAGCGAGCATTCTGAACGTTAGTCGCCTGAAGGAAACGACTAATTGTTTCCATGAAAAACATGAAGGCTTCCTGAATTCCTGCATCTTCGACCCGACCAAGAATTTCCTCATCAGAACAATTCTGGATTAACCGTGTAAAATCTACGACATCAGTGAGCTTGAGAAAGTTGTGCCGAAACATTGCGTGAATCACTTTTACGAGTACGCGATCTGGATCACCGTTGACCCAGACCCTCTGCCCGTCGACTGTTTGGACCGTTCGAGATTTCAGAAGGCGGGCTGGATCCATATGCTGCTCGCCTAGCTGGCTTATCGCAGGATATATCTCGCAATCATGTGCGAAACCCGGAAGGAAACAACTGAACTTACCCAGAAGCTTGTCACAATGAGTAAGAGGTTGAGGATTTGCTTTGAACTTTTCTAAGAGCAGATCGTGTGCGTCCTTAAACTCTCTTGGGTCCGGCAACAGGAAGTCAAGATCGTGTCCCATGTCCGGCAGCGAGTCGAATGATTTTATCACAACGAAGGAGATACCAATCTCTTGGAAAGCGTCACCCATCATCTCGTAGAGTTTCATCGCGTCAGTAGCCTCATCTTTGGCCTTGGCCACGGAGGTCGGCGGAGCATTGATCAGAGCTGCAGTTCTTAGAAAGACCTTGTTTGCCTTCGCGAGGGTTAGGAAGCGTTCTTTGTCGGTCGGATGAATCTGCTGGTTGTGCAGTAGGGCCTTTGCCAGAAGAATTGACTCTGCTTCTCTGCGGGCGGTCTTTACGATTCCAACATCCTCAAGAAAACTAAGCACCCTCATTCCCTCGCTCGCTAAACTAGCATGGACTTGTAGACGTTGAAAGTGGCCTCAGCAACTTCGTCCCATGACTTGATGAGTGCAGATTTGGTTTTACTGGGCGAGTAACTACCAGGATTCTCCAATACTTCCTCGATTCGAGCCGCGAGCTTGACATCGTCGACTGGGGGCTCTATGGGCTGGGCGAGGCCTTCTTGTACAAACTCTGCAAGTCCGGAGGCGTTTGCTACGATGGTTGGTGTTCCGACTCCGATTGCCTCCGTCGCGGCGACGCCCATGCTCTCCGACTCTGAGGGAATGACGACCATGGTGCTCGACGAGTACAAAGTGAACAGGTCCTCACGTGAGATTCCCTCGAGCCATTCAGTATTTCCGTTGAGTTTGAGGGAGGAGGCCAAGTGTTGCAGTTCTTCCTTGAATGGGCCGCGTCCAACTATTGTAAGCCTAAGGCTGTGGTGCTTCCCTTGTAAGTGTGAGAACGCTCTTATGATCTTGTCCACGTTCTTGTACCTCTCAAGACGGCCTGCGTACAGAATTCTAGGCTCAGCAGGCTCGGTCCACCGGTGTTCGTCCCTAAGCTCAGCGTCAACCCCATTGGGAATGATGACTATCTTCGTCCGGGATTCTGGGAACCTGCTCGCCATAAGACCCGCCTCGAAGTGAGTTGTGCAAATGATTTTTTTGACCCGTGGAATTAGCCTGTGTATCACGGATTGATATGCGGGAAACAATAGTCTTCCTAGTCCTGAATTGATTCTTCCAACAAAATGTGGAGTAAAGACAATCTCGCTGTCTCTTGCCATAAAGCCCGCCATGGGCCCAGTTACATCGTGAATGGAGTGAATATGCAAGATTTGCGGATTGTTTTTTCTTAGGTGCTTGAAAAGTCCGGAGAGTGGCAGGAAATGGTAGTTCTCTTCGGGAGCAAAAGCTCGCAATCTATACACTAAGACTCCATCGTTTGTCCTCTCTGCGGAAGCAAGATGACCAGAAGAATCCGTCGTGATTACAGAAACGGTGTCGAAGAGTCTGGTTGCCCTCCGAGCTAATTGTGATACGTGGGTCTCTACCCCTCCGACATACGGAGGGTACCGAGGGCTCACGTAGGTTATGCTGTCCAAGAAGGGACTGACTCGCCTGTGAATGTTATTCCCCCCGGCGGATATTTATTCTGTTCTTGAACGAGGGGCTTATTGCCACTCATGTATCCAGACATATCCTCGGATACGAATTTGTTTAACAATATGTCCTCAAGTGGGTCATTATGCTTACGGGGAGATGTTGAGTGTTGAAGGCAGTGGTGACCGGGGGGGCGGGGTTTATCGGCTCGAGCCTTTGCGAGGTCCTCGTCCTCAAAGGCTGGGACGTAATCGCTTACGACAATATGAGTGTGGGGCGTAGAAAGAACCTATCTAGTCTGAACAAAACAAGACGGGGGAAGTTCAATCTTGTATCCGGCGACTGTACTCGGATTGAGAAACTCAGCCAGATTATTCGCGATTGTGACGCGGTGTTTCACTTTGCTGCGAATCCTGAGGTGCGAATGGAACTCAACAATCCGAGTCAGTGCTTTCGACAAAATGTCTACGCCACATACTGTGCATTGGAAGCCTTTGCAACTAGTAACGCGAAAAGATTCATTTTTGCATCGACCTCAGCGGTGTATGGCGATGCAAAACTCCGTCCCACGCCGGAGGATTATGCGCCTATGGAACCTATCTCGATCTACGCCGGGTCCAAATTGGCGGGTGAGGCGTTGGTCAGCTCCTACTGTCACACCTTCAACAAACAGGGCATCGTCCTGCGGTTTGCCAATGTGCTCGGCCCAAGAAGTACCCATGGAGTGGTCAGAGACTTTGTAACTAGACTAGTCGAAAAACCAAGAGAGCTTCGGATTCTAGGCGACGGACAACAAGTCAAGTCCTACACTTACATAGACGACTGCACCAGAGCGATTATGGTCTCGCTACAGGCCTCCAAGAGTCCGGTCGAAGTATTCAATGTGGGATCCGAGGACCAGATCAGTGCCAAGGAGATTGGAAGAACAGTGATCGAAGCGATGGGTTTGAAGAATGTGAAATTCAAACTCGCAGGCGGGCTAAGCGACGGCCGCGGCTGGGTGGGAGATGTGAAAAACATGCTCCTCGACATCAGCAGGCTCAAGACGAGAGGCTGGACACCGACACACGATAGTCGGGAATCAGTCAGACTTACCGTTCAAGCGCTGATGGCTAGAAGGTAATAGCAACTTTCTGTCCAGTCGGACTGTCGGGAGAACAGGCAGACTACCCGGTCCTTGACTAAATCGGACCAATATTTGAAGGGTATCTTAACATATCCGCGGACATTCTTTTGTAGAAGAATATGGCGCGTCACCGAGAAGGTTAAGAAGGGAGAAGCAGAGTGAGCTGCTTAGCTGCAAAAGGAAATGTCTCAGATGTGCGAGTCTCTCCAAAACACTTTGGATGAAACCCAGCCACGCTTCCAGCAACATTCTCCCTGTATAAGCTGTCAAAATTAGGCGTTCAAACCAATCGGGTTTTCTCTGGAAATGACACCTCTCAGAATCGCGGTCATCGGCTCAGGCTACTGGGGAAGAAAGGTCATACGTGAAATCCTCGAAATAGGCCGAAGCACGGGCCAGATCGAACTCCACTCTGTCGTAGACAGTTCGCCGGCATCTCTCGCGCAATGCCAGCAAGAATTTGGCGCAGGCATTGATTATCGCCTCGACTATCAGGAGCTAGTGCAGGACCCATCCCTCTCGGGCGTGCATATTGCTTCTCCTAACGGAACACACTTCGACATTGCATCTCGATTCCTGCGAGCTGGAAAGAATATTCTTGTCGAAAAACCGCTAACACTCAAAACAGTTGAGTCCTACGAACTGGTAAGACTTGCAGCTGAAAACAAATGCGTCCTGTCCGTGGGCCACATTCACCGTTTCAATAACGGCGTGAGAGAGCTCCGCCGAGCGATAGCTGAAGGAAAGATCGGCGAGCCCTACTACGTGGACTTCAGGTGGACTGGATTCATGAATCCTCAGCTCCAACGTGAGGTCATCACCGACCTGGCACCGCATCCATTCGATATTTGCAACTATGCCCTTGACGCGTGGCCTGAGAAGATCTCGTGCAAAGGACGAGGATATCGGACAAAGCAGAACGAGGAAGTTGCGTTCATCACGGGGGAACACAAGGCGGGTCTTATGGCTCACATCGAAGTTAGCTGGCTGGACCGAGACAAGAGGAGAGAAGTTACGATTGTCGGGAGCAATGGAATGGCATTCCTCGACTGTATGAGCCAGAAGCTATTTGTTGACGAGCCTAGCGGGAGACATGAGATCCCGGTCATTCCTAGCAACACGATAGCGAGCGAGATCATTCACTTCGCGGACTGCATCCGGAACAATCGCGATTCCACGGCATACTCTAACCACTCAGATGGTATGCTGGGAGCCCGCGTCGTCTCATTGCTTGAAGCGTCGAGAGAGTCCATGTTTCAAGATAGAACTATACCAGTCCAATTGCCTATTATGCCGGAGATTCCGGTTAGGCAATGATGAAGACGAAATTCTCGATCATAAAGAAAACCAAAATTGGCAAGAATGCTCGGATCTATGATCAGGTCAATCTCTACGGTTGCAAGATAGGAAAGAACACGAAAATAGATTCGTTCGTCTATATCGAGGAAGGCGTCTCCATTGGAGACGACTGCAAGATTCGGCCATTCGTCTTCATTCCCACGGGGGTAGTAATAGAGGACAACGTGTTCATCGCCCCGAATGTGACGTTCACAAACGACAAACGTCCAAGAGCGCATGGAGATTGGACAAGGCTCAATACGAGAGTGAAGAGTTTCGCGTCGATCGGTGCTGGAAGCACCATCAACCCTGGCGTGCAGATTGGCGAGAACGCTCTCATCGGATCGGGTTCAGTGGTCACTAGGGACATTCCAGACAATGCGGTAGCAGTAGGCGTTCCGGCGAGAGTTGTCGGCTCCAGACCGCCTCCTAGTCTTCCTGCTCACACTGTTTCGAAGGGTCAGAGAACAAGGCGATGAAATCAGTCGCGATCATCCCGGTATTTCGCGAAGTTGGAAAGATTGGTCGCGTTATCCAGAGATTCGATACCGGACCAGTCGACCAGATCTGTCTGGTCGTGGATGATCCAAACCCTGCAATCTTAGCGGAAATTGATGATGCCAGCAGTCGCATAGAGACGCCTATCAAAGTAATCGAGAACCCAGCCCGTCGAGGCGTAGGGTCTGCCATCCGCGAAGGATACGAATATGCAATGTCTCAACGCTTCGACATAATTGTCGTGATGGCGGGGAATGGGAAGGATGACCCGAGAGAAATACCACGGCTGACGCGGCCTATCGTCGAAGAAGGTTATGACTATGTCCAAGGCTCAAGGTTCCTTCCTGGAGGAAGAGGAGAGAAGACTCCCTTCCTGAGGGGAGTTTTCACTAGACTCTTCCCTTTTGTCTGGACCTTTCTGACTGGCGTCCGATGCACTGAAGTTACCAACGGCTTCCGGGCCTATAGGGCGTCGGTGTTGAGGGACCCTAGAATCAACGTATGGCAGGACTGGTTGGAGGGGTATGAGCTGGAATACTATCTTCATTACAAGGTTCTGACGCTAGGTTACAGGTTCACGGAGAGACCTGTGTCGAAGACATACTCTCACACTGCAAAGAGGGGTTATTCTCACATTTCTCCGATGAGGGACTGGCGACAGATTGTGGGACCTGTCGTGCTCCTAAAAATCGGGGCAAGACACTAGAATGAATGTTGTCGCAAAGACTCGTCCGATAGCCCTCTTCGGATCCAACGACTCTGAAACGGACATTTTGAGAGACTATGCCGAGTTCTGGAAGATACCCTACCGACTTGGCCCCGAGGAATACGAACTCCCAGGTATTGCGTCGGGCAGCCTAGCTCTCCCTAAGAAGTCGAACAATGCGCCAATAGTCGTTACGCCATCTGGCCCGGCCCAAGCGGAGAGGATCGCTAGAGAATACAATCTTCAGTGGCTTTCAAAGCGTGCTCGGCTAGAACTACCTTACGCCCCCGGAGTCGAAGTCTCGATTGAAACCGAGGTCTACCAATTTTCTGGATCGAATCTCGAACCATTACTTCGATGCGGAGACTTCTCGATTTTCAGTAGACTGAAAGGTAGCAGAGTCCACTTATTATCAATAGACATCGTACGAGAGTACTCCCGGAGAGTCAAAGACGGCTTTGAAGAACGCCCAAGTCTCAAGTTTAGACTCGCTACCAAGCTTCCATTCTCCTATCAAGCGATACCCAGATTCATCCGCGACCGTTCCTTCCGCTCTTCTCATGGCGTTAGCGTTCTTACCCCTGAGAAATTAGGCCCAGTAGAATTTCTGAGGACAGTATTTCTTGCCAGCATAGTATTGTCATCTGGCCCGATTCCACGGGTCAGATTCTGGAAACGCGGAAAAACATACGCGCTAGCCGTCACACACGACGTGGAGAGCTCGTACGGATTGGAGAAAGGAGCTCCTAATTTACTCGAGGTGGAGCGAAAGCTAGTTGTCAGTTCGACGTGGAATCTCCCGAGCGACCGTTATCCAATATCAAAGGGCTCGCTTCGAGAAATGGCTGAATCGGGGGAAATTGGGGGACACGACACAAAGCACGATGGTCGCCTAATCCTCCTGAATACCAATGAGAAAATTAGACGATTGAACGCGTGTAAAAAGACTCTTGAAGAACTGTCTGAGCGACGGGTCCGAGGGTTCCGCGCCCCACTGCTCCAGCATAGCCCTGAACTCACATCCGCAGAGGCCAAGACCGGATACCAATACGACTCATCCTGCCCGTCCTGGGAGATTCTCTCTCCAACGTCCATGCACGCGCACGGCGTCGGAACAGTCTTCCCCTTCGAAATGAGCGGGGTCCTAGAGATACCCGTCTCGCTTCCACAAGATCACCAACTGATAAGAGTGGCTGGACAAACGCCCCACGTCGCAGTTGACTCGTTACTCCGTCTTTCGAACTGGGTCCGAGGCTTGGGCGGCGCCTGCATCATTCTGATTCACCCTGACTATGAACTCGGTATGAAAGAAAACTTGTCCGAGTATCAGCGGTTGCTCGAGAATTTCGTCTCCGACCCGACCTGCCAAATCATGACAATGGGCGAACTGGCCGACTGGTGGCGTCAAAGGGAAAGCGCCTCTTGGAGGATTAGGGACAATCAAATGGATCTAGTGCATTCGGACGGGAGAATAGCATCTGACCTAGATGCGGAGCTCGTGACTGGTTATGGAGACCATGGATTCACCGTGGAGATTCTTTCTTGATGGAACTGCTTCTTGCAGTTTGGATTACTGTTGGTGCAATCCATGTCGCCGTTCCTCTGGCATATTTCGGCGCGATGAGGCGCATCGGGTCCAATCGCGACTATCACCTGTCTCTAGAACCTAGTCCCCCGCCCACGATAAGCGTGCTCATTCCAACATACAATGAAGCCGGAGTAATCGCTTCAAAACTGTCGAACGTTGTCCAGAGCGATTACCCGGGTGATAAACTGGAACTGATTGTAATAGATAGCGCATCAAGTGATGGGACAGCGCAGATTGCGCGAGAATTCATCGCGCGGAATCATCTGAGAGGCTTGGTTATCGAAGAAGAGAAGAGGAGTGGCAAGTCGGGCGCCCTCAACCTGGGGTTGACTCGTGCTACGGGGGACCTCGTCTGCATTAGCGATGCAGAGTGTCGATGGAGAAACGACGCGCTATCAAACGCTGTGAAGTATTTCTCAGACCCTTTGATTGGAGCAGTATCCGGGGTCCACGACATCTCGACTACGGGAGGAACTGCGGCGTTGAATGTTGAAGGCTCATACCGGTCCGTTTACCGAATGCTCAGAGTCACCGAATCCAAACTGCATAGCACTCCCGTCGGCGAAGGCGAAATACAAGTATTCAGACGCAGTCAACTTTCCCCATTCGATACACGGGTTGGCGGCGATGACACCTGTGCCTCGCTATGCATGGTGGAGAAGGGACTGCGCGCGATAAGCGCTGAGGACGTTGTGTTCTTCGATCCTGCTCCGCCTGGCTGGAGAGTCAGATTCACGCAGAAGATCAGACGGGGTCAGCACGTTCTTCAAGCATTTCTCAAACACAAAAGACTCCTTAGAGGAAGCAACGTATTCTCTCGAGTCATATTTCCCATGGAGTTCTTCATCTACGTCATTAATCCAATACTCTTCCCAGTATTCCTAGCGTTGACCGCTCTAGTCATGATTACTGTCCCGCTTATGGCGATCCTAGTCGCTGCCGGCGCCCTAGTCACCGCGCTGGTTCCAAGCCTGAGAACAAGCGCAAGCACTTACCTGTCGAATAATATCACGATGCTAGCTGCGCTCGTCCAAGAAGCGCGAGGAAACAAACAACTCGTCTGGACAAAAATCGAAGAAAACAGACGCATCACAGAAACAGTCGAGCAGCCGATCGTCAACCGTTGACATACTACTAAGGACACGTCCTTGCAACATCCAGACCGCCGTCGTGTCGCGGGAATATTTTTGTTTTAGATCACTCCAAGCGTGATCCCTATCGTCGATAGGGCCCTTTCACGCTTACGAAATGGGCTAACGAAGGCAGTATTGGGCCCATCCTTTCAGGTCACGAAGCGGGACTTGTTCCCCGGGCGAATTCTAGAAAGAGTTCTCCGCCAAAGACCACTTTTGTGTCGGGGGTAAACGAGCTCTGGAGATTTTCGAAGGGGTGCCGGCCAGTTGAAACCATATTGGGCTTATTCTCCAGGTCAGGGCGCAGTATCGTCTGGTAACGAGTTTTGAAGATCGAGCAGGTCAGCGTCCCGGTGAACGCGCAGAATTCGCCTGGGTCAAAACGTGCGCCCTGATTTCTGATCCGGGTTTGTTCTGAACGATTCTTTTTGCCAAGGACTCCGTGGAATGACAAAACTGCGCGTCCAATCTACGGACGGTTTCCAGAAATTCCCGCTACCTAGCTGGGAAATAGAGGAATGCCCAACTTCGCGGGTTGCTAATTGACCGGGCTGGATCGAAGGTTGCTGGTTCTGATTTGAGAGAATCGTCGGTAGCCGGCGACGAAGACCGACACGATCGTGTAGATGCTCAGGGCAAAAACGCTCGATGTGCCGGTAAAATGGTAGCCAGCGCCCAGAGCGACTCCTAGAGCAATGGAGATCATGACGCTGAGGAAGATACTGAGAAGCGCTTGTTCTAGTAAAGGGAGCCTGTTACCGGGGAAGAGGATCTGGACGGTTGCGTATCCCGGCATTAGACCGAGAAGACCTAGACCCAACAGAAGCCTGAGAACCCGGGCAGGACCGCTCTGCACATTCTCAACGACGAGTAGTGCTTCTAACGCCGAGCTGAACATGATCAGGTAGATCCACCAAGACCTCTCAGGATCCGAGACGTAGTCAACGAAAGAGCCGGGCGGGGAGAACGGATGGAGAGTGATCGCTCCGTTAGCTTGGAGCTCACGGATCACATCTAATAGATCATCGTCGTTCGATCGAATGCCTTCCTGATTCAGTCGACGCTTTAGATCTGCGACCGAGGAGGGATGATATTTCTGAACAATCGCGAGGACAAGCTCCTTCCTTATATTAGTCAATTCTTGATCATCTCATCTAACTCGACGGACGATGACAGGCTTGCGTCTTCCCTTCCTGGCGCTACTGTTCTGCCTCTCGCTCTCTTCAATGTTTATCCCTGCCGGACCAATAATGGTCTCGGGACAGTCCGGCCAGGCAGATCAAATCACGCAGGTGAAGAATAGCCTACTTGCCGCATTCAAGGCCGTCCAGACTGCCGAACAAGAGGGAGCCTCCAACCAGTCCCTAGCGCCGCTAATCAACGAGCTAAATCAGGCGCTCAGCTACGAAATGATCGCAGAGCAGGGCAATTCAACCGCAGCCCTCCAGTCGATATCCCTATCCAACGACGTGTCCATGAAAGCTGAAGCTTTAGGAAGCCAAGCCGAGACCACCTCGCAGGACCGTGCTATTCTCGCCTACTTGATCGCCATCGCCCTAGCATTCTGCTCAGCAGTTGTCATTCTTGAAGCAGGCAGAGTGCGTAGATTCTTCGGAAAGAGGCGCCTGCTTAGGTCAAAAATCGAGTTGGGAGAAGCGAGGCGTGTTGCATAGGCTACCCGTATTTCTCGTCTTGCTCGTATCGCTATCGGCTATCTACAGCTCAGCAGCTTACTATGCTGACAGCAAGGCGCCGGCGCAGCCTTTCATGGAGCTCGGGCTTTACGCGAACCGTGGTCTACAAGGATACATCCCCAACGCCAATTTCACTATTACTCCTCCGCAGACAACAAACTGGACTATTGCAGTGGGGAACATGATGAATGCAGCGCAGTTCGCGATGGTGGTAGTTCGACTCGGAAACTTTACCACTCAGTCGCCTAACACGACCACGCCGGCAGCCTTGGTCCCGGAGCTCATCGCGATGCAATTGTTTCTGGGAACAGGCGAGACGTCAAAGCTCGACTTTTCCTGGACCGTCCAGAATGTTAGCCAGACCGCGAACGGCGTCGTGTTCCTCAACCTCCTAATCAATGGCCAACAGACTGGCGGCCAGCTTCAGATAGGAGCTAACGGAGGCCGTAACTTCAGACTTATTTTTGAGCTCTGGACATTTGATCCTAGCACTGAATCTTTTCAATACGGATTTCCCGGAACCGCGGGTACCACTGGAGAATGGCTTCAGGTCTGGTTCAACACTTCAACATAGAAGTAAACTGTCAACCAGACGCTATCCGAGATTCCGATTCTCATACAACCGATCTGTGCCGGTTGAATAAACCAGGTTGAAGTTCATCGATACATTGTTCTCGAAGGCTATTTTCTGGTCAACATAGCTTGTCGAGTTGGATCCGAACCTTAGAATGTACAGGTTCTGGAAAAAGTCGGGTATCAAGACGTAGTCAGAGGTATTGTCGGCTCTCGAGTAAGTCAGATTGTACTCGCTCTCCGAATTAATCTTCACGAAGCCCCCGAGAAGACCGGTAATATTCTTCTGCTCCAGAAGTAAAGCGCCTTCATACCCGTCGAATGGAGCATAGTATCTCCACCCATACCAGCCTGGGTGAAGAAGCAAGATCGAATGGCTCGTCGTAAGAGGAGCTGAAGCGTCAGAGGCTATTAGCGAGGATTGAGTCAGATAGCTGAAAGAGACAAGACCGAAACGGGAGAGAGGCATTGTGATCGAGAAGAGAACAATCAGCAGAATCAATCCCTTGCCTAGTAAGGGAATGAGTTCTCTGCCCTTCAATCTCAGAATGTTCCTGCGCTCCATCAGCGATGCGAGGAGCAACCCACAGGGGAAGAGCGCGAAAAGATAGGATCTCTGGAGCACATCCGCATTCCCGAACAATGCGACGGGGATCGTGGAAACAGCTGCTAGGAAGAGTCCGCCGAGAAGATAATCTCTGAACTGGAAACGTCTGATGAATACAAGAACGCTCAAGCCGATAAGCCAGACAAGGGCGGAGATTCCCTCCTGCAGGAGAATAGTGACGCTATAGCTCGCTGCTGGGGTGGTAGGTATGTTCTGCGGGCTGCGCGTTAGCCCGCCGATACCGGCAGCGATGGCACCATTGACGATTGACATCACAACTGAAAGCGCCCCGGACGCCATCACCGTCCACCAGACAAAGGTGACGATTACAAGCACGAGAAAATTCGGTCCAACCGCCCGGAGACTTGACCGGACTGCCCTGATTCTTTCAGGCGAGAAGAGCGCCTGTAGAACGAAGAGCGCGGTTAACCCTAGACTCAGAACCAGTGGGGTCTCCGGATGATCGAGGACGAGGATCGGTGTTATCGAGACGGCGATAAGCATCCAACGTGTTCTGTGGGGTTTGTCGTCGATGATTTTTATCAGAAGAAAGAGAAGTCCAATGTAAGGGATCAGCTCTAGGCTCTGGGGCGAGAGATGAAGCTGGAACCAGAGCCCGCTCAGGATAAATGCTGACGAGACGAAGGCATACCGCTGACTGTACGATCTTACAGTTGAATAGAGAAGAAGGGCAACGACAAGGGAGAGCCCGGTAGGATAATATTTCATCAACTGGAACGGATCGATTCCTGCAACTGCCGTTAGCTCGGCGAAGAATGTGTAGGTTCCCGGAAACTGGTAGACGTACCAGACTGGTCCATTGTACCATCCTCCAGAGTTGAGAAGCGCAAGCGCGTTTCCTTCATGCTGATAAGTGTCCAGGAACCACGGATTCTGAAACACAAACGAGGAGAGGCCGAACAAGTACATGCAGAGAAGGAAGAGTGTTGAAAGCTCGAGAACAGTTCTGGCCCGATCTCTGACGAAACCCCTCACTCCAAACAGGGCTAGAGTTGCAATAAGCCCTAGCCAATATTCGAACGGAAGATTGTTGAGATAGAAAAAAGCGTTAGGAGGAAATTCTGAGATCTTGACCATCCCAGCGGTGAAGAACCAGAGAGATATCGAGATCGTGAAAAGCGCAACTATGATCACGAAATTGCGGAATTCCAGAGTCTCACCATACGAGCGCAAACATCCTCACCTCATTCCACCAGACATTGTTTTTCGACGAAACTTGCTCTCGACTCTCCGGCCGCGTAGGCCGACGCGTTAAGCGTTTCGATTATTGTGCTCCCAAGCGCGTTATATGCTTGATATGATATCGCAGACATCACCGCGCCAGGGAATCTCCAAGGCCGCTTTTGTGTCGCCGGGAATTTTCTGGTTTTCGGTCACTCCAAGTATGATCCTTAACGGCAGTGGGCCCTTTCACTCGTACCATAGCTTAACGAAGGCAAATTCGGGCGTCTTCACCCTCAGTCTGAGTTCATTCTGGAGCGTCCCTGAACTAGAGGCCAACACTCAACATCTCTTCATCAGCCCCACACAATTGGCTTATTCGATTAGCTGATCTTGCTCAAGGCAACGAGTGGACGCCGAAATCTCGATATTCGCGCGTTCTTGCGGACCCCCCAGTGTTTTCCTTGACGCCGTTGCTTGCTCTGTCTATCTCCAGCCATCCCCAGTGTTTCACCTGCCTGCGTTCGGCAACTGTTATAAACGAACAAACACTCCTAAGCGCTTGTCGAGCGATGGAGACCATAAGTCTCTGTACACTTGGAAGCGTCAACGCGGCAAGTGAGATGGTTTGAGGATCCTCTTCCTATCTTTCTTGCTGGACAATGACGAGGAATCCAAGAGTACGATAGCCGCCACCGCTTCGAGATCTAACCTTTTTTTTGCTAGAATGTACGGGGCCAGTCAGAAGCCCTGCTTCGGCCTAAAGCCTAGAAACGCATTCTGCGCATAGCCGCATCTATCCGTAGCCGTACCGTCCCCTCCCCAAGAAGTCGATGAGAATGGGAATGTGTTGGAGTTAGAAACCAGTAATGAAAATGATTGCCATGAGTCCGAACCTAGTAGTGGCTAGAGTCCACGCCAGATTAGGCTCTAGAACCCGACAGGATTTGTCCGGGTTCAAAACTGCCTTTGTGATTCAGCGGACCATAATAGTTCTTGCCGGAGAACTCGCTCAAAAAAACAGAGTCTGGTTCTTGGCTCCGACACTGTAACGAATCCGTCGCTAAACGGCGAACGGAAACCGCCGCCGAAATGGGATGAGAGATAGATGAGTATACAACACAGTCTAAAACGAGCGAGCTTACCGCTCATATTCCTGGCCCTATCAATAATGGGCGCCACGCTGGCCAACACGATTAAGCCAACGTCAGCAGCCCCAACAGGGACCTATTTCGATCATATCGTCGTCATCGCGATGGAGAATACTCCATACGCTTCAGTATTCGGTTCAGGGACTCTCGCAAGCTGTCCAACTAGCTCGGCTCCTTTCCTCTGCAGCATGCTGCCTCTTAGCTCAACAATGCCATACTTGAACAACTATGGAGCGACGGCCACGGATGGCAACGACTTCAACGGCTGCTCAGCTGCATGTTACGTCGGATTCATGTTTGGCTACACCTACGGCATCAGTGACGGCTATTCGATTAGCAGTATAAGCGGGAATCCCCAGTTTGTCAACAGCCTCTCTTCGGCAGGCTTGACCTGGCAGGCGTACTGTGCTGAGGGTTGTCCAAGAGGAGCTGACCATTTTCCATTCTCTGGATCCAACACTTTCACAAGCTCGTCAGTCACCACCTCGACGTTAGTCGCCGCTGCCAACTCAGCTAGTCCGCCCAACTTTCTCTGGTACACCCCGACTGACAGCGAGAACATGCACGATGTGAGCGTCTCGACGGGCGACTCCTATCTGAAATCGTTCTTGGTAGGTTCAGGCAGCATTGGTGTACCTGGCTCAGGATCTCTACTTGCGAGTAGTCTTTTCACGAATCCCAGTTATCACACGTTGCTCTATCTCTGGTGGGACGAGTGCGGCGGAGGCAATGGCTCATGCGACAGCAACAACGCTGTACCAAACCTGCTTTTCGGCCCGACAGTAAAGAAGGGTTACGTGTCTCAAGATCTTACTGGAATGGACGAGTACGCTTCCCTTTGGACCATCGAGAATAACTGGGGATTATCTCCTCTCGCTCAAGGAGACACGACGGCGAAGAACTCAGGCTACATTTTCAATGACGTCTTCACATCCGCCGGTCCTCTTCCACTATCGGGAAGCTTCACGTATCTTCCGACAGCGCCTATTGCTAGCACGCTTGTTAGTTTCGCCGCCACCGCGCTCGGCGGTACCGCTCCCTATTCCTATTCTTGGAGTTTCGGAGACGGCACAACAGGCACAGGTCTAGCCACGACCCACACTTACAGCTCCTCAGGCAGTTACACCGTCACATTGACCGTTACTGATTCTGCAAGTGGATCCGTAAAGTCTACCCAGACCCTCCAAGTCTCAGCTATCCCAACACTTGCGGCCAGCTTCACCTATAGTCCAAGCTCACCCATATCGGGCCAACTAGTGACGTTTACCGGATCTGGCACAGGAGGCATTTCTCCATACACATTCAGCTGGAACTTTGGAGATGGAAGCACTAGCACCGGCCAATCTCCAACTCATACCTACTCTAGCGCAGGAACCTACACGGCCCGACTCAACATTACTGATACTCTCGGGACCACCGCGACTACGTCCAAATCGATAACCATCGCTGCACCCGGGGCGCTAACAGCAAGTTTCACATTCAGTCCAACCGTTCCTGTTTCTGGCCAGACTGTCACCTTCACCGGCAGCGCGACTGGCGGTACAAGCCCGTACACCTACAGTTGGAACCTTGGAGGAACAACCAAGACTGGTAGCTCCGTCTCACAATCCTTTACGAACGGGACCTACACCATCCAATTAACTGTCACCGATAGCGCCAGTAAGACTGCTACAAGTTCCCAGTCATTGATTGTTCTTCCGGCCTCGACGGGAGGTTCAGTACCTGTTCTGGTCGGCTGGGGAGGAGTGCGAATGGACGAATCCACGGCAGGCAGCAGCGGGACCTCCTCGGCTGTCTTCTCCGGAGAGTCTGCGTCAGACATGGAACTGTTGTTGATCGAGTTGAAAGCCAAGGGCTACAATACTGTCAGAGTCAACTTCGACCCGTACTGTACCGACACCGTCGACTACAACTACATGAGCATATACAGCCAGACAAGCGCTCAGAGAGCCGTCAAAATAGCGCAACACTACGGTTTCTGGATCGTAATCGACTATCACGGATACTCCGACGTGTTTGGAAACACTGCTTGCTGGTTGAGCTACTGGAAGCCCATCGTGCAAAACATCGGTCCATTGTACTCTCAGATCATCTGGGAGCCAGAGAACGAGCCTACGACCAGTTGCGCTAATAGTCCTTCGTCGTGTCCATCGGCTCCATGCTCGAGCGACGCATCATGCGTGACCTATCTGGGCAGCGCATACCAACAGTGGATAAACCAGGCTCGCTCCCTGGGGGATACTCATTGGATTGTCGTTCAGAACCTCTGTAGTTACGGTTGTGGTTTCAGCGACATGTCCCAAGGCTATCCGACAGTGACTGACCCGCTAGGAACACTCGCGCAGGGAGGAAAGATCTTCATCAGTCTTCACAGCTACATGGACTATGGACAATATAGCGGATCGTGGAACAACGCGACCGCACTCTCGGTCGCCCAACAGTACTACCAGGCAGTAGTAAATGGCGTCACGAACACCGGATGGCCTGCTCTAAACACCGAGGGTGGCACCGACCCATTGTGCGCGGGCACATGCGCCCCAGACACAATCCTTGCCAGCAGCGCTGGCTACACGACAGTAACACTCCACTTCATACAGAGCCTAGTCAACCTTTACGACAGCAACTCTCCCCAGCGGATCAACTGGATCTGGTGGCCCGCAGGATCTTGGACAAGCACACCAGGAGCGGGAACCTATGGAGCTATGCAATGCAACAGCAACCCCATAGGATGGGGCTGCCTACTAACATTCCTACCCCTTGGTCCGCCATCTCCGGACTTTACCATCTCCGCAAGTTCGCCGGCGGCGATTAACCCCGGCCAATCCGCAAGTTCCACCATAGCGATAAGTGCGACCAACGGATTCAGTGGAATGGTCACGTTGACCGAGAGCACCGGATCGGGACTCATATGCGGTGCCATCAGTCCCACGTCAATTTCGGGATCTGGGACAGCCACTGTGTCATGCAACGCAAGTGTGGGAGGCACCTATACGCTAATAGTGACGGGGATTAGTGGTTCTCTTACGCATTCGGCAATAGCATCTTTCAGAATAAACCAGCCTGACTTTACGATGATGGCGTCGACACCCACCGTGACCAATGCCGGCCAATCTGGATCAACGACCATCACAATTACCGCTCTCAACGGATTCACGGGCGCAGTGGCCCTCACTGACTCAGTTCCGAACGGCCTCAGTTGTGGGAACATCAGCGCCGCTAGCATCACTGGATCGGGAACCGCTACCCTCACATGCACATCGGCCAGTGGAGGCAGCTACAGCGTAACCATTACAGGCGTCAGTGGATCTCTGACCCACTCATCGACCACGACCTTCAAATTCCGCGACTTCAGTCTCTCAACAAACCCGTCGAGCCTCTCTCTCAACACTGGAGGGCAAGGATCCTCCACAATCAGCCTCAATCTCTTGAACGGATTCAGTTCAACAGTCACATTAAGCCTCTCAAGCCCGACCGGACTTTCAGGCTCACTAAGCTCCTCCACCATAAGTGGTTCCGGAACTTCGACTCTGTCAATCAGTCCCACAAATTCGGGATCCTACACTATTGTCGTAACGGGAACAAGCGGAACCCTGTCAAGAACAGTATCTGTGTCCGTTAATGTCGGAACCCAAATTCCGCCAGTGCTAACCGCACCAGCGACTGAAACCGTCGTTCAAACCTCAACTCTAACGTTCGCTGTGACAGGAACCGACTCTTCCACATCAACACCGAACTTGACCCTCTCGGCCAGCCAGTTACCCTCTGCTGCGAACTTCGCAACTGTCCAAGGAACATCGCCCGTCAGTGGAACGTTCACCTGGACCCCGACGACCAGCGACACGCCTGGAACGTACACCATCAGCTTCACAATCACTGACGGCGTGTCCGTTGCCCAAACTTATGTGGTCATAACCGTACTCCCAGCCACTGTCCTTCCAACAATTACAGTCCCAGGTCCACAGAACGCGACAATCGGAGGACGACTCCACTTCACGATATCCGGAATTGATCCGACCGGCACCGGCGGAACAGTAATACTCACCGCAACGGGACTCGCTTCAAACATGGCCTTCGACCCATCAACGGGAACTTTCTCGTTCACACCCAGCAGCAGCCAAGCAGGTCAGACCTATCTAGTGAACTTCACCGCTACAGACAGCAACAACCCGTCTATGACGAAGACAGAGTCAGTGCCGATACACGTCCAAGGCACCACGGCTCAACCCTCGGGGGGAGGCTTCTGCCTCAGCTGCCTTCTACCCCGAACGATGACTACAACGGCTTGGCTAGTCGCGATTGGAGCGCTAATCGGCATAGTCTCGTCCATCGCTCTTCTCCATATCAGAGCAAGCGCAGAACTCGCCGCCGCCCGGAAGAGAGTAAGATCGCTCAACACGCAAAGTCAGCCCAGCCGAACATACCATAGCGCACGACTCCGACAGAGGCCGATAGCCCAGACGAACCGTGGGCGAAGGCTTACTGATGACGACTAGTTATTGGAACCAATGCCAAAGATCGTAACTTTTCCGCTCTAGATCTGACTCGATTATTGCTTTAGCTTTCTTCTCGGGTTCTGGTAACGGCGCAACAGAAGAGCCACCCCTAAGACTGCCAAGAATCCTACTATTCCAAAGATCGAGTAAGAGACAATGGGGAGAGGAGCGGTTTTGTTGAGCGCAAGCACGCGGATCGTAACTTGAGAACTTGTTGAGACCCCGCCAGCTGCGGCTGTAAAGGTCACGTTGTAATCGCCGGGGGCCAGACTGGATGACGGGGTCCAAGTGAACTTGGACGATGACTCACCAGCATACGACTGGACGCTCGAGAAGGAGGCGCCACTGGGAAGGCCTCCTGGCGTTAGCGTAACCACCTGCGATTGATCTGGGTCCGTAGCATTTACCGTGAATTGAACTGTAGAGCCTGCGGTGACTGTCATAGAGGATGGGGTGGACAGTATTGGCGTGACGGTCAGTTGCACACAGTTACTTGTCTTGGCGACATTGTTTTGGTCACCGCCGTAGGACGCGAATACTTCGTAGAGTCCAGCTGAAGGGAATATATGCGGAGGAAGGCCGGAAACGACTCCGTTCGCGACCGAAGCGCTACCGATTTGCTTGGAACCGACACCAGTACAGGTGGACCCGGAGACATACCCATAGGTCACGCTACCGCTGGCGTGATACCCACCAGCGAGAGTTGAGGAGATGGTCACGGAACCTCCAACGTTGATTGTGTCAGCAGAGAGAGACAACACAATTGTCGGGGTTGTGGCCTTGACCGTGAGAGATTCGCAAGGTGAACTTGCAGGGAGATTGTTGACGTCTCCCGAGTATGCTACGCTCCAACTGTAATTGCCGGCAGTGTTGAAAGTAGCAAGGGACGAGATTGGAATGTTTCCATTGGTCACCGTTACGGTTGAAACCGTTGTTGATACGCCGGAGCAGCTGTTACCAGCAAACTCGTTGTAGATGACCGTGCCCGATGCTTTGTAGAAACTTGTCATCGTTGCCGAGTCGGAAACTGAAGCACCAACTCCAATGGTACTTGAGGAGAGAGTCGTCGTAATCGCTGGACTGGTCTGACCAACTGTCAACTGCTCGCACGAGGATGTCGCAGGGCTGTTGTTCGAATCTCCGGAATAAGCAGCGATGAAACTGTAGGAGCCTGCAGAACCTGGAGAGATGGTGGGTGAGTTTGGAACTGCACCATTTGCAACGGTAACAGCGGAGAACAGCGTTGGTTGTCCAACGCAACCGGAACTACTGAACTCGCTATACGTTACAGCGCCGCCAGCGGTTGCCGTTGTTCCGTGCAGTGAGGCGGTATCGAAGACACTCCCGCCAACGGTTATCATATTCGAAGACAGTACTGTCGTCAGCGTAATGCCCGTACTTGGCGAAACTACTAACGGCTCGCATGCGCTGGTCGCACCAGCGTTGTTTCCATCTCCACTGTATGCGGCTTGCAAACTGTAGCCTCCTGGGTTTGTCGCATTGAACGTTACACTGCGCGTGCTTGGAACGACGCCATTGCTTACAATGACGGTCGAGATCGTTGATCTTGGTCCGGTGCACGTGTTGGACCCAACAAAGAGAGAGTAGCTGACTGTTCCGGTTGCCTGATAGTAACTGGAGAGCGTAGAAGAGTCGATCACAGACTGATCTACCGTAATGCTAGACGCGCTGAGTGCCGTGACCAAGTTGGGAATTGCTTTATTGACTGTGAATGGCTCGCATGTGCTTGTTGAACCGCCGTTGTTATTGTCGCCTGAGTAGCTTGCACTGAAGCTATAGGACCCGGGCGCAAGGGTGCTCGGAGACGAGTTAGGAACGACGCCGTTTGTCACAGTGACTGTTGAGAATACGGTCGGGCTGCCCGCGCATGCTGAACTAGCATATTGTCTGTATGTGACAGTCCCGCTTGCTTGATAGGAGCCTGAGATTATCGCGGAATCGGTGACGTAAGCGCCGACAGTTAAAGAGTTGGCGGAGAGGAGTGAAGTGATTGAAGTGCTTGTGCTCTGGACGGACATTGGTTCACATGTGCTAGTTCCACCGTTGTTGTTGCTGTCGCCAGAGTAGGTTGCTTCGAATGAATAGGTGCCAGTTAAATTGAATTGGACACCGCGTGAGTTCTGGACTGATCCGATGGTCACACTTACCGTCGAGACTAGCGCCCCTGACGTCGAGCAAGCACCGTTGGTGAACAAGAAGTAGGAGACAGTTCCTCCAGCATTGAAACCGTTTGACAGGGTAGCAGAGTCGTAAACACTTGTACCGACGACAGGGCCTGTAGATGACAATACCGTTGCGAGAGTCGGGCTTGTCTTTGCGACTGCAAGGGGTTCGCAGGATGAAGTGGCTACGTTGTTGTTGGAGTCGCCACTGTAAACGGCGTTCCAGCTGTAAGACCCTGCTGCGTTGAACGTCTGAGGACTAGAGTTTGGAACGATGCCATTGCTTAGTGTAACGGGTACACCGACTGTGGTTGCGGTTCCGCTGCAAGAAGTTCCGGTGAAGAACTCGTAGGTGACAGATCCGGTCGGGTTGTACCCTCCAGTAATGGATGAGGAGTCGCTCGTTGACCCACCCACGGTCGTGGTAATCGCACTGAGCGTCGTGCTAATTGCCGGACTAGCTTTGATCACTGTCAATAGCTCGCAGGAAGATAGAGCTGGCTTGTTGTTGGAATCTCCACTGTAACTAGCATCGAAACTGAAGAAGCCCGTGCTGTTGAAGGTCACGGCTCTCGACTTCGAAACCGCACCGTTGCTGACTGTTGCGATTGACACGACTGTTCCCGTGTTTGCACAGTTTCCGTTTGCAAAGTCCGTGTACGTGACGGTCCCGCTCGCCGTAGCCGAAGTTCCCTGTAGGGATGCAGCGTCGGTGGCCGAGGTTCCCACAATTGGTGATGTCGTTGAGAGGCTGGTTGTGATAGTAGGTCCTACTGGTACGACGCTCATTGGTTCGCATCCACTGGTCACTGGCAGGTTGTTTGAATCGCCTGTGTAGCCGGCTTGCCAGCTGTAGCTGCCGGTGGAGTTGAAGACCACGCTGCGAGAGCTTGGAATCGTATTAGCCACTACAACTATGGAAACCGAGGTTCCAGTACCAGCACACAGATTGTTTACAAAGAGACTGTAGGTTACTGTTCCTCCCGCCTGGTAAGTGTTTGAAAGTGTAGCTGAGTCACTCACCGATTGACCTACCTGGATGACTGTTCCCGACAGTACAGCGGAGAGAGTTGGGGAGGCGGGCTGGATCGTGAGCACTTCACATGAACTAGCGCTTCCATTATTATTGGGGTCCCCCGAATAAACGGCCTGGAAGCCGTAAGAGCTGGTGGCATTGAAGACCACAGGTCTAGAATTGCCGATTGTTCCCGATGTCACCGCGGCTACAAACGCAATTGCTCCGGATCCAGTGCAGCCACTGTTTAGGAATACTGAATATGTGACACTACCGCCGGGGATGAAGCCGCTGGAGAGAGCCGCGGAGTCCGTGACAGTATTACCTACAATCACGGAGTTTGATGAAAGACTCGTTGTGATGGTGGGGCTCGCTTTCAGAACGGAAAGAGGCTCGCATGACGATGTAACTCCAATGTTGTTCGCGTCCCCGCTGTAGACGAGGTTCCAGCTATAGGATCCTGCAGAGTTGAAGGCTTGGAGTCCCGAATTGGGAATCACATTGTTCGTAACAGTTACTGATGCTCCGACTGTCGTTGGGGTTCCGATGCACGAACTTCCAGGGAAGAACTCGTATGTTGCAAGACCACTGGCTTGGAAGCTTCCAGTCATTGCCGCTGAGTCGAGAACTGATCCCCCGACTGGAACGTTTGCCGAGGACAGCATAGTCGATATTGATGGAGTTGCTTTGTTGACTAGAATAGAGTGACAAGATGCCGTGTTACCATTGTTGTTGGCATCACCACCGTATGCTGCGTTGAAGCCGAAGGTTCCTGCAAGTGGGGGTGTGAAGGATGGGGACGATGGTACGTTGTTTCCTGACCCTACACTAACCGTGGTTATGATGCTAGAGGTGCCGGTGCATGTGCCACTCGTGCTGAAGAAATAGTATGTGACAATGCCGGTTACCCCGGTCGATGGGTAGCCACCTGTGAGAGTGGCGGAGACGGTCACGGTCTGCCCGGCAGAAATAGTCGCGGCTGAGAGGCTGGCGCTGATTTGTGGAGTTGCTCTGAGCGCAGTCAGGGGTTCACAAGCGCTCGTGGCGGGGCTGTTGTTGGAATCCCCGCTGTAGACCGCGTTGAAGCTGACCGAGCCTGTGCTCGAAAGTGTGAACGCACCTGAATTTGGAACGAGATTGTTAAGTCCTAAGTTTACAGTGCTGACGATGCTCGAAGAACCAGTGCAGCTCGCGCTTAAGCCGTAGTAATAGTACGTGACCGTGCCAGTGCCTTGGAAAGCCCCGTCAATAGTAGCCGAATCGACTATAGATTGGCCTATGGTGATGGTGGATGCTGGGGAAATTGCTGTGGTTATCGAGGGGCTGGTCTTGACTACTGTAAGAGGTTCGCATTGTGAGGTGGCACCGCTATTATTGGAATCTCCGGAGTATACCGCGTTGAAACTGAATGTCCCGGTATTGTTGAGTGTAATGGTTCTGGAATTGGGGACTGTACCGCTGGCAACTGTGACGGTGAAGATGGTATTGCTTGTTCCCGTACAAGCACCATTGGGGAACATGTTGTAGGCAACGGTTCCTCCCGCGTTGAAGCTTCCTGTCAAAGTAGCGGAATCAGTGGCGACTCCGCCAGCCACAACGCTCGTCGACGAAAGCTTCGTTGTGATAGTCGTGGTGACGCTTTGAACTGTTAGGGGTTCGCAACTAGATGTTGCTGGACTGTTGTTCGAGTCGCCAGAATAGCTCGCCTCGAAACTATAAGCCCCCGTTGCGTTGAGTAGAACGGATCTTGAGTTGGGCACGTTTCCGTTAGTGACTGAGACGGTTGAGACGAGTGTCCCGACTCCGAGGCACCCTCCGTTGTTGAAGTCTGAATATGTGACAGTTCCTCCCGCGTTAGAAGCTTGTGTAAGAATGGCTGAATCTGTCACGGTGCCTCCAACATTGACCGTTGTTGCAGAGAGCGATGTAGTTACTGTTGGGGTTGTGCTGCTGACAGTCAATGGTTCGCATGAGCTTGTTATTGCGTTATTGTTTGCGTCACCGTTGTACGCAGCATTGAAGCTGTATTGACCTGCGGCTGTAATGGTCGGAGGGCTGAAGGAGGGTACTGAGTTTCCTACGCCGATTCCCACAGTTTGGCTTACTGCAGACAGTCCGTTGCATGAGCTGTCTCCGAGGCCGAAGAAGTAGTACGTGACCGTGCCGCTGACGCCACTCGCTGGGAATCCGCCGGATAATGTTGCCTGGTCTACAATGGTCGTGCCCGCCGCGACCGTTGTTCCTGGGCTGAGCTTGGTTGTTACACTGGGATTTGCTTTGATAACCGTGAGCGGCTCGCACTGACTATTGGCCGCGTTGTTGTTCGAGTCGCCGGAGTATACAGCGTTGAAGCTGTAGGACCCGGTCGAGTTGAGCTGTACTGGTCTCGAATTTGGAACGCTATTCGATACCACCGTTACGATCGAAACGAATGTGCCCGGCGCGTTACATGCATTGTTAGTGAAAATACTGTATGTGACAGTGCCACCTGAGTTGAACCCGCCAGAAATCGTTGCTGAGTCGGTTGCTGTTGTTCCAACCACGAAAGAGGATGAAGAGAGACTCGTGCCAACCGTTGGGCTCGCTTTCTGAACGGTTAACGGTTCGCATGGGGATGTGTTGGCATTGTTGTTAGCGTCTCCGGAGTAGACCGCATTCCAGCTGTATGACCCTGCCCTGTTGAACGTTTGAGCACCAGAGTTTGGAATGATGCCGTTGCTGATCGTAACGGGCACGCCGACTGTAGTGGCGGTTCCGCTGCAAGAAGTTCCAGTGAAGAACTCGTAGGTGACTGAACTGGTCGGGTTGTATCCCCCAGCAATGACAGCGGAGTCGGTGGCTGAACCGCCCACGGTTATTGTTGTAGACGAGAGTGCTGTCGTGATTGATGGGCTGGAATTCTGGACTGTTATTTGTTCGCAAGAAGAAGTAGCTGGACCGTTGTTAGTGTCTCCACTGTAAGCGGCGTTAAAGCTGAACGTTCCAGTCCCGTTGAAAGTAACTGGCCTTGAGCTTGGCACCAAACTACTCGTTACGGACACGATCGAAATGATGGTTCCAGGTGACAGACAGTTTCCGTTTGGATAATTGTAATACGTAACAGTCCCACCTGCACCGGAGGTCGACCCTGCCAAGGTGGCAGAGTCAAAAGCAGATCCACCGACGATAATCGACGAGGACGATAAACTGGTTGTGATAGTTACTGCTCCCTTTGGACTTACAGTTAGGGGCTCGCAAGCGCTTGTTGAACCGTTGTTATTCGAATCGCCTGAATATAGAGCGTCAAAGCTGTAGGATCCCGTGACGTTGAATTGGACAGCTCTGGATACTGGCACTAGGTTGTTGGTAACAGTCACAGTGGAAACGATGGTTCCACTTGGGTTGCAAACATTGTTTGTAAACAAGTAGTAGGTGACTGTCCCAGTTGCTTTGTAAAACCCGACCGGTGTGACCGAGTCAGTAACGGACTGATCAACTTGGATTGAGGTTGAAGAGAGTGTTGTGGTGATGGTGGGGTTGGTCTTCTGAACGGTCAAAGGCTCGCATTGAGACGCGGCACCATTGTTGTTGTTATCGCCATTGTAGGAGGCGGAGAAGCTGTAAGATCCGGTTGCATTCAAAAGTACAGGGCGAGAATTGGGAATAGAACCGCCTGCTACTGTCACCGTGGATACAACTGTTCCCCCGGTAGCGCATGAACTCCCTGAGAACACACTGTAGGTTACAGTGCCTCCTGCATTGAAACTGTTCGTTAGCGAAGCAGTGTCGGTGACTGACGTGCCGACCGTCGGGGTTGAGCTTGATACAACGGTCGAGATTGCTGGGCTTGCTTTACTGATTGTAAGAGGCTCGCAAAGAGAGTTCACCGCGCTATTGTTTGAGTCGCCGCTATAGACGGCGTTCCAACTGTAGGAGCCTGCGGCGTTGAAGTTTTCCGACACGAACCCGGGCACTATTCCATTGTTTACTACAACTGGCGATCCGACCGTTGTGGAAGTTCCCGTGCACGTAGATCCAGCAAAGAACTGGTAAGTGACTGTTCCTGTCGCCTTGTAAGCGCCGGTAAGTGTTGCCGAATCTGAAACTGAACCGCCCACCTGTATGCTGGTCGATGAGAGACTTGTCGATATTGTCGGGTTTGCTTTTGTTGCGCTGAAGGGCTCACAAATTGAGGTTGAAGGACTGTTGTTTGCATCTCCGGAATATCCGGCTTGGAAGCTGTAGGATCCCGTCGAGTTGATCCCGACGTTTGCGGAATTGGCTACGATATTGTTGTTGACTGCTACGACGGATACTATTGTTCCGGGTGCCGTGCAGCCGTTGTTTGCGTAGAGGGTGTAGGTGACACTGCCCCCGGCCTGGAAACTGTTCGCTAGGCCTGCAGTGTCGAAGACGCTATTGCCCACGACTATGGAATTCGTCGAAACGCTGGTTACGATTGTGGGAGTCGTCCTGTTGACTGTGAAAGGTTCGCAGGCACTTGTCGCGCCACTATTGTTGGTGTCTCCGCTGTAGACAGCGTTGAAGCTGGACGTGCCTGTTGAGTTGATTACTAGGGAGTTCGAGTTTGGCACGGCTCCATTTGAAATCGTGACGACTGATACAGTCAGTCCGGGCGCGGCGCAATTGCCGTTTCCGAACAACGTGTAAGTGACGGTCCCACTCGCCGTGTTGGTGGCGCCTTGTAGGGTTCCCGAGTCGAAGACTGAGGTGCCTACGGTAATGCTAGAGCTGGACAGGTTCGTGGAAAGGGAGACGGTGATAGGGTTCACGGCAAGTGGCTCGCAGCCACTGATAGCTGGGGCATTGTTGTTATCCCCATTATACCTTGCAAGGAAGCTGTAACTTCCTGTGGAGTTGAAGAGAACGGCTCTGGAGTTCGGAACAATACCACCGGCAACTGCGACCGTCGAGACGGTAACTCCAGCTGATGTGCAGCCCCCGTTCGCAAAGACCTCGTATGTTACTGTCCCTTGGGCCTGGTAGGAACTCGCCAACGTAGCTGAATCGGTAACCGATTGACCCACTTTGATCGAGGTCGACGAGAGCAGGGTGCCTATGCTTGGATTTGCCTTTTGGACGGTCAGAGGCTCGCATGCACTACTGGTCCCATTGTTGCTGCCGTCGCCTGAGTACACGGCGTTGAAGCTGTAGGTACCCGTTGAGCCGAAAGTCTGTGAACCGGAAGTCGGTACTACCCCGTTGCTTACTGTTACAACTGAGAGCACAATCCCCGATCCGGTACACGCGCCGTTCCCGAAGTAGCTGTAAGCGACTGTGCCACCGGCGTTAAATCCGCCGTTTAGTGTCGCCGAGTCGGTTATCGACGTTCCTACAACCGGAGTAGGGTTGGACAGAATTGTTGAGATGGTGGGGCTCGCCTTCGTTACGGTTAGTGGCTCGCATTGACTGGTGGCGCCGTTGTTGTTCGAGTCGCCTGAGTATATTGCGTTCCAGCTGTATGATCCGACCGTGTTGAATGCTTCTGATGGTGAATTCGGAATATTCCCGCTGGTCACTGTTACGGCAGAACCTGCTGCTGTGGCGGTTCCGGTGCATCCGGTTCCTGTGAAGAATTCATAGCTGACAGTTCCTGATGGGTTGTATCCGCCAGACATGGTGGCAGAGTCGGAGTCGATGTTGCCTACGACGATCGTTGATGCGCTCAACAGAGTTGCAACGGTGGGACTGGCCTTCTGCACGCTTAGAGGTTCGCATGACGAGGTGGCAGGATTGTTATTCGAATCCCCGCTGTAAATGGCGTTGAAACTGTAACTTTGTGTGGCGTTGAAAATCACGGGCCTCGAGTTCGGCACAACGTTGATAGCGACAGTGACCGCGGAGACAATAGTGCCTTGACCTGTGCAACCAGAGTTTGCGAAAATAGTGTATGTAACTGTTCCAATGGCTTGGAACGAGTTAGTGAGTGTCGCCGAGTCGGTAACTGAAGAGCCCACTAACGGTGCAGTACTGGATAGGTTTGTCGTTAGTGAGTCTGCAGAGACTTTGGTTACCGTGAGTGGCTCGCAAGCTGACGTCGCGCCGTTGTTGTTCGAGTCTCCGCTGTAGATGGCGTTCCAGCTGTAGGGTCCTGCTGAATTGAATGACTGAGCGGCTGAACTGGGAATGAGGTTGTTTGTTACAGTTGCGGGTGTGCCGACAGTGGTTGGAGTTCCAGTGCATGTGCTTCCGGCGAAGAACTCGTATGTGACGGTGCCGCTGGCAGAGTACGAACTCGAAAGGCTTGCTGAGTCGCTTGCAGTGGTTCCGACAGTTATGGTGGTTGATGAGAGGGATGTTGTAATCGTGGGGCTTGTCTTTGCAACGGTTAGGGGTTCACAGGCTGATGTTGCTGGGTTGTTGTTGGCGTCTCCTGAGTAGCTTGCTTGGAAGGCGTAGGTTCCTGTATTGTTGAATGTTACCGCTCGAGAGTTCGGAACGACTGCGCTAGCGACGTTTACAGTAGATACTACATTTCCGAGTGATGTACATGCGCCGTTAGAGAATAGTGTGTAGGCCACAGTTCCGCCTGCCGTTGATGTAGTGCCGCTGAGAGTCGCCGAGTCTGTGGCCGCCCCTCCGACGATTGGGCTGCTTGGTGAGAACGCTGTGGTGACGGTTACACCCTGGGATGGATTGACCGTCAGCGGCTCGCATGTGCTGACTGTTCCACTATTCTTTGCGTCGCCGGAATAGATGGCTTGGAAGCTGTAGGGTCCGGCGGTGTTGTAGGCTTGGGAGGCTGAATTTGGCACAATGCCATTCGTCACTGTTACAGCGCCTCCGACCGCTGTTGCCGTTCCGGCACAGGTTGATCCTGAAAAGTAATCGTATGTGACGGTGCCACTTGCTTGGAAGCTTCCAGAAAGCGCGGCTGAATCGAATACAGAGTTGCCGACTGTTATTGTCGAAGCGGAGAGCGTCGTCGTTAGAGTTGGACTTGTCTTAGTAACTGTGAAGGGCTCGCATGGGCTTGTGATCCCCGCGTTGTTGGAATCACCTGAATAGGCAGCATTGAAGCTCCATGAGCCGGTTGCATTGACTTGGACAGTGCGCGAATCTGGAACCAGATTGTTGGTCACGGTTACCGTCGACACAACTGTTGGCGTTCCTGCGCATGTCCCAGTGCTGAATAGACTGTAGACTACTGACCCTGTCGCTTGGAGCGCCCCCGTTAGAGCAGATGAGTCAGTGATGGTTGACCCGACAACGATAGAGTTGGAGGACAAACTTGTCGATATGGTCGGGGCAGTCTTGACTACGGTGAAAGGTTCGCAGGAGGAAATGGCTGGGTTGTTGTTGAGGTCGCCGGTGTAGGATGCTTGGAAGCTGTAGCTTCCTGTAGCGTTGAAGACCACGCTTCGAGAGCTCGGAACGGTACTGCTGGTGATTGTTACTATGGAGACGGTGCTGGACGGCGATGTGCATGCACTGTTCGCAAAGAGTTCGTATTGTACTGTTCCGGAGGGTTTGAATCCGTTTGAGATAGTTGCGGAATCGCTGGCAGATTGTCCAACTGTTACTGAAGTGGAAGAGACTGAGGTGCTGATAATGGGACTTGCGTTTTGTACGGTCAGTGGCTCGCAACTAGACGTAGCTACGTTATTGTTGACATCCCCGCCGTAGCTTGCTTGAAAAGCGAACGAACCTGTAGCGTTGAACGACACGGCGCGAGAATTAGCAACCAAGCCGTTTGTGACTTGTACCGTAGAAGCCAGTGATCCAGTGCCGGTGCATGCCCCATTGGCGAAAACTAGGTAACTTACAGATCCACCTGCATTGAAGCCACCCGTGAGTGAAGCTGAGTCGGTGACGGTGGTCCCTACGACGGGGGTTGACGAAGACAGGATCGTTGTTAATGTGGGGTTGGCCTTGTTGACTGTAAACGGTTCACACGACGAGGTTGCTCCATTGTTGTTAGAATCCCCGTTGTAAACGGCGTTCCAGCTGTAGGAGCCAGCAGTACTGAATGTCTGCGGGGCAGAGTTTGGCACAGTTCCGCTAGATACAGTGACCGGGTTTCCGACAGTAGCTGCGGTTCCTGCGCACGTGGGTCCAGTGAAAAATTCGTAAGTGACCGTCCCGCTTGGCTTATAACCGCTGGAAAGAGTGGCGGAGTCTGTTGCCGAGTTGCCAACCGTTATGGTAGATGCTAAGAGATTAGTGGCGACTGATGGGCTCGCTTTTTGCACCGTGAGTGGCTCACATACGCTGGTTGCCCCTGCGTTGTTGGAGTCGCCACTGTAGGAAGCGTCGAAGCTGAAGCTACCGGTGCCGTTGAATGCTACTGATCGCGAACTCAGAACAACAGAGTTTACCACACTTGCAACTGAAACAACCGACCCAGTTCCGCCACAGTTGCCGTTAGGGAAGTCAATGTACGTAACTGAACCACCTGCTGTCGAAGTAGCTCCCGATATGGTAGCTGAATCAGTGACAGTGTTGCCCACGACGATACTAGTGGAAGAGAGCGAGGTTGTTATCGTAACGCCACTTGTCGGATTGACGGTGAGCGGTTCGCATGCTGATGTTGCGCCATTATTGTTTGAATCTCCCGAGTAGACTGCGCTCCAGCTATACCCCTGAGGATTCGTAGAGTTGAAGGTGACACTCCTCGACCCTAGGAACAGGCCGTTCGTGACGGTAACTGTTGAGACGACTGAGCCGGTGACAGAGCAACTGCTTGAGCCGATGAAGAGGTTGTAGGAAACGGTTCCCCCTGCCTGGTAGAATCCGGAAATGGTTGCTGAGTCGGAGGCTGACTGTCCAACGACTATGGATGCTGCCGAAAGGCTCGATGTGATCGTCGGTGTCGCTTTGATAACGTTAAGCGGCTCACAGGAGCTCTTGGCACCCTGGTTGTTGGAATCACCGCTATATGTTGCATTGTAACTGTAAGATCCTGCGGGCGTTGGAGTACTTCCAGATGAATCTGGGACCGCCACGCTCGCAACAGAGACGGTCTGGCTAGAAGCGGGCAGTCCGTTGCAGATACCGTTGTTGTAGAAGTCGTAGGTTACTGTTCCGCCTGCAGTGTTTGTAGCTCCTGTTATGACTGCCGTGTCGTGGACAGGGTTGCCCACAACAATTGACGTGACAGCTATTCCGGATGAATTCTTTATTGACGTTGAAATCGAGGGCGTAGTCTTCTGAACACTCAGCGGCTCACAAACACTGCTCACTCTGTTATTGTCGGTGTCACCGGTGTATGTGGCGTTGAAACCCAAACTTCCCGGAGACGGTGGAGTAACAGAAGTTGAGGCGGGGACTGAGCCACCCGTGCCAATTGTCACGGTAGAAGTAGTGGTCGGTATGCCTGTGCAGGCACTGTTGCTAAAGAATGCATAGATGACGCTACCTGTTACGCCGGTTGATGGGAATCCTCCTGTTAACGTTGCTTGATCAGTGACGGAGGTTCCAACGGTTATGGTGGGGGATGGGTTGATTGTCGTCGAGATTGTCGGAGTTTGTTTGTTGACTATCAACGGTTCGCATGCGCTGCTAACCCTGTTGTTGTTGGTATCGCCTCCGTAGGTTGCGTTGAATGCGAAGGACCCAGGAGATGATGGAGTAAATGATGTAGAGACGGGTACGGTGTCTGTGGAACCAATTGTAACGGTTGAGGTTGTTGTTGGACTGCCGTTACAGGCTCCGTTGTTGAAGAACGCATAGATCACACTGCCAGTGACTCCGGTGGAGGGGAATCCTCCAGTCAGAGTGGCATGGTCCGTGACAGAAGCCCCAACCGTGATCGTTGAGGACGGGCTAATCGCGGTAGTAAGAAACGGCGTCTGCTTGGTAACAGTCAAAGGCTCACAGCTGCTGCTCACTCTGTTATTGTTGGGATCCCCGGTGTATGTCGCGTTGAAAGCGAAGGTACCCGAGGATGAAGGACTGAAAGAAGCGGAAACAGGCACTGCGTTGGCCGTGCCTAAGGGGACAGTTGATGTTGACGCTGGCAATCCTGTGCAAGCCCCGTTGCTGAAGAAGGCGTACACTACACTACCAGTGACGCCGCTTGATGGGAAGCCACCAGTGAGAGTCGCCTGGTCGGTGACGGTAGAACCCACAATGATCGTGGATGACGGATTGATCGCCGTGGAAATGCTCGGTGTAGCCTTGTTGACGGTGAGAGGCTCACATATGCTACTAACCCGATTGTTGTTGGAATCCCCAATGTATGTTGCGTTGAATGCGAAGCTTCCAGCGGCAAGAGGCGTAATAGAACCGGATGGTGGGACTGAATCTCCCGCGCCTACCGTTACGCTTGAGGTGGAAGCTGGAGTACCAGTGCAGCCGCCATTGCTGAAGAAAGCATACATGACAGTACCGGTCACGCCGGTCGATGGATAGCCGCCAGTCAATGTAGCTTGGTCGGTGACGGAACCGCCGACTATGATTGTAGACGGAGTAATCACAGTCGTTATGGTTGGGCTGGTCTTCATGACACTTAGAGGCTCGCAAGTGCCGCTGACGCGAGTGTTGTTAGTGTCGCCGCTGTATGTCGCGTTGAAAGCGAAAGAGCCGGCAGATGGAGGAGTTACAGAAGCGGAAACAGGTACGAAGTTGCCTGGGCCAACCGACACGGTTGACATGGATTGCGGATTGCCTGAGCAGACGCCGCTGCTGAAGAACGCGTAAGTCACGCTTCCAGTGACTCCAGTGGATGGATATCCACCTGTCAGAGTGGCCTGGTCTGTGACAGAAGCGCCGACTGTGATGGTAGAGGAGGGACTGATTGCGGTCGTGATTGTAAGTGTTTGTTTGTTGATCGTCAATGGCTCGCACAGACTTGTCGCGGGATTGTCGGTGGAGTCACCGCTGTATGTTGCGTTGAAGCTGTAGAGTCCAGCAGCTGGTGTCAAGGATGCGGAGGCCGGCACAGAATTACTTGAGCCGACAGAGACCGTCTGTGGGAAGGGCGAGAATTGGGTGGAGGGAGGACCCAAACAAATATTGTTTGTGAAGAAGAAGTAGGTCACAGTACCGGTTAGGACGAGGGAACCACCGGATAGCGTTGCGGTGTCATGGATAGTCGTTCCGACAACTACCGTCGTGATAGTCGCGCCGCTATTGTCTTTGATCGCTGTAGCAAGAGTTGGAGTGAGTTTCGAGGTAACGTTGAGAGGTTCGCAGGAACTGACTGCTTTGTTGTTGTTCGCGTCGCCACTATAGTTGGCGATAAAACTGTAGGACCCTGGAGTGAGTGGCGTGACAATTGACGAGTCTGGGACAACCCCGTTTGTCACGCTGACTGTGCCGGCCGAGGTTCCTGGAGCCGTGCAGGCACCGTTGGAGAAGAAGAGGTACGCGACGCTCCCAGTGGGTTGAGAACCGCCATTCATTATAGCCGTGTCGTGAACCTTTGTTCCAGCCGTTACTGAGGTAACTGTTGCACCCGAAGAGTCTTTGATTGACGTATTCAGGGTTGGGCTAGCGGGGACCACAGTCAATATTATCAGAGTTGATCTGACGCGGAATCCGTTAGTTCCAGTCACATTGAGTTTGTAAGTGCCCGCAAAAGGTCCAGGATTGATTGTTAGCGCAGTCGAGTTTCCTTCGGGGGTCACTCTGACGTTAACGTATTGGAGTTGGACCGACGGGCCGTTGGGCGATATCGAAACTGAGACGGTCACCGTGTTGTTGAAACCGTTTAGGCTTGTGAGCGTAACAGAATCTAAGCCCGTCCCAGATCCTGCGACAAGGGACAGCGAGCCAGTGCTTGATGCGAGCTTGAAATCCACAATATGGAATGGGATCAAAGCTGTTGTGTGAACAAGCCCCCCATTCGTTCCAGTGACAGTTACCGTGTAGTTGCCCGCTGTAGAAGAGCTACAGGAGAGAACTGCAGTAGCGTTAGGAGGCAACAAAAGAGAAGAGGGGGACATTGAACATACGAGCCCCGATGGAACGGCTTCAGTGAAGGTCACCGATCCTGCGAAGTTGTTAACGCCAGACACCGAGATGGTTGAGCTACCTATCGAACCAGCGTTGATGGGTGAAGGGAATACTGGTCCCGCGATTACGGTGAAGTCAACAGCGTTGAAGATTATGTGGATTGTGTGTTGCAGAGATGAGCCGGTCCCGGTGATTGCGAGGTCATAATTTCCAACAGTCGAAGCACTGCAAGAGATCGTGGTTGTACCGTTCACCACGACGTTGCTGGGAGCGAATGCACCGCATGTGAGACCGGTAGGAACTATGTCTGTGAGACTGACGGTTCCAGTGAATCCGTTAAGGCCGGTCACTGTTATCGTTGCCTTTGCTGTTGACCCAACGTTGAGTTGTATCGGAGTGGGCGAAGTGAGGTTGAAGTCGACGACGCGAACTATTATGGTCACAGAGTGAGACAAAACCCCACTGGTACCAATCAAAGTGACCGTGTAGGTTCCAGTCTTGGTCGTGTTGAATGAAACTTGGATTGCGGTTGTTTGACCGCGCGCCAAGGTGAAAGAGGTTGGAATAACGTTGACAGTGGGTCCTGTTGGAGAACTTGAAACGGTGAAGGTAACGGTGCCATTGAAACCATTCTGGCTTGCGAGGACTAACGTCGGTGTAATCTTTGATCCAGCATTGGTAGTGAATGACTGAGTCGCAGGACTAACAGAAAAGTCGTAGACTCTGATCGTTACGCTGAGCGATGAGGTGAATGGTGTTGAAGACGATGATCCAGTAATGGTGACTGTAGCGTTGCCGAATTGGCCTTGGCTAGTCAAGATCTGGAGGTTCGTTGTTGCGGTTCCGTTCGCAGGTAGAAATAGACTACCTGATCCAAGTGATGCAAATGCGCAGACGCAGGAACTCTGAGCAGTAAGGGTGACGGTGCCACTGAAGCCTGCCTTACTTGTCACTGTTATCGTTGAGCTGGCTGATTGACCGGCAGCGATGGATTGCGAAGGTGGAGTAGCTGACAGCCCGAATCCTACCATTGTAATAGTTACAGTGGTTGTTCTGGTCAGTGTAGAATTGACTCCGCTAATGGTCACAAGATAGGTTCCCGAGGTGGAAGAGCTAGCAGTGACATTTAGCGTAGAAAATGCTACGTATTTTCCAGCGGACGGAAGCGTTACCTGGGACGGAGTCATCGTTACATTCGGAAGCGGTCCAGCTCCGGTCTGTCTGACGACTGAACGACTCAGGCTGATACTGCCCGTAAACAGGTTACTCGCGTCGATAGTGATGTTGGCTGTCTTGAACGACCCGGGCTGAATAGTCAGAGCGTTGGGGTTGGCGCTCAAAGAGAAATCCGTGGTGGAAGAAGAGGAGACCCGCCAAGCCGTCAGTGCGTGAAGCTCCCAGCCCGAATAGTTGTGAGTGGGATCCGTTGAAGAAGTTGAATTCCAGAATACAAACCCCTGGACGTCCAGCGGGGTCACATAGGCCGTTGAGTGGCTTCTTAACCCGTTGGCGCCGTTGGTTTCATCACATGCCGTGTAGGGGCCACAAAAGCCTGCACCTTTCCAATCCTGGTCGATAGTAACGCTGAGGCCATGCATGCAAGACGTAGGATTGTTGCTACAATTGCTCGAAGATGTCGCGTATCCAGGTGTGAGTACATTGAATCTTGTGCTAAATTGAGGGCCGGTTGGATAACTTCCCAGACCATTGACCGGCTTGAAGTTGGTTGCTGTAGTCCCGTTCTGAGGAAAGTCTCGTACCACACCATCGATTTGAACGAAGGCCGAAATTATGCTACCTTGAGAATTAGTAATTACGCAAGGAGGCCCAGGGGATTTCCAATTCGGTGGGTGAGGACTCACAGACGAGTTAGTCAGCCAACTCTCAACATTACTCGGACCATAAGTCGAGTTTGTGACTCCGGGACTGAAAATGCTGCCGGCTTCTAGAGCTCCTCCGTTCGCATTTGTCTGGTTTCCAATGACCTGCTCGATTGACACCAATATCGGTGAACATGGGACGTTAGGGTTCCATGAGCCGAGCTTGACAGAACTCTGGCCTGCGAAGAACTCTGACATTGCAGTGGCGGCTGCATCATTCTGAGTCAGGGATGGTAGGTTCCAGTTAGTTTCAATTGTTTTCAAATAGGAATAGTCGTTGTACAGGTTGTTTGAAGCAAATTTCTGCTTGACAACGTTGCTATTGCCAGCCCAAACGGCATAAACGCAGTCTTCTTTGGCTCCGGGGTTGAGCGGACAAAAGTTGGTGCCTTCGTCAAATAGGATGAAAAGTGCGACCCTGTCACTCTTGAATGTATTGCTATTGAGAATGTTCGGAACCAGAGTGCTTAGATAATTATCGCCTTGGGTAATGGAGGTAGGATAAGTGTAAGGGCAGGTACTGTTTGAACTTCCGTGCATATTGTCACAGTCGTTAGGCGTTAGCCACATGAAGTTCGGCGCCGATGTTGAATTCAGATCCTTGATCAACGCGCAATCTGTAACCGTACACGTAGAATTCGCAGGCGGATTAGCCAATACAATGTTGTGGCATCGACTAGGATTGTTCAGAATGTCGGAAAAGCCAACAAACGGATTGTGTTCCTGCTCATAAAGCGGGGTAGTTGCGATATCGCAACCACTCGTCTCGTTCATATTTTCCATGTACGCTTTCCATGTCAAACCCGCGTTTTCAAGACTGTCTACTATGTTCGTCGAGTTGACTAGAGGGCAACTCGCTTCTAA
>Ga0307477_10000523_pt1 | contig 41687 bp, 37 predicted proteins | sample atmos_gasesECM2C_FD_203316 | JGI IMG/M metagenome (GOLD analysis project Ga0307477, IMG submission 203316) | Hardwood forest soil microbial communities from Morgan-Monroe State Forest, Indiana, United States - atmos_gasesECM2C_515 | ecosystem: Environmental > Terrestrial > Soil > Temperate... | reverse complement strand
AGTAGCCGCACTGCGGGACGTCGAGCTCGATCCAGGCGCGCTGCACCGGATGGCTGCTGTCGGGCGAGAGTCCCTCGATGGTGGTGACCCTGCGGCCGCTGGCGGCGCTCGCCGGCGTGACGCATGAGCGCAGCGGCGCGCCCTCGAGGTGCACCGTGCACGCGCCGCACAGCGCCCGGGCGCAGCCGAACTTGGTGCCGGTGAGGCCGAGCGTATCGCGCAACACCCACAGCAATGGCATGTCGGCATCGACCTCGACCGAGATGTCCCGGCCATTGAGGTTGAAACTGATCATCGCTCTCCTGCGCCGTGCCTGCGGGCCGCGCACTCCCGGCGCGCCGCACGGCCGACCGCCGCTACTATACGGTGCAGCGCAAGTGCTGCGCACCTGCCGGCGCGGGGGAGCGCGGCCATGCGGGGCCGCGGCAGACCCTCTACAATGCCAGCCCCGTCGCCACGGAAAGTCATGCCTTGAGTGCGCTCCCTCACAGCAACGGCGCGGCCGCGCCCATCGGTGCTGAGACCGTGGTGATCGGTGCCGGGCCCTGCGGGTTGTTCCAGGTGTTCGAGCTCGGACTGCTCGGGATCGGCGCGCACGTCGTCGACTCGCTGCGGCATCCCGGTGGGCAGTGCGCCGAGCTCTACCCCGACAAGCCGATCTACGACATCCCGGCGCTGCCGGTGTGCGGCGCGCAGGAGCTGGTCGACCGGCTGCTGCAGCAGATCAAGCCCTTCAAGCCGCAGTTCCACCTCGGACATGAGGTGGTGGAGTTTGCCGCGCGCGCGGACGGGCGCTTCCATCTGGCGACCTCAGGCGGAGTCAGCTTCGACGCCGGCAGCGTGGTGATCGCCGCCGGTCTCGGGTCGTTTCAACCACGGCGCATCGGGGTCGCGGGCGCCGAGCCCTTCGAAGGCCAGAGCATCCAGTACCGCGTGCGCAGTGCCGCCGAGCTCGCCGGTCAGCGCTTGGTGATCTTCGGTGGCGGTGACTCGGCGCTCGACTGGACGCTCGAGCTCCTGCCGCGCGCGGCGAGCCTGACGCTGGTGCACCGCCGGCACGAGTTTCGCGCCGCGCCGGCCTCGGTCGCCCGCATGCGCGAGCAGGTGGCGGCAGGAAGGATGCGCTGTCTCGAGGCGCTGCCGCATGCGCTGCTGCTGGAGGACGGCGTGTTGCGCGGCGTCGAGATCAAGAGTCCGGACGGCACGCTCGAAAAGCTGCCGGCCGAGCGGCTGCTGGTGTTCTTCGGGCTGCACCCCAAGCTCGGAGCGATCGCTGACTGGGGCCTGGCGCTCGAAAAAAAGGCGCTGCGGGTCGACACCGAGAAGTTCCAGACCAGCCTGCCGGGCGTATTCGCGGTCGGCGACATCAACACCTACCCCGGCAAGAAGAAGCTCATCCTGTCGGGATTTCACGAGGCGGCGCTGGCCGCGTTTGCGATCCAGCACCACCTCTACCCGCAGAAAAAGCAGTTCCTGCAATACACCACCACGAGCCCGATCATGCACCAGCGCCTCGGGGTGCCGGACTGAGTGAGGCGGCGAGGGAAGCGCGCAACAGCGTGACCACAGGTGCCGAACGCGTCCCCGGGGGCCAACATGCAACAGCAGCTCGCCGATCTACTGCGCCTGCTCGAGCTCGAGCAGCTCGAGGTGAATCTGTTTCGCGGCGAGAGTCGCGACATCGGTGCCCCGCAGGTGTTCGGCGGGCAGGTGCTCGGCCAGGCGTTGTCGGCGGCCGCAGCGACCGTCGCGGGACGCGTGGTGCATTCGCTGCACGCCTACTTCCTGCGCCGCGGCGACTGCAACGCGCCGATCGTCTACGAAGTCGACCGCAGCCTCGACGGCCACAGCTTCAGCAACCGCCGCGTGGTCGCTATTCAGCACGGGCAACAGATTTTCACCATGGCCGCCTCGTTCCAGATCGCCGAGAGCGGCTTCGAGCACCAGATCGTGATGCCGGTCGTGCCAGCGCCCGAGGAGCTGGCGCCTTCGGGCAGCCCGCCGCCGGCGCTGCTGGCACGCGTGCCGGAGCGCGTGCGCCGTTTCTTCGAGCAGCCGCGGCCGTTCGAATTCCGCGCTGTGCAGCCGATCGACTATCTCAACCCGCGCCGCGTGGCACCGGCTCGCGAGATCTGGTTCCGCGCCGCCGGTGCGCTGCCCGACGACGAGATGCTGCACCGGCGGCTGCTGGCCTATGTGTCGGATTTTTTCCTGCTCGACACGAGCACGCTGCCGCACGGCACTTCGCTTCTGAAGCCGACGGTCGTCATGGCGAGCATCGATCACGCCTTGTGGTTCCACCGCCCGCTGCGCGTCGACGAGTGGCTGCTGTATGCCATGGACAGCCCGAGCGCTTCGGGAGCGCGCGGCTTTGCCCGCGCGAGCGTGTTTGCGCGCGACGGACGGCTGGTCGCCAGCGCAGCGCAGGAGGGCCTGGTGCGCGTACGCAAGGACTCTCAGTGAGCGGCGCGCTGCGCGATCGCCGCCACGTCCTGCAGCAGCAGCGGATTGAAGCGTGCGGGCGCCTCCAGCATCGGAAAATGACCGGTGCGATCGAGCACCTCGAGGCTGAAACCCGGCAGTGAGCGGCGGATGCGCGCCGCATCGGTCGGCTTGAGGTCGGAGTTGATGCCGTAGACCGGCACGTGAATTGCCGGCAGCACGCCCGCGAGGTCGAACGACAGCAGCCCGCGCAAGCTCGCAACTGCAATCGCGGGCGGCTCGAGCGACATGTCGTAAGCGACCTTCTGCACCAGCAGCGGGTCGGCGCCCTTGGCAAACAGCGATTCACTGACGAGCTTGCGCGTCGCGCCGATGAAGTCGGCGCTGAATGGCGCCACCCGACGCTCGATCTCGCTCGCCGCGAGCGGCGGATCGCCGACCGAGCGCAGCGCCTCGACCGTGACGACACCGATGACGCGGCTGGCGAGCAGCGGCGTCGCCGCCAGTGCGACGGTCGCTCCCATCGAGTGCCCGACCAGCACCAGCTGCGGATCGGGAAGCTGTCGCGCCACCGCCGCGACGTCCTGCGCATAGTTGGCGATCGACCAGTCGCTGCGGTTGCTGCCCGAGGCGCCGTGGCCGGCGAGGTTCACCGTCACCACCGTGTAGTGCGAGGCGAGCGCCGGGACCTGCGCGCTCCAGTAGTTCTCGTCGCACGCCCAGGCGTGCACCAGCACCACGGCCGGCTCGCCCTGGCCGTAGACGTGGTATTCGATGTGCACGTTGTCGGGCGAGAGCGTGATGCGCGGCCCGTCGCTCACCGCACGGCTCTCAGCGGCGCCAGGAGCAGGCGCGCCGCCGGGGCTGGTGGCGGCGCCGGCGGGTGACCGCTGCCGGCCGCAGGCCGTGAGCGCGGCGAGCGCCGCGAGCAGCAGGCCGCCGGCGATCAGCGGCACACGGCTCACGCGCCGTTCCCGGCGGGCGCGCGCAGCACCTTGCCCGGATTCATGATCCCGTGGGGATCGAAGGCGCGCTTTACTGCGCGCATCAGCTCGAGCTCGAGCGGCGGCGCGTAGCGCTCGAGCTCGCCCACCTTGAGCCGGCCGATGCCATGCTCGGCGCTGAAGCTGCCGCCGAATTCGCGCACCAGATCGTGCAGCGCGCGCTGCACGGCCGGGCCACGCGCGAGAAACGCCTCGGCGCCGGCGCCGGGACGCTGGCTCAGGTTGAAATGCAGGTTGCCGTCGCCCACGTGTCCGTAGGCGACCAGCTGTGCGTCAGGCACGTTGACGCTCACCCAGTGCGAGGCGCGCGCGACGAACTCCGGTAACGCGCTGACCGGCACCGAGACGTCGTGCTTCAGGCTCGCGCCTGCGAGGCGCTGCGCCGCAGGAATGCTCTCGCGCAGCTTCCAGAGTGCGGCGCGCTCGCGCTCGCTGCGCGTCAGCACCGCATCGAGCAGCGTCCCCCGCTCGAGCGCCGCGCCGAGCGCCTCTTCGAGCACCGAATCGAGCGGCTCGAGCGCGCGCGCGGCCGACAGCTCGCACAGCACGTACCAGTCGTAGGGCGCGGCGAGCGGATCACTCGTGCCGGTGATGTGGCGCGTCGTGAGCTCGATGCCGATCCGCGGAATGAGCTCGAAGGAGCTGATGCGGTCGCCGCTCGCCTCACGCAGCTCGGCGAGCAGCGCCACCGCCGCGCGCACGTCCGGCACGGCCGCGAACGCGCACGCCTGCGCGCGGATCTGAGGAAAGAGCTTGAGCGTCGCGGCCGTGATCACGCCGAGCGTGCCCTCGGCCCCGAGAAACAGCGCCTTGATGTCGTAGCCGGTGTTGTCCTTGCGCAGCGCCGTGAGCGACTCGAGCCGCCGTCCGTCGGCGAGCACCACTTCGAGCCCGAGCACCAGATCGCGCATCATGCCGTAGCGCAGCACGTTGAGACCGCCGGCGTTGGTCGAGAGATTGCCGCCGATCTGGCAGCTGCCTTGAGCGCCGAGACTCAGCGGAAAAAAGCGCCCGGCTTCCTCGGCCGCCTGCTGGATGCTCGCCAGCACGCAACCGGCCTCCGCCGTGAGTGAGTAGTTGACGGCGTCGACGCTGCGAATGCGATTGAGCCTGGCGAGCGACAGCACCACCTGGCTGCCCGACTCGTCCGGAGTCGCGCCGCCGCAGTAGCCGGTGTTGCCGCCCTGGGGCACCACGCCGACGCGCGCCGCATTGCACACGGCCAGCAGCTGGCAGACCTCGGCGAGCGTGCGCGGCCGCAGCACCGCGAGAGCCCGTCCGCTGTACAGGCCGCGGTGGTCGCTGAGGAACGGCGCGCATGCCGCGGCGTCCGTCAGGACGCAGTCTGCACCGAGCAGCTCACGGAGCCTCCCCGGTAGTTCACCCGCCGCCGCGGTCAATGCGTGCCGAGAGCGCGCAGCGCAGCGATGCGCTCGTCGAGCGGCGGGTGATCCATGAGCAGCCGGGCGAAGCCGCGCGCGCCGCCGCCGGCGATCGCGAAGGCCGCCAGCTGGCGCGCGGGCAGCGGCTCGTGCACGCGCTTCAGCTCTTCGAGCGCCGCGATCATGTTGCCGGTGCCAGCGAGCTCGGCGCCGCCGCGATCGGCACGGAACTCGCGCCGGCGCGAGAACCACAGCAGGATCAGGCTGGCGAGGAATCCGAGCACCAGCTGCAGCACCAGGATGGTGAGAAACGAGGCGATGCCGCGGCCATCCTCGTCGCGGAACACGGCACGATCGACGATGCTGCCGATGACGCGCGCGAGAAAGATGACGAAGGTGTTGAGCACACCCTGCAGCAGCGCCATGGTCACCATGTCACCGTTGGCGACATGGGTCATCTCATGCCCGAGCACCGCCTCGATCTGGTTGCGGCTCATGCGCTGCAGCAGCCCGGTGCTGACTGCGACCAGCGCGGCATTGCGGTTCGCGCCGGTGGCAAACGCGTTGGGCTCCGGGAACTCGAAGATGCCGACCTCCGGCATACCGACGCCGACTCGCTGCGCATGCTGCTGCACGACCGTGAGCAGCCACTGCTCGGTGGGGTCGGCAGATGAGCCGATGACACGCACACCCATCGACATCTTCGCCATGGTCTTCGACAGGGCGAGCGAGATGAAGGAGCCCATGAATCCGAACAGCGCGGCGAACACCAACAGCCCGCCGAGGCTGCTGCCGTGCAGTGTTAGCCAGGTGTCGAGGCCGGTGAGCCGCGCCACCACCGACAGCACCAGGATGACGGCGAGGTTGGTCAGGACGAAAAGTACGATGCGTTTCATGGCGATCAGGTCTTTAGGAAAATTGCAGCGCAGGGGTCGCGGCCCGGGCACTCTACCGTCACGGCCCGGACGCTGCCAGCATGGGGCGGACGCGCTCCTTTTCAAGGGCCGGCATGCGGGGGGCGGCTGCGTTGCCGGGTCAGGGCCGCCCTCAGCCTAGCGCGACTCCCAGGGCCCGCCCCACCAGGTAGCTCACCGCTGCGGCGCCGCCGCCGATCAGCACCATGCGTAGTGCGCCGCGCAGCGCCTGCCGCCCGGTGAACAGCGACAGCCCGAGGCCGACGGCGAACAGCGCGACCAATGTGATCGCGGCCGAGCCCGCGGTGGCCGGCCGGCCGCGCACCCCCGCGAGCAGCGGCACGAGCGGAATCACGGCGCCGACGGCGAAGGCGAGGAAAGAAGTGACCGCCGCCTGCCACGGTGAGCCGAGATCGTCGGGGTTCAGGCCGAGCTCCTCGCGCGCGAGCACATCGAGCGCCTGTTGCGGCTGGGCGAGCAGTGCCGCGCTCAGCGCGCGTGCCTGCGGCAGCTCGAGGCCGCGCGCCTGATAGATGAGCGCCAGCTCCTCGGCTTCCTCCTGCGGGTACTCGGCCAGCTCGGCACGCTCGAGCGCAATCTGGTGCTCATACATCTCGCGCTGCGAGCGTACCGACACGTACTCGCCGGCCGCCATCGAGAGAGCGCCGGCCAGCATGCCGGCCACTCCGGCGGTGAGCACGTAGCTGGCGGCGGCGCCGGCGCCCGCGACTCCGAGAGTGAGGCTCGCGTTCGACACCAGCCCGTCGTTCACTCCAAACACCGCGGCGCGCAGGCTCCCTCCGAGTGCTGCGCGATGGCGCGCGCCGACCTGCGCGAGCGAGGTCGGCATCGGGTGGCCGACGCCCGGCGGGGCGCCATAGATCGACAGGCCGCGCAACTTCATTGCGGCGAGCACCGGGCGCAGCGCGCGCGGCTCGAACAGCGACAGTAAACGCGCCACGATATGCGCGCGCACCGAGGGAACAAAGGTGCGCTCGCTCCGCTCGCCGGCGCTGTCCGTCGCGAGCTGCCATTTCGCCGCCTGTTCCTCGGCGGCCGCGGCGAGCTTCAGAAACAGCTCACTCTTATGGGGATCGGTTTCAGCTGCTGCGACCCGACGGTAGAGCCAGGCCGATTCCTTTTCGTGATACCAGCTGTCGATGCTGGCTGAGGTCAATAGTTTTCCCGTCCCCCGTCGCTCCCGTCCTGGTCGTCGTCCCAGTCTTCCTCATCCTCATCATCATCCTCATCTTCATCTTCGTCGTCTTCCTCGTCCCAGTCCTCATCGTTCTCGACCTCGTCCTCATCGTCCGATTCGGACCAGCCTTCGGGCTCCGCGATGCGCTCGAGGTCCATCTCGTGCCAGGTCTCGAGGTCGAGTTCCTCGATGTCGCCGTCGAGGTACTCGATCTCCAGCAGCTCCGAGTCCTCGTCCACCGAGAGCACGCGGAACGACTCTTCTTCTTCGAGGTTCTGGTACCACTGGCCCGGCACCGGCTCGTAGTCTCTGCTCACCGCGATCGCCACCCTGTCTGCAATTCGGCGCCGACAAGTGTAGGGGCTGCGATCGCCTTGGGCAACGCAGTCCGAATGCGTATAGTTTTCGTTCATGAACGGCCGACGTCCCGACTCCGCGGCGCCCCTCGTACGGGCGCGACGCGTCGTCGTCAAGGTCGGCTCGGCGCTGCTGGTCGATGGCGGCAGCGGCCGGATCAACCGCGCCTGGCTGGCTACCCTGATCGAGGACCTGCTGCGGCTGCGCCGCCGCGGGCAGCATGTGGTGCTGGTGTCATCGGGCGCGATCGCGCTCGGGCGCCGGCGGCTCGGGCTGAAGCACGGCACGCTGCGCCTCGAGGAGAGTCAGGCGGCGGCGGCGGTCGGACAGATCCGCCTGGCGCATGCGTATAAGGAGTTGCTCGCAGGGAACGAGGTGATCGTGGCGCAGGTGCTGTTGACGCTCGAGGACAGCGAGCGTCGCCGCCGCTACCTCAATGCGCGTGCCACGCTCGAAACCCTGCTCGAGCTCGGCGCGCTGCCGGTGATCAACGAGAACGATACGGTCGCGACGGCCGAGATCCGCTATGGCGACAACGATCGCCTGGCGGCACGCGTCGCGCAGATGATCGCGGCGGACTGCCTGGTACTGCTGTCGGACGTCGACGGGCTGTACAGCGCCGATCCGAACCGCGAGCGCGCCGCGCGCCTGCTACACGAGGTGCGCGAGATCACTCCCGAAATCGAAAACATGGCGGGGCGTCCCGCCTCGGCGCTCGGCTCAGGCGGCATGAGGTCCAAGATCGCTGCCGCCAAGATCGCGGTGAGCGCCGGCTGCCACATGTGCATCGCGGCGGGCGCGCACCGGCATCCGCTGCGGCGCCTCGAGTCCGGTGCCAACTGCACCTGGTTCGTGCCGACGGCGAGCCCGGCGGCGGCGCGCAAGCAGTGGATCGCCGGCACCTTGCGCCCCGCTGGCGCGATCAGCATCGACGCCGGCGCGCTGCGCGCTCTGCTCGATGGCCGCAGCCTTTTGCCCGCGGGCGTCACCGGCGCGCGCGGCCGCTTTGATCGCGGCGACACGGTGAGCGTGCTGAGTGCCGACGGCGCCGAGATCGCGCGCGGCATCATCGCGTATTCGGACGGCGACGCCGCCCGCATCATGGGGCGGCAGACCTCGGAAATCGTCGAGCTGCTCGGATTTCGCGGCCGTGACGAGATGATTCATCGCGACGACCTGGTGCTGCTGCGGCCGGAGACGGCCAGCGCCGCCGCCGCCCACGTAAGCCCTTGAAGAGCGTGCCCGCTGACCGGCTCGCCGAGTTGATGGCGCAGCTCGGCACGGGCGCGCGCGCCGCCGCTGCCGTGCTGGCGCGCGCCGCGACCGAGCAGAAGAACGCCGCGCTGCTCGCTGCCGCGGCCGCGGTGCGGGCGCGCCGTGCGGCGATTCTCGAGGCCAATGAGCGTGACCTGGCGGCGGCGCGCGCGCGGCAACTGAGCGCACCGAGGCTCGAGCGGTTGCAGCTCGACGAGCGCCGTGTCGAGGCGATCGCCGCAGGGATCGATGCGGTGGCAACGCTGCCCGATCCGATCGGCACGGTGAGCGCGCGCTGGCAGCGACCGAACGGACTCACTATCGAGCGCGTGGTCGTGCCACTCGGAGTCATCGGAGTCATCTACGAGAGCCGCCCCAACGTGACCGCCGATGCCGCGGCGCTCTGTCTGAAGTCGGGCAACGCCGTCATCCTGCGCGGCGGGTCGGAGAGCCGCGCGTCGAGCGCTGAGCTGCACGCCTGTCTGGTGAGCGGCCTGCAGGCTGCCGGGCTGCCGCCGGCGAGCATCCAGCTGGTGCCGAGCGCCGATCGCGCCGCCGTCGGCTATCTGCTCGCCGGCCTCGACGGGCATCTCGATGTGCTCGTGCCGCGCGGCGGCAAGAGCCTGGTGGCGCGTGTGCGGCAGGAAGCGCGCGTGCCGGTGATCGGGCACCTGGAGGGCAATTGCCACGTCTATGTCGACCGCGACGCGAACCTCGAGATGGCGCGCGCGATCGTGCTCAACGCCAAGCTGCGCCGCACCGGCGTATGCGGCGCGGCCGAGACGCTCCTCATCGACCGCGGCTGCGTCGCGACCCACCTCGCACCACTCACTCGCGCATTGCTCGATGCCGGCTGCGAGGTGCGCGGCGACCCCGAGGTGCAGCGCGCCGACCCCCGCGTACGGCCGGCGAGCGAGGACGACTGGTACACCGAATACCTCGACGCGATCATCGCCGCGCGCGTGGTCGATGGGGTCGAGGCGGCGATCGCCCACATCGCACGCTACGGCTCGGCCCACACCGAGTCGATCGTCACCGCGAACGCGGCAACCGCCGAGCGCTTCCTGCAGGGTGTCGACAGTGCGATCGTGCTGCACAACGCCTCGACGCAATTCGCCGACGGCGGTGAGTTCGGCATGGGCGCGGAGATCGGCATTTCGACGGCGCGCTTTCACGCCCGCGGCCCGGTCGGTGTGGAGCAGCTGACCAGCTACAAGTACGTGCTGCGGGGCACCGGTCAGGTCCGGCCCTGAAGGGCGGGCCGGGCGCTTACGGGTGTGGGAGGTTCGCTGGCGCGATAGTCAAGTAATTACTTAACTATGGCGAAAACGTTCATCCATACCTGGACGGTCGCCGGCCGGCGGCGCTCATCGCCGCCGGTGCTGCACGTGCGCCGCGCGTACGCCGTCGGCCCCGGCCTGCTCGCCCGCGTGGCTGTGGGCGTGCTCGCCGCCAGTCGCGCAGCGCTCGCAGTTCACCCAGCCGGAGTCACCGCTCAGGTAGTGCTCCTTTTTCCAGATGGGCAGGCGATGCTTGACCTCGTCGATGATGTAACGGCAGGCGCGGAAAGCCTCGTCACGGTGCGCGGCGCTCACGCCCACCCACACCGCCAGCTCGCCGATGGCCAGCTCGCCGACGCGGTGCACGCATGCGGCGCGTGCCGCGCCGAAGCGGCGCAACGCCTCCGCGACGATGCGCTCGCCCTCACGCACCGCGAGCGCCTCGAAGGCCTCGTAGGTGAGGCCGCGCACGGACTGTCCCTCGTTGGAATTGCGCACCCAGCCTTCGAAGGCCGCGTAGCCACCGCAGGCCGGATCGGCGAGCTCGGCGCGCAACTCCTCGGGCGCAATCGGCGTACGGCTGAAGCGAAACGCAGACATGGTGTGGCGCCCGCTAACCGCCCGCGACCGGCGGGATGAAGACCACCGCATCGCCGTCGGCGAGCGGCGCCGACCAATCGCGGAACTCTGCGTTGATCGCGACCCGCAGCACATCCGGGCCGAGCGTGAAGGGATAGCGGCGCGCGAGCTCCTGGTAGAGCTCGCCCGGCGTGCCGGCACGCGTGACGAGCGACTCATCACGCCGGCCGGCCTGCTCACGCAGCAGCGCGTAGTACTGCACGCTGATGCGCTTGCCCGGCGCATTGTGCGCGGCGGCCGACGGAGTGAGTGCTGCCATGGCAGAGCCATACTCCTCGGGAGTGTTGACGTTGTCGAGGGCCTGGGACTTGAGCGGCTCCAGCAGCTCGGTATCGGCGCCCAGCAGGAACTGCCGCGGGCACTGGCCCCCGGCGGCCACATACGCGGCGAGCGACTCGCGGCAGTGCGGTTCCCAAATGGCGCAGAGCGGCTCGGGCAAACCGTCGTAACTCGAGCGATAGGCCGTCGCGGCGCGCGCCGGCGCGCGCCGGCGCAGCAGATGGCGCAGCGTTTCCTCATCGAGGAACGGCAGGTCGCAGGCGAGCACCAGCCAGGCCGCCTCCGGGTGGCGCGCCTGGGCGGCGAGCACTCCGGCGAGCGGACCGAGATTCACCTGCGAGTCGAGGATCTGGGCAAAGCGCGCCCGCAGGTCCTCGGCGCTCTGGTCGGGGCGCACCGAGACATAGGCGCGCTCGACGTGCGGCTCGAGCAGCGCCATTGCCCGCTCGAGCTGCGTGCTTCCTGCGTAAGCGAGCCCGGCCTTGTCACGGCGCATGCGGCTGCTGCGCCCGCCGGCGAGAAGGAGCCCATGGAGCGGCGCGGCGCTGGCGCGGGGGCGAGCCACGCCGGTCACCGGGTCGGCCGGGCGGCTCATCGCCGCGCCCTGTTGGCCGCGCGCGTGAAGCTGCGCCGACCGCCGGATTTGGATTGCAGCCGCACACTCGCGATCTCGATGTCGTGCGAGAGCGCCTTGCACATGTCGTAGATCGTGAGCGCCGCGACCGTCGCCCCGGTCAGCGCCTCCATCTCCACGCCCGTGCGGTGATGCACCGACACTTCGCAGCGCACGACGATCTCGGAGCGGCGGCGGTGCTCGATCGAGAGCTGGCAGTTCTCGAGGGCGAGTGGATGGCAGAAGGGGATGAGCTCGTGCGTGCGCTTGGCCGCCTGCACACCGGCGATAATGGCGGTGTCGAACACCGGCCCCTTCTTGGTGCGATGACCACTGGCGCGCAGCGCGCTCGCCACGGCTGCCGGCAAGCGGATGCGCGCCTCGGCGACCGCCGTGCGCTGCGTGACGTTCTTGGCGCCGACGTCCACCATCGCCGGGCGCCTGCGGGCATCGAGGTGAGTGAGAGCACGGCGCGCCATCAACCACCGATGTAGAACATCTCGACCTTGCGCTCGTCGGTGGTGCCGGCGCGCAGGCTGGCGCGCAGCTCGCTGTAGCGGTCGGCGCGCCGCAGCCACACGCCGCGCATCAGCTCGAGCAGCTGATCGTCGGTTGCGCCGCCGCGCAGCGCATCGCGCAAGCTCGTGCCGTGACTGGCAAACAGGCACGTATACACGGCTCCGTCGGACGAGAGGCGCGCGCGCGAGCAGCTCCCGCAGAATGGCTGGGACACCGAGGAAATGAAGCCCAGCTCGCCCTGACCATCGGCGAAGGCGTAGCGCGTGGCGACCTCGCCGCGGTACTGCGGCTCGAGCGCCTCCAGCGGCCAGCGCGCGCCGATCCGCTGCATTAACTCCTTCGAAGGCACCACGAGCTCCGAGCGCCAATGGTTGCGGTTGCCGACATCCATGTACTCGATGAAGCGCACGATCACACCAGTACCGCGGAAGCGCTCGACCAGCTCGAGCACCGTGTGATCGTTGACGCCGCGCTGCACGACCGCATTGATCTTGATCGGCGTCAACTCGGCGCGGCGCGCGTGCTCGATGCCCTCGAGCACCTCGGTGAGACCTGCAAAGCCGCCGCTCATGCGGGCAAACACCTGCGCGTCGAGGCTGTCGAGGCTCACCGTCACCCGCCTCAGCCCCGCGGCCTTGAGCTCGCTCGCGTAACGGGCGAGCAGCATGCCGTTGGTGGTGAGCGCGACGTCCTCGATGCCCGGGATGTCGGTCAGGTCGCCGATGAGGTCGGGCAGATTGGCCCGCAACAGCGGCTCGCCACCGGTGAGGCGGAGCTTGCGCACGCCGAGCTGCACGAACAGTCGCGTGAGCCGTACGATCTCATCGAAAGACAGCCGCTCATGAGATCCGAGGAAGCGGTAGCGCTCGTGATAGGTCTCGCGCGGCATGCAATACGGGCAGCGGAAATTGCAACGGTCCATGACCGAAATGCGCAGGTCGCGCATCGGGCGACCGAACGTGTCCCGCGGCGCGGGCAGCCGGTTGAGGGGAACGATGACGTCGTTGACAGGCATGGATGGATGAGTATGAGCACCGGAGTGCGCCGTGGCTACCGGCCGGCAGGAGCGCGGCCTCAGGACCAGCGGAACAGCCGCGTCACGAAGCCCTTGGCGTAGGTATTGGGGCCCGGCGGCAGCTCAATGAAGCCGTCGGTGTCGGCGAGCGCGGTGAAGTCTCCTGAGCCGTTGGTCGGCGCAGGCACCGCCCAGTCGCGTCCCCAGTCGTCCTGCTGCAGGCGGACGGGGACGAAATGCGTCAACGGCGACGTGATGGTGAGCGGTGCGGCGAGCGCCAGCCGCTCGGGCGGCAAGGGACTCTGGCCGAGACTCGCGTGCAGTGCCGGCAGCACGTAGCGTGAGAAACACACCAGCGTAGAGACGGGGTTGCCGGGAAGGCCGAATACCGCCGCGCCGGAGGAGGCGATCCCGAACCACAGGGGCTTCCCGGGCCGCTGCGCGACCTTGTGGAAGATCGCACGCACTCCGAGCTCTTCGAGCACGGCAGGCACCAGGTCGTAGCGCCCCATCGAGACACCGCCGGAGAGCACCAACACGTCGTGCGTTTCGAGGTGGAAGCGCAACCGCTCGCGCAGCTCCGCGGCGTCATCGCGGATGTGGTCGTCGGCGACCCGCTGGAAGCCAGCGGCGCGCAAGGCGCTCACGATGGCGTAGGCGTTCGAGCGGCGCACCTGATGTGCGAGCACCGGCTCGCCGGGCTCGACCAGCTCGTTGCCGGTCGAGATGACGGCGAGCATCGGCTGGCTGCTCACGCGGATGCGCGCCATGCCGGCGGCGGCGGCGATCGCGATCTCGGGCGGGCGCAGGCGACGCCCTGCAGAGACGAGCAGGGTCCCCTGGCGCGTGTCACTGCCGCGCCGGTGCACGTTCTGCCACGGCTCGACCCGCGCCTCGGCCGCAAGCGCGGCACCGCCGTGCGCGACCGCGAGCTGCTCCACGGGCACGACGCTGTCGCAGCCGCTCGGCAGCACCGCGCCAGTCATCACCTCGATGCACTCCTCGGGTGTGCTCAGGTCAAGCGGCGCATCACCGGCCGCTTGAGTGGCCTGAATGCGGAAACTGCGGGCGCCGCGGCTTACCGCGCGGCTGTCGAGCGCCACCCCGTCCATGGCGACGCGATCGTAGGGCGGCTGATCACGCTCGGCGTAGATGTTCTCGCGCAGCACCGCGCCGGCGCATTGCGCCAGAGGCAGGGACTCGATTGGCAGACACTGCAAATGCTGTTGGATCAGCAGGTCCGCCTCGGCGGGAGTGAGCACTCAGCCCTTCGTCCTCGTCTTGTAGACCTTCACCTGTTCGTTGAAGCGGTCAGCGACGGACTGCATCTGATCGACGGCGGCGTTGTGTTTTTGCGCCTCGATCTTCTGCATGTCGACTTTCTGCTCGGGCTTGAGCTTGTCGCCGGCCTTGGAAATCTTGTCGTCGAGCTCCTTGTCGATGCAGGAGATGTACTCGTTGACCGCCTTCTGGTACGCGTTGACGGTTTTTTGTCCTGCCAGCATCTCCTCGAGCGTGGCGGAAGCGCCGTCGGGGAGCTTGTCCGGGGGGGGCGGATAGGTGCAGTCCGCATGCAGCGGACTCATCGCGAGCGCTGCGATGAACCCCATCGCAAGAAATGCCTTCATAACTGAAATCCTGAAGCGGGATGACTCGGGCGCTTATCTTAAGAGGCGCCGGCGGCCCGGCGCTACTTCCGGACGCGACGCCCACGCCGGACGGCGGACCGCACCGGCGGGCAGAGGAAGCAGTCACGGCTGTGGTCGTTCACCACCCCTGCAGCCTGCAGGAAGGCGTACACGATGGTCGGGCCGACGAAGCGGAAGCCGCGCCGGGCAAGGTCCCGGGAAATGGCGTCGCTCAGCGGCGTGCGCGCCGGGAGCGCCGCGCCCCCACGGGGTCGGTTGATGAGCGGACGTCCGCCGACGAACGACCAGAGGTAGCGGTCGAAGGAGCCGAACTCGCGCTGTACCGCCAGGAAGGCGCGCGCGTTGCTGACCGTGGAATCGATCTTCAGGCGGTTGCGTATGATCGAGTCATCGCGCCGAAGCAGCGCGCGCCGGCGAGCGTCGAAACGTGCCACGCGGCGCGGGTCGAAGGCCGCGAACGCGCGGCGGTAGCCGCTGCGCTTGCGCAGGATCGTCGCCCAGGAGAGTCCCGCCTGCGCGCCCTCGAGAATGAGCATCTCGAACAGCCGGCGGTCGTCGTGCAGTGGGCGCCCCCACTCATCGTCGTGATAGCGCACCATGTCAGGCTCGGCGCCCTCCGCCCAGCGGCAGCGGCGCCGCTGCTGCGCAGGCCGACGTGCGGCGCGCGGCCGGGACCGTCGCGGTGTTTCAGTCATCGCTGTGCTCCAGGCATCCCCAAGCTGTGACGTACAATGCGCCTGCTGGCAGATTGCGGCGCCCGACAGTGCGCTTCGCGCGCGGCTCGTGGGCAGACACAAAATCAACCCGAGGATACCTCGTCATGCGCAAACGCATTCCACTCATCCCCGTCCTCCTGCTCGTCGGCCTGCTGCCGGCCTGGGCCGCAGCTCAGGAGCTGCCGTACCGCGAAGGCCCGGTCGTGAGTGTCACGCAGATTCGCGTCAAGGAAGGCAAGTTCTTCGACTACTGGAGCTTTCTCGAGAACCGCTGGCGGCCGGTGATGGAGGAGGCGAAGCGCCAGGGAATCATCGTCTCCTACGGCGTGCTGACCGCCGAGCCGCGCACGCCCCAGGATGCGAACCTGGTGCTGGTCGTCACCTCGCCCAATATGGCGTCCTTCGACGGCAGCGACGCGAGGTACGCCGCCATCGGGCAGAAGCTATTCGGCCTCACGCCGCAGAAAGCCGCGGCCGAGTCTGGCGATCGGGACGCAGTCCGCACGGTGCTCGGCAGCCAGCTGTACCGCGCACTCGAGTTCAAGTAGCCGGCGGTCGCGCGGCACCCATCGCTCATCGCTCATCGGTCGTCAACGCCAGATTGACGCAACCGGGGACGGCTTTGCCGTCGGCATTCGCCGCGCGATAGGAGCCCGAGCCGGCCCTGGCCACGCTGAGCGCCGCGGCGTCGAACGCGGCATCGCCCGAGGGACGCGAGATCGTCGGCGCCTGCGTCAGCTTGCCGGCTGCATCGACGCAGACGTGAACCTCCGTCTTGCGCCCGCCCGAGTGCACAGCAGCGGCACTCGTGGCACCAATTCCAGCCACGGCCGCGCCCCCCGCGACGGCGCCGGTGGCCGCGCCGACCGCGACGGCGCCGGTGGCCGCGCCGACCGCGACGGCGCCGGTGGCCGCGCCGACCGCGGGAGCGGCACTTCCCTGCTGGCCGGCGGCGGCAACCGCTTCACTGCGCCGCGTCGGCGGCGGCGCCCATTTGAAGGCGATCTGCTCCCAGGACGTGATCGGCGTCCCCTCGCCGAGCAACGTCGGTGGCTGAAAGCGCAGCTTCATCACGCAGCTCACGGCCGCCTCGTCGAGCTTCTCGTCGGACGACGATGCCTTCACCGAGGCGTGTGACGGTCGTCCGCTCGGGCTGACCTGGAAGAGGACCAGAGTCGCTGCAGCGTCCTCGGGACTCGCCTGCTGGAGCTGCGGGCAACGCGACGCCGGATCGAACAGGGCGGCCGGGTGGGCCGGCCAGATGTTGCCGGCCGGCGGCGTGTCGGCCGCGACCCCGGTGGGGACCTGTCCGAGGAGGAGCAGGGTGCAGGTGAGGGTTACAACTCGGTGCTGCGGGAGCATGCAATGAATCCTCAAACTGTCTGTTGGCGAGCGGAGCCAAACCCCATGCTGAACTTACTTGGCTGGCGCCGAGGCAATTGCCTTGTACGAGAACTTCTGACCAGCAACGGACGCTTCGTACATTAAGCCGCCCTTTGCGACTGTGAACACTGCCATTCCCTTGTGGTACGTGCCACGAGTGCTGGCATCCTCCTTGCCGCCACTAGCGCCCGCGGATGAGCCTGTGGAGCCTGCGGAGGCGGACGCTCCAGCGGTAATCGCGACGGCACTCACCCCAGCGCCAAACTCGAAGTTGCCACTCGTAAATTCGTCGAAGGAACGTTTGTCCGCAAAGAAAATGATCTGACTGTACGCTTGACCACCGGCCTGAAGCCCGATACTCACCTGGGTCATCGACGTATCGCCGACGTACTTGCCTTGTTCGTAAACTCTTCCGCTGCCGTGTGCAGCGCCTATCCCGAGACCGCCTTTGCCGATCGTGGGGAAGACCGCATAGCCGTAGCTGTTGCCGAAGAACGTCGCGCTCTCACCGGCTTTTTTGAACGTCGCTATTGTGTCCGAGTACTCGTCTGCCCATGCCACAGAGCCGGCGAGCAGTAAAAACCCGACCAGCGGCGCTTTGAACTTCTTTTGCACGGTCCTCTCCTCAATCCAATTTGGATCAGTCTTTACGGTGAAATGCGGGAGCCATCAAAAAAAATCGGTGACAGGCGATTGTCGCGCGCCCGGAGAGATTCGAACTCCCGACCCTCAGGTTCGAAGCCTGATGCTCTATCCAACTGAGCTACGGGCGCGGTGGAGCGCATTCTACCGGGGGCGAGCGCGGCGCAGGTATCTCGGCGCCGCCCGCGGTCGCGGTTCGCCATCAAGTGTGGCGCGCGGCCAACGTCGCAGCGCAGAATGTCCGCCGGATCCGGCGCGGGAGACCCAGCACGTGACGATGTTCGACCTGTCGGGGAAGGTGGCCGTCATCACCGGCTCGAGTCGCGGCATAGGCAAGGCGATCGCCGTGCAGATGGCGGCGCACGGCGCACGCGTCGTGATCTCGAGCCGCAAGGCGGAGAGCTGCGAGGCGGTCGCCGCCGAGATCACGGCCGCAGGCGGTGCGGCAATGGCGCATGCCTGTCACGTCGGGCACAAGGAAGAGCTACAGGGACTCGTCGACGCGAGCGTTGCCAGGTGGGGCCGGATCGACGTGGTGGTATGCAATGCGGCCACCAATCCCACCTTCGGCCCGTCGCGAACCACGTCCGATGAGGTGTTCGACAAAGTCATCCAGACCAACCTGCACAGCCACCTTTGGCTGTGCAACATGACCTTGCCGGCCATGGCGGAGCGCAAGGACGGTGTAGTGATCATCATATCGTCGGTGAGCGGCTTCATCGGCACGGCGCTGCTTGGTGCGTACGCGATCTCCAAGGCCGCCGACATGCAGCTGGCGCGCAACCTGGCGGTCGAATGGGGTGCGCACAACATCCGCGTCAACTGCATCGCGCCGGGCGTCATCCGCACTCACTTTGCGCGCGCCCTGTGGGCCGATCCGCAGCGGGCAGCGGCGTTCGCGCGCCGCACTCCGCTGCAGCGTCTCGGCGACCCGGACGACGTCGCTGGTGTGGCGGTGCTGCTCGCCTCGCGCGCCGGCAGCTACATCACCGGGCAGAGTCTGATCGTCGACGGCGGCGGTCTCATCAGCGGCGGTGAGTTGTAGCGACTGAAGTGCGCGCTCGAAGAACGCCCGCCGCGCCCGCAACTGCGCCACGCGCGGCTACGCACGCGCGCGCCGTTTGAGCAGCGCGTACCCGAGGATCAGCAGCCCGAACCACACCGGCGCCACGTACAGCGCCACGCGGGTATCCGGGTCGCGCGCCAGCATGACGGTGACCAACACCAGGAACGCCAGCACCACCCAGTTGGCGAGCGGTGCGCCTGGCATCCGGAATGGTGCGGGCGTTGCGCGCCCCTGCGCCACCGCACGCCGATAGTTCGCATGCGACACCAGGATGATGCCCCAGGTCCAGAGCGTGCCGACCAGCGCCACACTGGTGACGATGGTGAAAACTCGCTCCGGCACCAGGTAATTGAGCCCCACCCCGAGCAGCATCACGGCGGCGGAAGCGTGGATGCCAGCGGCCGGCACCTGCTGGCGATTCAACGCCGCGAATGCCGCCGGCGCCTGCTCCTGCCGCGCCAGGGTCCACAGCATGCGCCCGGTGCTGAACAGGCCACTGTTGCACGATGACGCCGCCGCGGTGATCACCACCAGATTGATGATGCTGCCCGCGCCCGGCAGTCCCAGCTTGCCGAACACGAACACGAACGGGCTCACCTTGGGATCGAGCTCCGTCCACGGGACCAGCGACATGATGATGAGCAGTGCCCCGAGGTAGAAGATGAGAATGCGCGCGATGATGCCGTTGGTGGCCTTGGGCAGCACCACCGCGGGGTTCTCGGCCTCGCCTGCGGTCACGCCGATGAGCTCGACGCCCTCGTACGCAAACATCACGATCTGCAGCACGAGGAGTACCGCGAGGATGCCGCCCGGCAGGAAGCCGCCGTGCGACCAGAGGTTCGAGAAGCTGGCGGTGCTGCCGAGCGCCCCGGCATGGAACACGATCACGAACAAGCCCGCCGCGATCAGCGCGACGATGGTCACGACCTTGATCAACGCGAACCAGAACTCGAGCTCGCCGAACACCCGCACCGCGAGCAGGTTGGCGCCGTACAACACGAGCAGCGCGATGAGCGACGGCAGCCATTGCGGAACTCCCGGCAGCCAATAGGCCACATAAATCCCGATCGCAGTGATTTCCGCCATCACCGTGACAACCCAGGCGAACCAGTAGGACCAGCCGGTCACGAAGCCCGGCAACGGGCCGCAGAACTCTTCCGCGTAGGTCGCGAACGATCCTGCGACCGGGCGGTAGGTGAGCAGCTCCCCGAGCGCCCGCATGATGAAGAAGATGGCGACCCCGCCCACGGCGTACGCGAGCAGCAGGCCCGGGCCCGCATTGTGGATCGCCCTGGCGGAGCCGAGAAACAGGCCGACGCCGATCGTGCCGCCAATCGCGATCAGCTGGATGTGACGATTGCGCAGACTGCGCGCGAGCTGGGGTTGGGGTGTGGACATGAGCGTGTTACGAGGGTGGCGCCAGAAGGGCGTAGCGCCGGCCGTGCGGCAGCTGGTAGCGTTGAGCGAGCAGCGCGCTCCCTGAGGCCACGAGACGGCCGGCAACGCCGTCGTCCGGGACGTTCGCGGGGACGAGGCGTGCGAGATAAGGGGTCAAGGGTCCCGGTGCGTGACCGGGCAGAAGCACCAGGATGCGCGCCTCGTGCCCGTGGGCACTGAACCAGTCGCGCACCACTCGCGGCGCGCCCACCGACCCGCTCGTCAGGATCATGAATCGGGTGTTGAGCCCGCGGTCGAGTATGGCGATCGTGGTCTCGTCCGGATCGAGCAGCGCCAGCGCAGCAGAGGCGGTGTCGGCATGCACGCGGCGCGCGAGCGCCGGCAAGTCCTGCCAGCGATCGACGATCGGCAGCGTCACGAGCGCGGCGAGACACACCGCGCTCGCGTAGCCGCCGTAGAGCCAGAAGAAACTGCGGGACAGATCGCCCGCGCGCAACGCCCGCCCCGTGCGCCAGAGTGCAGCGTGCGCGCCAGCGATCACGGCCAGCGCGACCGGCCAACAGAGGAGCCGTGAGCCCGCCCCGGACGCGCCGAACACGAGGAGCGCCCCCGCCAGCAGCCAGGCGATCACGCCGAGCAGAGCGCGACTCAACTGCAGCGCCAGTCGATCGGCCCGGCCCGGCGAGCGTCCCGCCTCGCACGCCCACAAGCCCGCCAGCAAGCCGAAGCCGAGGAGGGTCGGGGCGGCGTAGATGTCGCGCGCGGTGGCCGCGACCGACAGCAGCACCAGGAAGGGCAGGCTCGCGGCGAGGGCGAAGCGCCACGGCGCGCCCGCTGGACCCGGCGCTCGCGCGCGCTGCCACGCACGCAGCAGCGCTGCGGCCACCACCAGCGTCCACGGCAGCAGGTAGAGCGGCAGCTCGAGGAAGTACTTGCCGGGGAAGTTCTGGTGGCCGCCGGTGTAGTCGAGTGCCGCCGGAGAGGCGACCCGGGTGAAGCGCCCGACGACGTTGTGCCAGAAGAGCGCGCGCAGCGCCTCGGCGCCGTCGGCGCCGCGCGCGACCGCGAGCAACCAGGGGCCGATGATCAGTGCCTGCAGCGCGAATCCGGCGTACAGCTCCCAGCGCCGCAGCTCCGACCAGCGGCGCTCCCACACGATCAGCGTGAGCAGCGCCAGCGCCGGCACCAGCCAGCCGGGAGCGCTCTTCGCCATGAAGCCGAGCGCGGCGCCGAGGTGCATCAACGCATAGCCGGTTGCCTTTGAGCGGCCCGCAGGCGAGTGGTAGCCGCGCCAGGCGCCGAGCAGCGCGAGCGCGCTGGCGGCCAGCAGGCACGCATCGGGCGCCAGCCAGATGACGACGCGGTACGCGTTCAACGCGCTCAGTGCGATCAGGGCGGCGACCACTGCCGCCGTCGCGTCGGCCTGCATCGCGAGGGCCAGCGCGCCGACGCTGAGCGCGCCGATGACGGCATAGAGCAGATTGGGCGTGCGCATGGCCCGGGCCGAATCGCCGAGCCACGACACCGCCGCCGCCGACATCCAGTACGACAGCGGCGGCTTCTCGAGGAACGGCGTGCCGGCGAGCTGTGGCAGAGTGCGATCGCGCTGCAGGCTCATCCGCCAGGCGATATCGGCCTCGCGCGGCTCATCCGGCGTCCACAGTCCGCGCCCGAACATTCCAACCAGCCAGAGCGGCGCCAGCGCCAGCACGATCAGCACACCGGCAGAGCGCGCGGAGGCGAACGGGCGCGACGATGAAATGAGCGGCTCCCCCGGCGCGACTGCGCAGTGGCGCAATTATGCGCACTCGCGCCGTGGCGCGCAGCCTCAGCCTCAGATCGGCAGCGAGTAGCGCACCACGACGCGCACGGTGCGGGCGTGAGCGGCCGACCAGTGCGTGAAGGCCTGACACACCTGGCGCATCCCGGCCTCGGGAGCGCTCTCGGAGTATGTTTCCGCGAAGCGCGCCTCAGCGGCCTCCTGCCCGGGGAGAAAGCGGCTCGAGCTCCACGGCGCGTCCGAGTCGGCCGCGCGACTGAACAGCGCAACTTCGAGCACGCTGGCGTTGTCCGGAATGGTCGCGCACAGCGTGACCGCCGTCGCGTCGGCCTCGGTGCACCCGGGCCGACAGACAGGCACAGTGGCCGTCACGACCACGCCCTCGGCGCCAATCCTGCGCCACACGCCAGACTCGATATCGGCGCGCTCGCTCCCGCGCGTGAGCTCGAGCTGGCTGGCGGCGCGACCGAGCTCGGCGACGCGCGCCTGCAGCTCGCGCTGCATTACCGCTTGCGCGGCACGCTCGCCCTCGTTCAGCCACTGCGAGAGCGCGAAACCCGACACGGCCGCGGCGCCGATGATCACCAGCAGGATGATCAGCTGCAGACGGCTCTTGCGGCGCGTCGCCGCCGATGGCGTGCGGTTGCTCGCATTGTCGCGCAGCAGTGCCGAGCGCAGCTGGAGGAACGACGCAGAGAGCGTCGCGGTCCCCGCGATGATGGCGGCAAGCACGGATTCGGGTAACAGCATGGCGCGGCCGATAAATCCGGCCGGCACGCTAGCACGTCGCGGTGCGCCGCTGCCGATACGCGCGCCGCGGAAAGCGAAAAACGCGATCTGCTTCACAGGCCCGGCGACGGCGGGTCGCGCTGCGGGCCGGCCTGCGCCCGGTTCCGAGCGTCGAGCCAGCGCTCGAGCGGCGCGCGGCTCGTGGTGAGCAGATGCAGCCCGAGCTTCGAGCGGCGCCAGAGAATGTCGGCGGCGCTGCGCGCGAACTCCTCGCGGCAGAGGTAGTCGACCTCGCACTCGTAGAGCTGCGGCAGCAACTCCTGACCCAACTCGCCGAGCGAGGCGGCCGGTCCGAGCACGCGCTCGAGACGCGTGCCGTAGGCGTGCGCGTAGCGCGCACGCAGGGGCGGCGGCAGCCAGCGGTAGCGGCGCTCGAGGACGCGCAGGAAGACTGCGAAGCTGCCCTCGGGCAGGTCGCCGCCGGGGAGTGAGGCGCGCGCGGTCCAGGGAACCGTTGTGCGGGCGAGAGCGCGGCTCAGCAGGTCGACGGCGTCCTCGGCGAGGCGGCGGTAAGTGGTGATCTTCCCGCCGAACACCGACAGGAGCGGCGCCGGTCGCGCCGCGAGCTCGAGCGCATAGTCGCGCGTGACGCTCATCGGGTCGCGGGCGTGATCGGCGAGCAGCGGCCGCACGCCGGAATAGCTCCAGGCCACGTCTGCCGGTGCCAGCTGCCGCCGGAAGTAGCGGTTGGCGAGCGCACACAGGTACGACACCTCGGACTCCTCGGCATGCACGTCGGCGGGGTCGCCGTGATAGTCGAGGTCGGTGGTGCCGATGAGCGTGAAATCACGCTCGTACGGGATCGCGAACACGATCCGCCGGTCGGCGTTCTGGAAAATGTAGGCGAAGCGGTGCGTGAACAGTCGGGGCACGACCAGGTGGCTGCCCTTGACGAGCCGCACCTGATGCGCCGCACGCAGCGGTGTGGCGGTCGCGATGAACTCACTCACCCAGGGACCGGTGGCGTTCACCACGGCGCGCGCCTCGATTGCCTGTTCGCCCGCCGGGCCGCGCAGCAGCGCGCGCCAGCCGCCGCCTGCGGCGCTGAGCCGCTCGCAGCGCGTGTGGGTGAGAACCGTCGCCCCGCGCGAGCGCGCGTCGAGCGCATTGAGGATCACGAGCCGCGCGTCATCGACCTGCACGTCGGAATACACGAAGCCGCGCCGGTAGCCGGGCTGCAGCGGCTCGCCGGCGACGTGGTTGCGGAGGTCGACGCTGCCGGAGCCGGCGAGCCGCGCACGCGCCGCCAGGTGGTCGTAGAGGAACAGTCCCGCGCGGATCATCCAGGCCGGCCGCAGGTACGGGGCGTACGGCATGATGAAGCGCAACGGGCGCATGATGTGCGGCGCTGCGCCGAGCAGCACCTCGCGCTCCTGCAGCGCTTTACGCACCAGCGCGAAGTGAAACTCCTCGAGATAGCGCAGCCCGCCGTGGATCAGCTTGGTGCTCGCAGAGGAGGTATGCGCGGCGAGATCGTCCTGCTCGCACAGCAGTACCGCGAGCCCGCGGCCGGCCGCATCGCGCGCGATGCCGGTGCCATTGACACCGCCGCCCACGACCAGCAGGTCACAGTTTGCCGGAAGCGGCCCGCTCACGCGCGACGCGGCGCCTGCCGGCCGTAGTAATCGGGATAGTCCTCCGACAGTCCCTTGAAGCGGCGGTGGATCCACAGGTACTGCTCGGGGACGAGCCGCACCTGCGCTTCGATCATGTGATTGAAGCGCTCAGTGTCCGCCACCGGGTATTCGCTCGGAAAATTCTCGAGCGGTGGGTGGATGACGCCGTGATAGCCCTGCGTGCCGGGCAGGCGCCGGAAGAAATACGGCAACACGGTCGCGCCGGTCATGCGCGCCAGGCGCGAGGTGAGCGTGTTGGTGGCGGCGGGGATGCCGAACAGCCGTACCATCTCCGCCCCCTTGTTGCGGTAGCTCTGGTCCGGCGCATACCAGACGCACTCGTTGCGCTTGAGGGCGGAGATAAAGGCGCGGATGTCATCCCGCGGGATCGGATACCCGCCGCCCCAGCCGACGCGATAGCGCTGCAGCGCATACGCCAGCACCTCGTTGCTCGGCGCGCGGTAGAGAAAGCCGACCGGGGCCACGGTGACCAGCGCCCGGCCCGCCATCTCCATGGAGGTGAAATGCGCGGTGAGAAGAATCACGCCGCGGTTGCGCGCCAGCGCCGCGTGCAGGTGCTCCTGTCCCTCGATGCGCAGCAGCGGAGCGAGCCGCGCGGGCGTGCTCCACCAGGCGAACGGAGTCTCGAGCAGCGCGATGCCGAGACTCGCGAAGTGCTCCTGCAGCAGCCGCTCGCGTGCCGGCGCCGACAGCTCGGGAAAACACAGCTCGAGGTTGCGCCGGGCGATCCTCACGAAGCGTCTCGCGAGGCGGCGCATGAGCGCCCCGAGCAGCCGCCCGAGCGCGACGATGCCGCCGTACGGCAACAGTGCCGCCAACCGCAGCAATCCCAGACCCGCCCAGGTAGCCCAGTACCGCGGCGCAAGCAGGCGCAGTCGCATCCGGAACCCGTGAAGATCTGCGAGCATGCTGATCGCGCGCGAGGATAGCGTATTCCGCGGCGGTAACTATGATCCTGTGATCCAATGCGCCCAATGAGCCGCGCCGATCCGCCGTTTCCCGGGACGCGCTGCGCCGGCGGCGGTGCTCTCAGCGCGCGCAGCGGCGGCACCCGCCGCACGGCGCTCGCACTGGCCGCGCTCGCGCTCGCCGCACTCGCGGCTGTCGCACTGCTCTGGCGCGGCGGCCGAGGCGGCGGCGAGCGGGAGAGGCCGGCCCTTCACTCCTACGAGCCGCGCGAGCTCGTGCCCGGCGGCAACCAGCCGGTTGCGCCACGCGTGGCGCCGGAGCTCGAGCAGCTCGAGCGCTCCGGGCTCGAAGCTGCGGCGGCATACGCGGGCGAGCACGACTCCGACGCCCTGATCGTCAGCCGTCACGATCACATCGTGTTCGAGCGCTACTGGCACGGCACCGGCTTCGATACGCTCGCCGACTCACAGTCCCTGACACCGCTGCTCGCGGCGCTCGCCGCCGGGGTCGCAGTGTCGCACCGCCTGATCGGCTGGCCGGACGAGCCCGTGGGAGCATTCATCGGCGAGTGGAGCCAGGATCCGCGCGGCGCCATCACGGTGCGCAACCTGCTGCAGATGTCGAGCGGGCTGGCGCCGGCGCAGCACGGCGGACGCTCGACCGACCTCGAGGCCAATGCCCTCGCGGCGCCGCTCGGTGGGATCCCCGGGCGCACGCGCCTCGAGCAGGCCAGCGACCCGCAACTGCTCGCGTTGCTGATCGAGCGCGCCGCGCATCGACGCTACGCCAGCTACCTGTCGCAAGTCCTGTGGCGGCGGGTTGGCGCGGCCGACGCCTGGCTGTGGCTCGACCGTCCGGGGGGCGCCGCGCACGCCGACTGCTGCATGATCGCACGCCAGGGCGACTGGATCCGCATCGGCCAGCTGCTGGTGCGCGATGGTAACTACCGCGGTGAAGAGCTCATCCGCCCCGGCTGGGTCGCCCTGATGCGCTCGCCCGCCGCCGCCGACCCGCAGTACGGGGCGTACGTGCGGCTCGCGGCGGCACCCGCGTCGTACGAGCCGTACGCCGAGCGCGACGTGTTCGCGGCCGAAGGGCCTGGGGGCAACCGCCTGTGGATCGTGCCGGCGCTGCAGCTGGCCATTCTCTGCAGCGGCGCAGCGCGCGGGCGCGATCGAGAGTTCGACGAGAGCCGCATCCCGAACCTCATCGTCCGCGCCGCGCGTGACTACCGGCCGCCGCCGGCGCAGCCGGCTAGGGACATATCCGCGCTCGTCCCGGGCCACTAGCCGAGGCGCCTTTGCCGCGAAAACTTGCCGCGCTGTTCCTGTTCTGTGTCATCGATACGCTCGGGTTCGGGATCCTGATTCCGCTCGTGCCGTACATCGCCGTCGGCTTCGGGGTGGCGCCGCAGTTCATCACGCCGGTGCTGGGAAGCTACTCGCTGTGCCAGTTGCTGGCGGCGCCGCGCTGGGGGCGCCTCAGCGACCGCTATGGCCGTCGGCCGGTGCTCATGAGCAGCCTCGCCGGCGCCTGCGTGTCGTACGTGCTGCTCGGGGCGGCCAACAACATCTGGTGGCTGCTCGCCTCGCGCATGCTCGCCGGCCTCATGGCCGGCAACATCGCCGCCGCCTTCGCCTACACCGCGGATGTCAGCGCACCCGAGCGGCGCGCCGCATCGCTCGGGGTGATCGGCGCGGCGATCGGCGTCGGCTTCACACTCGGCCCGCCGATCGGCGGGCTGCTCGCGGGCGGCGATCCGCGCAGCGCCAACTTCGTGGTGCCGGCGGTGGCGTCAATCTGCCTGAGCCTGCTGGCGATTCTGATCGTCAGGTTCGTGCTGCCGGAGAGTCACACTGCCACGCCGCCGCAGGCGCAGCCGTACGAGCCGCGGCGCACCTCGTGGCGGCTGCTGCGCGAGCGGCCGGCGCTCGCGTTGCTCGCGGCCTCGACGCTCAGCGTCACCTATGCGCAGTCGATCCTCGAGTCGATCATCGCGATCTTCGCGCTGCACCGCTTCGGCTTCGGGCCGCGCACCGTGGGATTGCTGCTGTTCGGCGTCGCCCTGCCGGCACTGCTCATGCAGGGTGGCGTGGTGCGGCTGCTGGTGCCACGCCTCGGCGAGGCGCGCCTGGCGACCGCCGGCGTGTTGGTTTTCGTGGCGGGGCTGCTGCTGCTCGGGCGTGCACCGACACTGGGCCTGACGCTCGTCGGTCTCATGCTGTGCGGTACCGGGCTGGGCGCATACAACCCGAGCGCCTCCGCACTCGCCTCCCGGCAGGCGCGCAGTCACGAACGCGGCGCGGTGATGGGCACCTACGTGGCGAGCGCCAGCCTGGCGCGCGTGCTCGGGCCGTTCACCTCGGGTGCGCTGTACACGCTGCTCGGTCCGAGCGCGCCGTTTCTGGTCGGCGCCTGCGTGTCGCTGCCGGCCGCGTGGCTGGTGCGCCGCGCGCCGGCACCTTCCTAGAAGACAATCTCGGTCTGGAAGATCGAAACCGCCTGACCGCTGATCCAGACACCGGTGAGCTCGTCGCCATTGAAATCGAGCTCGACCTCCACCCGCCCCGGTCGGTGCAGTGAGTGTCCCTGCACGCCGGTGAAGCGCGCGCGCGCCCCGCTGCGGCCGAGGAGCCCGAGATGTGCCAGGTAGGCGCCGAGCAGCCCGTGGGCGTTGCCGCTCACCGGATCCTCCGCGATCCCGAGCGCCGGACAGAACATGCGCGACTCGGTGGAGTGGTCATCGGCCTGAGGCGTCAGCGTGAAGACGAAGTAGCCCGCCGCACCGATCTGCGCCGAGAGTGTCGTGAGCCGGGCGAGATCGGGTTTCAGCTGTTTGAGGGGCTCGGCGCCGCGCACGCCGATCAACAGTCGGGTGCCGGCTGCGCCGACGATGCGCGGCGGGATGCGCGTATCGAGGCTCTCGGAGGCGAGTGCCAGGGCATCGAGCACCGCCAGGCGCTCGCGGTCGTTCAGCTCCCGCCCGAGCGGCGGCGGACTGCGACGGATGGCGATGCGCCGGTCCTCGCCGACGCCGCGCACCTCGACATCGACGATGCCCGCCTTGGACTTCTGTCGCTGCCAACGCGGCGCCTCGGCGCGGCGCGACAGCACGTACTGCGCCGCAACCGTGGCGTGGCCGACGAAGCCCGCCTCACTGCGCGGCGTGAAAAAACGGGCGCGCACGGTGTGGTCGTCACCGTCGGGCGCGAGTATGAAGGCGGTCTCGGCGTTGTTGAGCTCACGGGCGATGGCGAGCATGTGCGCTTCCGAGAGCACATCGGCGTTGAGCACGACGCCGGTCGGGTTGCCGGTGAAGGGCTCGCGGGTGAAGGCATCGACCTGGTGAACCTGGATCTTGCGCGTCATCTCGCCACTACCGTTTTGCGCTCTGGCGGTCCATTGTAAGTCCGCGGCGCGCCGGCCGCGGCGCGACGCCCCCATGATAGCCGCGCGCGGCCGTCCCCGGGCATGCAATACTGGTCGTGGCCGCTCTCGAGGAGTCGACACGCGTGGATATTGGCGTCGAGGTCAGCCTGTACCCGCTCGAGCGGGACTTCGTTCCCGCCGTGCACGAGTTTCTCGATCGCCTGAACGGCGATGCCCGGCTGCGCGTGCTGACGAACAGCATGAGCACGCAGGTTTTCGGGCCATACGAGGCGGTCATGGAGACGTTCGGACGCGAGCTGCGCACGACCTTCGAGTCGCTCAGCGCGCGGCGCGCGCAGGCGGTGTTCGTGATGAAGGTTCTCGGCCCGCTGCCGCCCGCCTGAGCGCGCGCGCTCGGCTGGCGGGGCGCCGGGCGACACGGCAAACTAGTCGATTGCAGGCACGTACGCCGCACGACGGTATCGCTACACGATTCTCGCGGGTCTCGAGGGGCAGCATGGCGCTTTTGCGGGTCGTGGATCGCGACGGTGTCGAACACGAGGTCGAGGCAAGGACCGGGCTCAAGGTGATGGAGAACCTGCGCGAGCTCGACTACGGCGTGGCGGCGATCTGCGGCGGCATGTGCTCATGCGCCACCTGCCACGTGTACGTCGATCCGGAATGGCAGGCGCGGCTGCCGGCGATCATGTCGGACGAGGGCGAGCTGCTGTCGGAGCTGACGCACTACCAGCAGAACTCACGGCTGTCCTGTCAGGTGGAGTTCACCCCGGAGCTGTCGGGCCTGCGCGTCAAGATCGCGCCCGACGAATAGACCATGGCCACCCCAACAGTCGAAGTCGACACCCGCGGCGCGGTCGCGCTCGTCACCCTCAACCGTCCCGACAGCGGCAACGCGCTCAACCTGCAGATGGCGATGGACCTGCTGGCGGCCGCCATGACCTGCGGTGGCAACACCGCGGTGCGCGCGGTGGTGCTGCGCGGTGCCGGAGAGAACTTCTGTTTCGGCGGTGATCTGCGCGCCTTCGGCGCACGCGACGCCGCCGACGACGGCTACATCCGCGAGCTCACCACCTATCTGCACGCGGCGATCTCACACTTCGTGCGTATGGACGCGCCCGTCATCGCGGCCGTCAACGGCACGGCCGCCGGCGCCGGCGTCGGGCTGGTTGCGATGGCGGACCTGGCGGTGTGCGCGCGCAGCTCGCACTTCAACCTCGCCTACACCAAGACCGGCCTCACTCCCGATGCCGGCACCTCGTTCCTGCTGCCGCGCATCGTCGGACTGAAGCGCAGCATGGAGCTGTTGCTGCTGAATCGCACGCTGCCAGCCGCCGAGGCGCTCGCGTGGGGGCTGGTCAACGAGGTGGTGGCGGACGAGCGGCTGCTCGAGCGCGCGCTCGCGATCGCCGGCCAGCTCGCGCAGGGTGCGAGCGCAGCCTATGGCGCGACCAAGCGGCTGATCGCGCACTCACTCGGCGCATTCGAGTCGCAGATGGTGCTCGAGAGCGAGACCATCGCCGCACACGCACTCGGTCCCGAGGCGGCCGCAGGGATCGGTGCGTTTCTCGACAAGCGCACCCCGCAATTTCCCGAGCGCGGCGCGCGCTGAGCGTCGGAGCGAGGCGCGTGAGCCTGCAGATACTGGCGTTAGTCGTGGCGCTCGGCCTGATTGCAGCGCGCCTCTACGTCAAGCTGCGCGCGGCGCGCAAGTCGCGCGCCGAGTCGTGGGACGAGCAGGTCATCGGCCGCCTGCGCTCCCAGGGCTACGCGCCCTTCAGGGATTACCGCGTGGACTTCTTTCTCGCTCTGCCCGATGAAGCCGCCTGCCAGGGGGCACGCGCGCGCCTCGAGCCGGAGTTCAGTGTCGACGTCAAGCCGATCAGCGACCAGAGCGAGTTCGCCTACAGCCTGCACGCCAGCAAGACCATGCGGCTGGTGGTGCCCGACGTCCAGGAGATCACTCGCCGCCTGACGGCGCTCGCCGCGGAGCTCCACGGGCGCTACGACGGCTGGGCGGCGTGAGCGCCGCGACCGGCGCGGCGCCTCAGCGCTTTTCGGTCTGGCGCCGAACCACTTCGGTGGCGGCGGCGATCGCCGCCGGGTCCCCGAGATAACGGCTGGCGCACGGCCGCAGCTGTGCATCGAGCTCGTACAGCAGCGGCACACCGGTCGGAATATTGAGCTCGGTGATCTCGCTCTCGCTCACGTCGTCGAGCATCTTCACCATGGCGCGCAGGCTGTTGCCGTGCGCCACGACCAGCACGTTGCGCCCGCAGCGCAGTTCCGGGGCGATGCGCGCGTGCCACAGGGGCAGCACGCGCGCGAGCGTGTCACGCAGCGACTCGCTCGCGGGGAGCTCGCGCGGGTCGATGCCGGCGTAGCGCGGATCGAAGCGTGGGTGGCGCGGATCGTCCGCAGCGAGTGGTGGCGGCGCAATATCGTAGCTGCGGCGCCAGAGCTTCACCTGCGCCTCGCCGTACTGGGCGACGGTGCGCGCCTTGTCGAGCCCCTGCAGCGCCCCGTAGTGCCGTTCGTTCAACCGCCATGAGCGCTCGACCGGCACCCACATGCGATCCATCTCATCGAGCGTGATCCAGAGCGTGCGGATGGCGCGCTTCAGCACCGAGGTGAAGCTGACGTCGATGGCGAGCTTCTCCCGCAGCAGCTCGCCGCCGGCCTGTTGTGCCTCGGTCCGGCCGAGCGCGGACAGCTCGACGTCGGTCCAGCCGGTGAACAGGTTGTCGAGATTCCAGGTGCTCTGGCCGTGGCGGACGAGGATCAGTCTGCCCGCCACGGTCAGCTCGCCAGCTTGCGCACCGACTCGACCCCGACGCTCAAGGTGGCGAAATCGCTCGCGCCGGCCGCGCGCATGTCGGTGAGGGTGCGCTGCCAGTGGGCCAGCTCCTTGCCGGCGGATTCCACCCAGGCCGTGACGCGCGCCTGCGCGCTGCCGCGCTCCTTGCGCGCCAGCACTCGCTCCGTGAGCCGGCGGTGCACGCGCAGCGCCGTGTCGCGCAGAGCGGTGCGCGCGATCGCCTGCCACGGCCCGTCGACGGCGAGCTTCTCGATACGCCCGCGCAGCCAGTCGACGCCGATACGGGTGCCGACCTCGAAGTACACGCGCGCAGTCTCGGGCACGCTCACGCCGTGACTGGCGGCGATCTCGACGATGTCGAGCGCCGCATTCAGCGCCTCGAGGCTCGCGATGCGCGCCGCCAGCGCTGCCGGCAGTCCCGCCGCGGCGAAGCGCTTGCAGCCTTCCTCGAAGCGCTCACGCTCCGCGCCGCTCAGCACCTGCGCGATCTCCGATTGCAGCTGCCGTACACCGTCGCGGAACTCACCGACCGCGGCCTTGACCTGCAGGCTCCGGCTGCGCCAGGTGAGCAGCCAGTAGGTGGCGTGCCGCAGCAGGCGGCTGGTCTGGAAGGCGCTCTCGTACTGCAGCTTCGCCGGCACCTTGTTGTCGAGCGCCTCGATCTGCTCCCATACCTCGCGGATCGCGAAGATTTCGCGCGCCGCCGTGTAGGCGCGCGCGATCTGGGCCGGCTCGGCCCCGGTGTCCTCCTGCGCGCGCGGCACGAAGGTCGGCCCCATGCGGTTCACCAGGCTGTTGGTGGTCGCGGTGGCGATGATCTCGCGCCGCAGCCGGTGATGCGCGATCGCGCGCGGGAAGCGCTCCTGCACCGGCGCCGGGAAGTAACGCACCAGCTCCGCCGACAGGTACGGATCCTCCGGCACGTCGGAAGAGAGCAGATGATTGTTGAGCCAGATCTTGCTGTAGGCGAGCAGGATTGCGAGCTCCGGCCGGGTCATGCCGACGCCGCTCTTGCGGCGCTCGGTGAGCTCATCGTCGCTCGGCAGGAACTCGAGGGCGCGATTCAAATCGCCCGAGCGCTCGAGTGAGCGGATCAGATGCTGGAACTCCGGCAAGCGCGCCGCCCCCTGCAGCTCGAGCGTGCTGATCGCCTGGCTCTGCAGATAGTTGTTGCGCAACACCAGGGCGGCGACTTCGGGGGTCATGCGCACCAACAGGCGGTTGCGCTCGCCGCGCGCCAGCCGTCCCTCGGCGACCAGCGGATTGAGCAGGATCTTGATGTTCACCTCGACGTCGGAGGTGTTGACGCCGGCGGAGTTGTCGATGAAGTCGGTGTTGAGGCGCCCGTGCGCGAGCGCGTATTCGATCCGGCCGCGTTGCGTGAGCCCGAGGTTGCCGCCCTCGCCGACGACCTTGGCGCGCAGCTCGCGCCCGTTGATGCGCAGCGCGTCGTTGGTGCGATCGCCGACCTCGGCGTTGCGCTCGTCGCTCGCCTTCACATAGGTGCCGATGCCGCCGTTCCACAGCAGGTCGACCGGCAGGCGCAGGATCGCGCGGATGACGTCGTTCGGTGCGGCGCTCGCGCCGTCGAGTCCGAGCAGCGCGCGCGCCTCCGCCGACAGAGCGATCGATTTCGCGCTGCGCGCGAACACGCCGCCGCCGCGCGACAGCCTGCGGCGATCGTAATCGTCCCAGCTCGAGCGCGGCAGCGCGAACAGGCGCGCGCGCTCGGCGAAGCTCACCGCCGGGTCCGGGTCGGGGTCGAGGAAGATGTGGCGGTGATCGAAGGCGGCCTGCAGCCGAATGTGGCGCGACAGCAGCATGCCGTTGCCGAACACGTCGCCCGACATGTCGCCGATGCCGCTGACGCTGAAGCGGGTCTTCTGGATGTCGACGCCCATCTCACGGAAGTGCCGCTTGACGCATTCCCACGCGCCGCGCGCGGTGATGCCCATCTTCTTGTGGTCATAGCCGGCCGAGCCGCCGGAGGCGAAGGCATCCCCGAGCCAGAAGCCGTACTCCGCCGAGATCGCGTTGGCGATGTCGGAAAAGGTGGCCGTGCCCTTGTCGGCCGCGACGACCAGGTAGGAGTCATCGCCGTCGTGGCGTAGCACCTCGGCCGGCGGCACGATGCGCGCCCCGACGATGTTGTCGGTGACGTCGAGCAGTGCGCGGATGAAGGTCTGATAGCAGCTGACGACCTCCGCCTGGACGTCCTCGCGCGAGCCGGCGGTCGGCAGACGCTTCGGCACGAAGCCGCCCTTGGCGCCGACCGGCACGATGAGCGTGTTCTTGACGTTCTGCGCTTTCATCAGGCCGAGAACCTCGGTGCGGAAGTCCTCGCGCCGATCGGACCAGCGGATGCCGCCGCGGGCGACCTCGCCCATGCGCAAGTGCACCCCCTCGACCCGCGGGCTGTAGACGAAGATCTCGAACTTCGGCTTCGGCAGCGGCAGGTCGGGAATCTTCGCCGGATCGAACTTGAAGCACAGGTAGCTCTTGGGCTGACCGTCGGCAGCGCTCTGGTAGAAGTTGGTGCGCAGCGTCGCCTGCACCAGCGTCAGATAGGCGCGCAGGATCCGGTCGTCGTCCAGGCTCGAGACCGCATCGAGTCCGGCGCGGATCCGGGCCACGATCGCGTCCGCGTGCCGCTCGCGCCGGCGGGCGGCAGCGCGCCCGAGGGCCGGGTCGAAGCGCGTCTGGAACAGCCGCACCAGGTGGCGCGCAAGCGCGGCGTTGGCACTCAGCGCGCGCTCCATATAGACCTGACTGAAGGGCACTCCGGTCTGCAGCAGGTAACGGCAGTAGGCGCGCACCACCACGATCTCGCGCGCGTTGAGGCCGGCGGCGAGCAGCAGCCGGTTGAAACCGTCGTTCTCGACCGCGCCGTTCCAGGCCGCAGCGAACGCTTCGCGGAAGTTGGCCTCGACCTGCGCGATGTCGATGCTCAGGCCGTCGCGGTGCTCGAGCTCGAAATCCTGGATCCAGGCGGCGCCGCCTTCGGGCCAGGCGAGCTCGTACGGGCGCTCGGAGATCACCCGCAGCCCGAAGTTCTCGAGCATCGGCAGAACGTCGGAGATCGGCACCGGGTCGGCAAGCTTGACGATCCGCAGGTGCACGCGTTGCGGCTTCTGCCCGGCAGGTCGGTGCAGGCTGAGGCGTGGCGTGTCGGGCCGCGCGCGCAGCGCCTCGAGGTCGGCGAGATCCGCGAGCACCTCGCCGGGCGTCACGTCGTCCTCGTAGGAGAGCGGGAAGGTGTGCCGGTAGCGCGCGGCGAGCGCGAGCCCGGCGGCCTCGCCGCGCTGTTCCACCAGCACCTCGCGCAGCCGGTCGCCCCAGGTCAGGGCGGCTTCCCCGATCTGCCGCTCGATGCGCGCATAGTCGGGCTTGTGACGCTGCGCCGGGTCGGTGCGCACCATCAGGTGCAGCCGCGCGTGGCTCGCGCTCGAGATCTGCGCCTGGCTATCGACACTGGTGCCGGCGAAGCCGGCGCGCGCGATCTGCTCGATCCGCTGGCGCACTTCGGTGTTGTAGCGGTCGCGCGGCACGTACACCAGGCACGAGTAGAAGCGGTGATAGGGATCGCGGCGCACCAGCAGCCGCGCGGTGCGGCGCTCGTACAGGTTGACCACCCCGCGCACGATGCGGACCAGGTCGGGCACACCCGCCTGGAAGAGCTCATCGCGCGGATAGGTCTCGAGCACATTGAGCACTTCCTTGCCGTCGTGGCTGGCCGGGTCGAGCCCGAAGTGCTCGATGACTCGCTCGACCTTGCGGCGCAGAACCGGAATGTCGCGCGGACTGCCGTGATAGGCGGTCGAGGTCCAGAGTCCGAGGAAGCGGTGCTCGCCGTCGACGCGGCCGCGGGCATCGAAGGTCTTGACGCCGACGTAGTCGAGCATCTCGCCGCGATGCACGGTGGCGGTCGAGTTCGCCTTGGTGAGGATCAGCAGCTCCGGCTCGCGGGCGCGCGCACGCACGTCGCCGCGCAGCACGGTGACCGTCGCCCGGGCGCTGCGCCGCCGGCCCGGCGCGAGGATGCCGAGCCCGGAGTTGATATCCGCCACCAGGCGATCCTCGCTCCGGCCGCGCTGCAGGCGGAAGTGGCGGTAGCCGAGGAATACGAAGTGCCGGCCTTCCATCCAGTCGAGCAGGTGAGCCGCCTCGCTCACCTCGCCGGCAGGCAGCGGTGGCGGGTCGCTCTCGAGGCGCGTGATGATCTCGCGTACCCGCTCACGCATCGGCCGCCAGTCGCCGACTACGGCGCGCACATCCGCCAGCGTGGCCTCGAGATCGCGTTGCAGCCGGGCGATCTGCGCCGCGTCGGTGACGCGGTCGATCTCGTACAGCTGCCACGACTCGGCGTGCGCGGCCTGTGCTCCGTTGGTGCCGATATCGATGAGCTGCCCGCGCCGGTCGCGACGCACCTGCAGCACCGGATGCACGATCAGGTGAATCGCGAGCTCCGCGCGGCCGAAGGCCAGGCTGAGGGAATCGACCAGAAACGGCATGTCCTCGGTGACGGTGAACACCAGGGTGTGCGCCGACTCGAAGCCGTCGGTATCGAGGTCGGGATTGAAAACGCGCACCAGCGACCGCCCGTGGGGGCGGCGCGCTCCAAAGGCGAGGTGGGCGAGGGCCGCCTTGGCGAGCTGGCGCGGCGCGCGCTCGGCGAGATCCTCCTCCGCGACGCCGTGAAAATAGGCGCGCAGGAAGCGCTGCCTGAGATCGTCGCGTCCTCCGGCGGCGGCGGCGCGCGCGATGCGCTCGATGAGCGCGACGCGGGCGGCGGGGATGCTGCGGAGCAGCCGGTTATCTTCTGGAGCAACTGGCGCGTGCATGCCCGATCTTCCTGGTTGCCCGCAGCGGCGGTCGCGCGTGCGCGTGGCGCATCTTGGTCTGACGGCACGGCCGCCGCCTGCCGCGGTGACGAGGCGCGCGATTATACATGCCGTCGCGCGCGCCCCGCCCGCATGCCTCGCAGGCCCCAGGTGCAGGGCGCCCGCCCCGCCTGATCAGGGCTTCAGGTGCGCAGCTCGGGCAGGTTGCGAAAGTGCTCCAGCACGAGCGGGTTGGCGAGCGCCTCGAGATTCTTCACCGGCAGTCCGTGGACGACGTTGCGCACCGCGAGCTCGCTGATCTTGCCCGAGCGCGTGCGCGGCAGATCGGGCACGGCGACGATCCGGGCCGGCACATGGCGCGCGGTGGTGCGGGCGCGAATGGCGGCGCGGATCTCTTTCTGCAGCGCCTCGTCGAGCGCGACGCCGTCCCTGAGGCGCACGAACAGCACGACGCGCACGTCGTTGTCCCAGTCCTGCCCGATCGCGAGCGCCTCGGCAACCTGCGGCAGGCTCTCGACCGCCGCATAGATCTCGGCCGTGCCGATGCGCACCCCGCCCGGGTTGAGCACCGCGTCCGAGCGGCCGTAGATCACCACGCCGTCATGCGCGGTGAGGGCGGCGTAGTCGCCGTGGTGCCACACGCCGGGGAAGCGCTCGAAGTAGGCGGCGTGGTACTTCACTCCCTGCGGATCGTTCCAGAAGCCGAGCGGCATCGACGGGAAGGGCGCGGTGCACACCAACTCGCCGCGCTCGTTCGGCAGTGCTCGTCCGGCGTCGTCGAAGATCTCGACCGCCATGCCGAGTCCGCGGCACTGCAGCTCGCCGCGATACACCGGGCGGATGGGGCAGCCCAGGGCGAAGCACGACACGATGTCGGTGCCGCCCGAGATCGATGCGAGCTGCAGGTCGGCCTTCACCGCCCGATAGACGTAGTCGAAGCCTTCAGGCGGCAGCGGCGAGCCGGTGGACAGCAGCGCGCGCAGCGCGCTCAGGTCGAGCGCGCGCGCCGGGACGAACTCGCTCTTCTCGAGCGAGGAGAGGTATTTGGCGCTGGTACCGAACACCGTGACCCGCTCCTCCTGCGCCATGCGCCACAACACCCCGGGATCGGGATGGAACGGGCTGCCGTCGTAGAGGACGAGCGTCGCCCCGCTCGCCAGGCCGCTCATCAGCCAGTTCCACATCATCCAGCCACAGGTGGTGAAGTAGAACAGCCGGTCGTCGCGGCCGAGGTCGGTGTGCAGCTGGTGCTCCTTGAGGTGCTGCAGGAGCGTTCCGCCGGCGCCATGCACGATGCACTTCGGCACGCCGGTTGTGCCGGAGGAGTAGAGGATGTAGAGCGGGTGATTGAACGGCAGCGGCGTGAACCTCGGCCTTGCGGCCGGCGCGCCGAACTGCCCCCAGACGGTTGCACGCGCAGCCACCTCCCCGAGCGGTGCGAGTGCCGGTCGCGGCTCGAGATACGGAATGACCACGACGTGCTCGAGCGAGGGAAGCTGGGCCGCAACTTGCGCGATCGCGGGCAGTGAGTCGATGCGCTTGCCCGCGTAGTGGTAGCCGTCGGCAGTGAACAGCACCCTGGGAGCGATCTGACCGAAGCGATCGAGCACCCCGCCGGCACCGAAGTCCGGCGAGCACGAGGACCAGATCGCCCCGCGGCTCGCGCTGGCGAGCATGGCGATGGCCGCTTCCGGCACGTTCGGCACGAAGCCGGCGACGCGGTCGCCGGCGACGATGCCAAGCGCGTCGAGTCCCGCCGCGACGCGCGCCACCTCGGCGCGCAGCTCGCGGTAGGACAACGTGCGGCGCACGCCCTGCTCGTTGCGGAACACGAGCGCCGGCTGGTCGTCGGAGTATTTGAGCAGGTTGGCAGCGAAGTTGAGGCGGGCGTCGGGGAAGAAGCGCGCACCCGGCATGCGGTCGGGGTGCTCGATCGCAGGTCCCGTGCCCCACTCGGCGCGCAGGTCGGCAAAGTGGGCGAGCTCGGTCCAGAACGCCTGCGGCGCCGCGAGCGACCAGGCATAGAGCTCGCCGTACTCGCGCAACTCCGTGCCGCGGCGGGCATTCACGCACCGCATGAAGCGCGTCAGGTTCGCATCGGCAACGCGCGCGCCGGATGGCCGCCACAGTTCGGACATGCGCAGATCCCTCGCAACCTGCACGAATGCTACAACGACTGGTAGTTCGGCCCGGAGCCCCCTTCGGGTGTCGTCCAGGTGATGATCTCGTACGGATCCTTGATGTCGCAGGCCTTGCAATGCACGCAGTTGGCGGCGTTGATCTGCAGCCGCCGCCCGCCGCGGCCGTCGTCGATCATCTCGTACACGCCCGCCGGACAGAAACGCTCGCACGGATTGCCGTATTCGACGCGGCAGCGCCCGGCGCAGATGCTGGTGTCGGCCACCTTGAGGTGCACCGGCTGCTGCTCGTCGTGGACGTTGCCGGCGAAGAACACGAACGCGGCGCGGTCGCGCGGTGGCAGTGTGCGCTCGACCCAGTGGCGATCGGGCGATTGGAACGCATCGAGCTTCGCCATGCGCGCAGCGTCGGCCGTGTTCTTCAGTGTCCAGGGCGAGTGCCCCGCGGTCAGCATCTCCCAGGTGGCATTGATCAGGCCGGGCCACAGGCCGCGCTTGAACCCCGGCTTGAAGTTGCGGACCCGCCTGAGCTCGGCGCCCCCCGCGGAGGCGCGCCACCGGCTGTCGAACCCGCTCCCGCCGCCGGTCGCCGCGATGTGCTCGCCCGCGAGCGCGCCGCTGCGGATCGCCTGGTGCACGCCCTTGATCTTGGCGAAGTTGAGAGTGCCGCCGGCATCGCCCACCAGAACGGCCCCCGGCATCTCGAGCGTCGGCGTCGATTGCCAACCGCCCGCGGCGATCGCGCGCGCGCCGGCGGACAGGATCTCACCGCCCTCGAGCAGTGACTTGACGGTCGGGTGATGCTTGTATTGCTGGAACGCCTCGAACGGCTGCAGCCGCGGATCGCGGTAATCGAGGCCGACGATATAACCGACGTAGACGCGGTCGTTGTCGAGGTGATAGAGGAAGCTGCCGGCGTAGGTGCGCGAGTCGGCGGGCCAGCCGAGGCCGTGCTCGATGCGCCCGGGTCGCACGCGTCCGGGCGGCAGCTGCCACAGCTCCTTGTAGCCGAGCGCGAAGGTCTGCGGACAGTGACCGCGGCCGAGATCGAAGCGGGCGATGAGCTGCTTGGCGAGCGAGCCGCGCGCGCCTTCGGCGAGCACCGTGAGCGGCGCGTGGATCTCGACGCCGGCAGTGAAGTTCGGACCCGGCCCGCCGTCGCGCCCGAGCCCCATGTCGCCGACGCGCACGCCCTTGACGCTGCCGTCGGCGGCAAACACCGCCGCCGCCGCCGCGAATCCCGGGAAGACTTCCACCCCGAGGGCCTCCGCCCTGGCGGCGAGCCAGGGCGTCAGCTGCCCGAGCGAGATGATGTAGTTGCCGTGATTGTTGAAGGGCGTCGAGTACGTCAGCGAGCGCGGCAGGAGCCTCACCAGCCAGTCGGGCACGGGCTTGAAAGAGCCGGAGCGCGTCAGGATGCGGAAGTGATCCGCCGTCGCCGGCACCTTCATGCCCGGGTATTCGCTGCGCCATTCGGGCAGGAGCTGCTCGAGCGGCCCGGGCTCGAGCACCGCGCCCGACAGTGACTGCGCACCGACCGCGGAGGCTTTCTCGAGCACGCAGACCGAGGCGGCGGGCTTGAGCTGCTTCAGGCGGATCGCGCACGCGAGCCCGGCGGGCCCGGCACCCACGATCACGACGTCATAGGACATGACGTCGCGCTCGATCGTCTCGGTGGCGGTGCTCACGTCGGCGTCGGCGGCGCGTGGCGCCGTTATTTGGGCTGCATGCGGATCGCGCCGTCGAGCCTGATGGTCGCGCCGTTGAGCATCGCGATCTCAAACACACTCGCGACCAGCTGCGCGAACTCTTCCGGGCGGCCGAGCCGTGCCGGAAACGGGACCTGCGCGGCGAGTGAAGCCTGTGCGTCAGCGGGCATGCCGTCCATCATCGGCGTATGGAAGATGCCGGGAGCGATCGACACGCAGCGGATCCCGAAGCGCGCCAGCTCGCGCGCGATCGGCAGTGTCATGCCGGCCAGCCCGGCCTTGGTCGCGGAGTAGGCGGCCTGACCGATCTGGCCCTCGAAGGCGGCGACCGAAGAGGTGTGGATCAGCACACCGCGCTCGCCGTCGGGGCCGGGCGCGTTGTGCTGCATGAGAGCCGCCGCGGCCTTGTCGCACAGGAAGGTACCGATCAGGTTGATGTGGATCACCCTGGTGAAGAACTCCCCGGCCATGGGGCCGTTCTTGCCGAGCACGCGACCGGCGCCCACCACGCCCGCACAGTTCACCAGCAGGTTGAGCCCGCCGAGGGAGGAGTGCGCCGCCTCCATGGCGGCGTTGACCTCCGGCTCCGAGGTGACGTCGCAGCGCTCGAACGTCGCGCGCGCCCCGAGCGCACTCGCAGCGGCGCGGCCCGGTCCTTCCTGCACGTCGAGGATGACCACCCGGCCGCCGGCAGTGGCGACGTGCCGGGCGACAGCGAGCCCCAGACCCGAGGCGCCGCCGGTGACGACGGCACGTGCATCCTGAATCTTCATGAAGCCCCCTGGCGGACGGCAGCGCAGCTGCGCCGGTGAGGCGCGCAGCGGCGCCGCCGCGACGCTTAGCTCATCACCTCGACTGCGAGGGCGACCGCCTCGCCGCCGCCGATGCACAGCGCGGCGATGCCACGCTTGCCGCCCCGGCGCCGCAGCGCGTGCACCAGCGTCGTGAGAATACGCGCGCCGGTGGCGCCGATCGGATGGCCGAGCGCACACGCGCCACCGTTGACGTTGACGCGCGTGTGATCGATGTCGATGTCGCGCATCGCGGCCATGGTAACCACGGCAAAGGCCTCGTTGATCTCGTAGAGGTCGGCGTCATTCGGCTTCCAGCCGAGCTTGGCGAGTACCTTGCGGATCGCACCGACCGGCGCCGTCGTGAACCATTCGGGTTCCTGCGCGTGGCTCGCATAAGCCAGGACGCGCGCGAGCGGCTTGAGCCCGCGCCGCGTGGCGCTCTCGGCGCTCGTCAGCACCAGAGCCGCCGCGCCATCGGAAATCGACGAGGAGCTCGCTGCGGTCACCGTACCGTCCTTGTTGAACGCCGGCTTCATGGTGGTGATCTTGCTGACATCGCAAGTGCCCGGGGTCTCGTCACGGGCGATCACCGTGTCGCCCTTTCGACCTTTCACGGTGACCGGCGTCACTTCGAGATCGAACTCCCCGGACTGCAGTGCCTGCATGGCGCGCCGCACCGACTCAGTGGCAAACACGTCCTGCTCGGCGCGCGTGAAGCCATAGCGATTGGCGGTCGCGTCCGCGAAGCAGCCCATCGACTTGCCGTCGAACGGGCTCTGCAGCCCGTCGCGCAGCATGTGATCGATGAGCTCGCCGGGACCCATGCGATAGCCGGTGCGGGCCTTCGCCAGCAAATACGGCGCATTGCTCATCGACTCGAGCCCGCCGGCGAGCACGACTTCCGCCGTGCCGGAGCGAATCTGATCGGCCGCCATCATCACCGCCTTCAGTCCCGAGCCACACATCTTGTTTATGGTGGTGGCCGGCACGGCCTGCGGCACGCCGGCGCCGAGCGCCGCCTGGCGCGCCGGGGCCTGGCCGAGTCCCGCCGGCAGCACGCATCCCATGATGACCTCCTGCACCTCGCCGGCGTCGATCCGCGAGGATTCGACTGCCGCCTTGATCGCGGCGCTGC
>Ga0307477_10000522_pt1 | contig 41688 bp, 48 predicted proteins | sample atmos_gasesECM2C_FD_203316 | JGI IMG/M metagenome (GOLD analysis project Ga0307477, IMG submission 203316) | Hardwood forest soil microbial communities from Morgan-Monroe State Forest, Indiana, United States - atmos_gasesECM2C_515 | ecosystem: Environmental > Terrestrial > Soil > Temperate... | reverse complement strand
TTGGCAATGCTCTTGTGTCGACGCATCGCCAGGTGCATGTACCGACGTCGCCACTCCGGATTGCTTCGTGCTGCCGCCTGGGCGGCCTCCACCAGTAAGAAGCGCAACAACGAGTTGCCTTGTTTGCTGTTAACGGCGTTACCGGGCAAATTCACTAACCCATTGTCGACTTCTCCGGTTGAAAGGTATGCGAGTAAGCACTTTGTGTGGGTATGATATGGCAACGACCTGCTACGGAGCTGGTGTCTCTTGGCAGCCGCGAGAACTGGTGTTCAGGTCGATTGGATTGGAGGATGAGTGTCGAAACTCCATGGAGATAGGACCAGTCGATTTGCGGTAGCTGTGGTCTTCCTTTTAACGTTGGAGATGTGTGCGTCGGCCACACGGGCACAGGTGGGGCCTTCGCCAAGTCCGCAGGCTCGAAAAAGGATGGCACGGGCCGTGGACAAAACCTTGCAAGAAGGCCTGCATGCGAAGTTGCCGCTGCATCTTTCCACTTTGCTAGGCTTATCGCAGGAAGAAGAGTGTAAGGTTATGCAGGGCGTGGTGCGGACCGGGAAGGTAGTGCAAGGGTTTGATGTCTCGACGGCGAACAAAAACGACGTTGTTCTTTTTGTGGTAAACGAGACGACAAACGACCAGACCCTCTACTTGTCCTCGAAGGAAGGCGTGCTGCGGAAAGTAGTTACGGTCGACGAGGGGGTGGGCCGGGTTCAAAAGATTACCGGCCAAGATCGGAAAGCGTTCGAGAAACAAAAGCAGTTTTGGTTGGATCGGTTAGCCCCCGTCGCTGCGCCATAGTATCGATGGATGTCTTACAAGCCCCGGGAAGTCGCGTTACCATTCAAGTGGATTTTGGCCGATCTTCACTTGTCTGGTTTTCCGCGTCAATCAGGAGCTAGCCCGCCTAATAGGCGTATTCATCTGCCGATTCATGTAACTTTTCCCTCGCTCGTGGATACTTATACCGAGACTCACTTACCTGCCAGAAATGACGCATACCTGTTCTCGGGCAGCACACGTGTGTCTTTTTGGAGGAGAAATCATGGCCACGATTGCGCTAAGAAAAATCGAATTCCCCATTCCAAGGCTCATCGCGCCACGTTGGCATACGGCACTGCTCGTCGTACTATTCCTCGCGCTCGCGGTAGGCGGCGCGTTTTTTCAACGGCACGCCCGCTCTCATCCTGAAACGTTGCAGCAGCATTCGTCCCTCGCGCCGCTCTATCTCTCGCTCATCGCAATGGAATGGGGACTCTTCGTTTGGGTGTGGAGAGGCGGGCTTCGCAGGACCGAAACAAAGTTAAGTGAACTGATTGGCGGGCGGTGGGTTAGCGTCAAGGATGTGCTGGTAGACTGCGGACTCGCGGTCGGGGTATGGGCCACTTGGAGGCTAGTCGAGACGGCATGGAATCACTGGATCGGGGCCGGCGCAGCCGCTTCCATCCAGACTTATTTGCCACAGCGAGCGCTGGAAATCCTGCTCTGGATTGGCGTCTCTATCAGCGCCGGATTTTGCGAGGAGCTTGTCTTCCGCGGCTATTTCCAAAAACAATTTGAGACCTTCACACGCAGAAGGTGGAATGCGCTGGTTCTGCAAGCGGTACTTTTCGGGATTGCGCACGGCTATCAGGGTGTCGAAGCCTGCCTGAAAATCGCGTGCTTTGGCACGTTGTACGGATTGCTAGCGGTTTGGCGCAAAAGCCTGCGCCCCGGCATGATAGCGCATGCGGGGTCAGATATTCTAAGTGGGATCTTCGGAATCTAGCGGCGTTCAGGAAGTGGTTCCACTGATATAACAATCTGGGTCAAATGAGCAGCTTAGTGAGACAGTCGTATGACGGACTTCAGCTCGCTCTACAAAAAGTACGCCCCGGATGTATACCGCTTCGCGCTCTATTTATCCAACGAGCGCGGCGAAGCCGAAGACATCACTTCCGAGACGTTTGTGCGCGCATGGACTTCACCGGAGCCTATCGTGATGGTTACGGTGAAGAGTTATCTTTTCACAATTGCGCGCAACCTGTTTTTTCAGGGCCTACGAAAGAAATCACGCCATTTCGCGCTTAATGACGAACTGCGCGACCCTCAGGCCGGACCGTACGTCCAGGCCGAACAGAAAGAAAAATTGCATTCCGTAATGATAGAACTTCAGAGACTGCCGGAAGCAAGCCGATCCGCTTTGCTCATGCGCGCCGTGGACGGAATGGCATACGAGGAGATTGCGCAGGTACTGGGCATTTCTCTTTCGGCAGCGAAAGTGAAGATTCATCGGGCGCGATTGGCGCTGGTGGGATTGCGAGATGCGTAGCAAGGATCGGGCATGAATGTGATGGATCGAGGTGGAAAATGAACGTTACCCGGGAAGTCATTCTTGATCTCCTGCCAGTCTATCTTGCGGGTGAAGCCAGCCCCGCCACACGCGCATTGATCGAAGAATATATGGCGCAGGATAAGGAGTTGGCACAGCGCATTCGCGTGCAATGGGCGGACAACTTAAGCAGGATTACGCCTGCGACACTGCCGCCGGATCTCGAGTTACGATCGCTCCGCCGCACGCGCGCTTTGCTCGGCTGGCAGAAGTGGCTCTTCGCTCTCGGGATTGCTTTCGCCGCGATCTCGCTCACCAGCGAAATCTCGTTCGGGGATGGCCGCATCAAGGAGTTTCATTTCCTGATGCGTGATTTTCCCGCTCAGTTCGGATCGTTTGCGGTGCTTGCGATTGTCTGCTGGGTCGGTTACTACTCCATTCGCCGCCGCCTCCGCACACCCAGGCCGAATAGGGAATGAAAGCCGCCGTTTTCTCGTTGATACTCACTCCAACTGCCTGGAAGTCGCCAACCATCAAGTTCCATTTGCCCAGCCTGGATGTAAAATCCATGCTCTATCGGCATCGTAGGAAGGAGCGGTTCGATAAGGCACCTAATCGGGATAGGCGTGCTGGTCGCAACGGCCCTTCTTCTGCGATTTTGGCTTGGCACGCGCCTAGCCCTCGACATCCAGATTCATGATGTTTATTGGGCTGTCCCTCTCAACATCATCGGCTTCTGGTTCCTAATCGGAAGTGCGTGTTTCTGGTTCCTGATTGTTGCGTGGACATCTATTAGTCGTCATTTCTAAGCCACCCAACGTAGCGATGAAACCGTACGCGGCATACCCGACTGGGGTTCTACCATCTGGAAAAACCTCCAACCGTGGCCTAACCGGACATCTCTAACAATGTCGGCCCTGGCAAGCTCTTTTTGAAGACACTTCTTTCTTTTCACCTAAAAGAGTTTTTCTCTTTCGTTTGTCTTCCTTTTTCTTTCTTCTCTGCATCGGCGACCACGGCTCGTTTGTAATCTAGCAATCGGCTTCAGTCCGACCCAAACATCTCTTCGATCACAACTTCGACCATGATTATTTCTTCAAACTCCCTTTGCAGGGAGCGGGATGCCCAATCATTCAGACGGCGCTTTAGTTCACGCCATGTCAGGTTCCGAGCTGTCCCGCGTACGAACCGAACTCCAACGACGGCGAATACTAACATCCATTCCGCCACATCCGCCCCATCGCTACTTTGGCAATGCTCTTTTGCCGACGCATCGCCAAGTGCACATACCGACGTCTCCAGTCTGGTCGGACACGGACTGCCGCTTGGGCTGCCTATACCAACAAGAAACGCAACAGCGAGTTACCTTGTTTGCTGATGTGACCCAGTCGCTGCTTGCGCGCACTGGACTCCTCGCACGGAGTCATCCCCACGTACGTGCCGATCTACTTGCCGCATTGAAACCGCATCGGAGTTCCGATTATCAACACATAAGCGAGTGCCGTCGGCTCGTGAAGATGGCGCAACTAGCGCTACCTGCTTTTCTCGGCTCAGTTCGAGGAACCGGTTGTCACCTGCGCCGCTCAAAATCAAATCACAAAGCCGGTCCCTTTGCCGCTAATGCCGCCTTTTGCCGCCTCATTTTTTGCAACTGCCGTTATCTCAATTAGATATGGCGGAAGCGTGTGGGAGTCGAACGAACAATGGAACTCCAAATCGCCAGTGTTTATGCGGCGTTGCAACCCGCGTGCCTCCTCCAATCCCTACGTTAGCATGACGTAGCCAGGCAAGTTTTGCCCAGTACTAAGTTCCTACGAAATTTCGGTTGTCCATCGCTCCGATAAGACCGGACTGTGTCTTCAGGAGGCAGTTACCGATGGCAAACGTACTCACGCAAGCACAGGTGGACGAGATAGTCCGCCAGTACAAGGGCAAGCGAGCAGTCGAAAAGCAGCTCCTCAACCAGTCCGGCAAGTACGGTCACTATCAGCGTTTTCTTCTAAGCGATGGGACCGTGTTCCACGTCAACACAATCAGCGGGAAACTCACCGTGACGCCTGCCAAGAAGGCGGTGAACAAGTAATGTTCGAAACCCTGCAAGTCCTGAAAAGCAAGCAAGCGGTCATGTGTCCGCAGTGCAAGGTTCCGAAGTTTGCGTTCGTTCGTACAGCGGTCGGCGCGATGTGCGTTCCGTGTTCGGAGAAGCCGTTGCCTGTTGCAACGATGGCGGACGTGGAGCATCCGTCGCGCAAACTCGGGTTGGTGGTTAGGCACGGCGCGCCAGTTGTTTGCATCGGCTGCGAAAAGGAAAGGACGGTCTTCAGTCTGGCGAGCGGTCTTTGTTTGAAGTGCCACAAGTAGCACGCTACAATCAGGAAGGGCAACGGGGCCGGGCGAAACTGCTCGGCCCTATGGTGCTTCTTAAACCTAAACATTAGAAGTATAACCTCGTGTGCTGGTTACGGTTACAAAAATTTCCATGTAACCGTAACCAGTCACACAATCAGATAGGCTCTATTTCCAGGTCCAGCCGCAGCAACACCTGACGGGCTTGTCGGGCGGATGCGGCTTGCTCAGTGGCGCGTTGCATCGCGGACACTTGCGAGTCCACATGGCCGTTAGGTATTGATAACGCTGCCAAGGAATGGGTCGGTGTTGCCTGCTGGCGCGCTGCCCACGACTACGACCTCGCCGAGCGAAGGATTCGTGTCGCCTGCTGGCGCTGAGCTCACTTCAACAGCTTGGCCGAGGTAAGGGTTGCTTGCTCCTGCCGGCACGCTGCCGACGACTTTCACTGTGCCAAGGAATGGATTGCTCGCTCCTGCTGACGCGCTGCTCACGACGCGAACTGAGCCGAGGAAGATTCCGCTTCCCGGAGGCGGCGGTGGAACCGGGCTGCCTGAGTTGTAGAAGGTCACGATGAGGGAGAGGACCGTGTCGGAGTTTGGAATGCTCGCCGAAGCTGACGGCTGTCCGATTGACGAGATTTCCTTGTACTCGGTGAACATCGAGAAGGAGTTTGTGTTCGTGGTCTCGCCTGCGGTATAGCCGCTGCCAGCCGTGAACGGTTCAACCGTATGCGTTGCGTCCAGAAAAGCCGCGAGGACAAATTCGGCAGCGCGAGACGTGTTGCCGCTCAGACCAACGGAGGGATTCATACTCACCTGGCTGTTGATAGCCTGCATGTCGAACGTGTCGTAGCCGCTGACCTCGAAGAGGTGAATGTGCTTTCCTATGCCGTCGTTATTAGCGAAATCGACCGTCAGCGCGTAGGACTCGCTGAGGAGCGCAATCTGCATGTAGGCTTCAAGATTGTCGAAACTGGCGACGCATTCGGAAAGAAGGAAGAAACTGGTCGAAGGGTTTGAGTCGTGACTGAATCCGTTGATTGAGTTGGAGGCACTGAACCCGATGACCGCGACGAGCAGGTTACCCGCGACCACCGGCGAGTCAAGAGTCACCGTAAGATTTTGAGCGGTCGTTTGCGCGCTCTTGTGTTGAATGACTGACATAAATCACCTCGAAAACTGTTACGACAATTTCAGCGTCTCTTTCAGCTTGGCGATGATGTGATTGAACGCCTTCTCTTTCGATGCTTCCCACGCTTTCGTCATCCACGGATGCGCTGCCATTTTGCGAGTGCCAAACTCCAAGAACCTGCCTACAGCCGCCGCGGTCACTGCGCCAGCGTGATTGGAAATAAAATTGATGACTCGCCCGGTTTTGGTCTTGAAGCTGACGCTCCCGCGCTTGCCTCCGCGGCCAGGGTAGACCGCGTTCGTCGGGCCAATCTTCGCCGTGCCGGCCAAGTCATTGCGTCGCAGCGTGACCTTCGTGCGGATGTTCTTCTTCAAGAATCCGCTGTCAGCGCCGCCATCCGATTCAACCGGCGCGTCGTCTTCCATTGCGCGCTTTACGTCTCCAGCGCCAGCACTCAGCGCGATGCGGAGCGCGAGCTTGGCGTCCTTCGGCAACTGCACTTGCAGCGTCTTTTGAAGCTCGTCCAGCCCTTTAATCTTCACGGTCACGATGTCTGACATGCGAACCTCCGATACCTGTTCTTGTAGCCGCGCCGATAGCCAGCGCGCCACAGCCTCGCGTGTAGCGTGTAGCGTTTCATGCCGAGCTCCTTCGAGAGGTCCTGCAATTCTTCTCCTGCAATCCATCTCTCGGCGATGGCGCTTAGCTCGTCGCCACTCAAGAGCCGGTCTTTCGGCTTGAACTGTGTGCGCTTCCTCCCCATTCCGACAGGAATGAGTCTGCGAGTTCGAAACATGCTGTAAAGCGTGTCGCCCGACCTCCCAATCTCTTTACAGAGCTTCGAGCACGGCTCGCCGGCTTTGCACCTTTCAGCAAGAGCTTTGAGGGTCCCGTCAGGTGGGGCAGCCAGGCGCGTCGCGATTCGCGTCTGTAAGCCGAATCTCTTCATCGAGGTAAGCATTGTGTCTTTGTTGACTTTGAATTCCTTGGCCAGGGAGATGCAGCTCTCGCCCGCGTTGAACCTCGCTGCAATGGCCAACAACTCCTGAGTTGGCTCGGTCTCGCCGAACTTGAAAGGCGGTCTGTAATGTGGGTTTCTCGGTTTGGGTTCCTTCCTGGCGTTGTGAATCGGCGCGAAGTTGTCCTCAGCAGGGAACAAACGGCGAGCGATGCGGTTGAGCCTCATCAAGAACTGCCGAACAGCATTCGGCGTCATCTCGAGGACTTCGGCGATGTCGGTCGCCCTCAGACCTTCTCTGTATGCTTTGTAGATGACCAGAGTCGCGCGGGATGCGAGGCCATTTTGCGTCGTGCGAATGTGTTCGGACCAGTTGTGGTTGCTGCCTCGACACTGCTTCTTCTGCCCGTCTCTGCACAGCTTGTCGAGGTCACGCAGCGATGCGCCAGGAGGAAAGTCCATTCGGTTCATTTTGATGTACGCGGCGAGGTACTCGTAAACAACAAGCCGAATCTTGGCGTCGCTGGCGGACCAGGTTGGCGTCCAGCGCGAATGACGCCGTTTGAACTCCTTGCGATGCGTGCGTGCCAAGTCTTCATGGCCGAGTTGGCTCATGCCAACGCGAAAAAGATTCTTTTCAAACATCAGATTCCCTTGAGGTCGTGATTCTCCGAATCGAAACCACTGCTTTGCTGCGAAGATGCCGCGCGGCTTTCCATTCGTGACCGCACTCAGAGCACGTCCAATACCTTCCTGTCGCGCTCACATAGTGCGTGTCGCTGCCGCACCTCGGGCACGAGCTCCGGTCCGCGCTCTGCTTGACCGGCGATTCAGATGGCGGCAAAGCGGGAGCCATCGGGCTGCGCTGCTCCGACAGGTCGTGGCCGGGCGTGCAGAGCGTACAGTAGCGAGCAACGTCGGTCTTTCGTTCTTCCGGCGATGCGAGATAAATGCCGTGTTTGCATTTCTCAATCGACGAGCCGGGAATCTTCACTGAGCCTCCGGTTCAAACCTGAATTCTGTTGGCGGATGAAAAAGCTCGCCGCTGGAATCTCGTAGGTCAGGACGCTTTGGCCGCCGAACCTTTTGCGCGTTCAGTCGCGCAACCTCGGCGTCAAGGTTTTCTTTCTCGCCCTCAAACACTCGGTAAAGGGATTCAACAGGACCATCGTCCATGTAGTCCTTGCGATAGATAGTCGCTTTCATGCTGGCCGCTTTCTCCACGCTCGATACGCGATGGCAACTCCAACGACAACGAAGACGTCTTCGACTACTGCGAGCAAAGTGTCATACGGCGGAGTCAGGACTCCCATCGCTGCGAACGTGAGTGAAAGCAAGAAAAATACATGGCGTCTCATGTCAAACTCCGGAAAGGTTGCTAGGGCCGCTTGGAGGTGGCGTTATGGCACGCCGGACGGACGCGACCCTAGCTGTGTGGCCGCCGCACAAAATCAGCGAGCAATGTGACGGTCAAAAGAAAAGCCCGGCATCGCTGCCGGGCCTTTCAAGGTTAGGTTGTGAGTTCTTCTTTACGAGGCCTGCCGAAGAACGTTGACCGGATGAGTTCCGGCATCGAGCAAGTTGCCGTCCACACGCGAGAAGCCGATGTAGCCGACCTGCCCAAAATCCGCGTACCGCTCGCGCAGCACGAGAATCTGGAAGTCCTTCACCTTGCGGATGAGGTACTTGTCAAGCGAGCCAAACGCAACGGCAGTCGCCGAGGGCGAGATAACCGGCATGGCGTTGTTGACGACAATCGGATACCCGTTCAAGCGGTCGGGTTCGCCGTTGATTCCAGGCACGAACAGCGGACGACCGAACTTGTCCAAGCGAGACTGGAGGTGAGCAACGGTTTGGTCGTGCATCATGTACCGCGCGCCGCGCCTGTAGCTCTTGTCTACGGAGTGCTCGAGGTTCACAAGGTCTTGATAGCCGATGCTGTTTGTCGCAGTGTTGCCGACGATGCCGTCGTTGGCGCTCGAACCAACTGCGCTGACGGGCGTTACGCCGGAAGCAGCAATGGCGTTCAGCAAGCCGAGAGGTTCGCTGGAACCGCTGCCGTTGGTGAAGATGCTTTCCCATTTGCGGCCAAAGCGAATGCCCATCTGCTTGGCAACAAACGCCTCGATGTCGAACGCGCTGTCCTGAACGAGTTCAACCGAGGCACGGATGACGCCGGACGTGTACTTGTACGCGCCGAACACGAGCTGGCTGGCAAGCAGGTCTTGCTCGCTTACCGGACCGGCGTTTTCGCCAATCTGGCTCGCCATCTGGGTCGTGTCATTGCTGGTCGGATAGGGCAGCGGATTTCCGGTGCCGGTTCCGATGGAGCCGAACACGCCCATCAGGTCTGCGTACCACTTGGTGGCGACTTCAACGTCGTTCACGAAGCCCGTTGGAACGAAGAAGCCCAAATCGCTGTAGGTGCCGACGTGCGCGAGAGTGTTGCCCTCGCCGTTGGCGCGCTTTTCGCGAAGAATGGACTTGGCCTCAGCAGGAGTGCTTTCACCCATGCGAAGGTACGTCTGGAACGCGCGGCGATACTCAACATCAGGTTCGGCTTTGATGCCGTCGCCGATGGTGGATGCACCTCGCGTCTCGAGCTTGTCGATTTGCGTCTTGAGTTCATTCGCATCGGCAAGCATCTTTCTGGCACGTTCGTTGTTTTCGGCCGTGGGCGGGAGCGCCAGCACTCCAGCGAGGTCGGCGTGAATCTTCGCGCGAGCTTCACGCAGCTCAGTCAATTTGCTCATCTGTTTTTCCTCATTTGAGATACGCTGGTGTTAGCCCGCGTTATTGCTCCAAACTGGCAGCAAACTCTTTTAGTGTTGCGGCGTCAGCTTCGACGCTGATTCCAGGCTTCGCGGTCCGGTTCTCACGCGATTGCTGGATTTTGGCCCTCAGTTCAGCAGGGCACGAAGCCGGTATTGCTCTCGGCTCACGGTTCGGACTGAAATTGCTGTATTCCATCTTCATCTCCTCACCTCTTATGCGTTGTCGACGAAGTTCAAACTGAAGTCGACGTGAGACGCAAAAACTGTTCCTTGCAAATCCGCCTCGCTGTCATCGCCTTCGTACTCGAGCCAGGAGCCTTCGACTCGCGTCCCATCCGACAGCGTCGCCAGCAAACCTTGCAGCGAATTCTTCACGGCTGCGGCCAACTGCTTTGCTGTCGCGTACGACTTGGCATAGCAACTGAACCTGAGCCGCGCGCTTTGCAGCCGGTTTGTGCCAGCAAAGCTACTCACGTTCGACGCGCCGACCTGCGTGTAAACGCAGAAGGGCAAAACGCTCTCTTTAGGAGCCAGCGAAGGGTACACGCTGCCACCAACAGCAACGACGCCAGAGTCAGTCGCCAGCCGTTCATAGATGCCCTCAAGCAGCATCAGACCACCGCAACGCTTGTCGCCTGATATGCAGGCTGCAAAACGACAGAGCAATCGCCGAGAAATGCGACGGAGCGAATCGTTCGCTTGACGAAATAGTTGCCTCGCTCGTCCTTCTCTTCGGACCAGAGCTCGGCGTCATCGTCGTCAGGGTCCATGCCAAACTCGAAACTGCATTGCGAAAGGTCGCCGCGCTTGATGAGTTCCATCACGTCTTGACCGAGCCGCGTTGCTGGCATCGAGCATCGGAACTTCAATCCGCGGTCATCCTGCATCACCTTGCAGGTCCCGCTCGAAGTGCGTCCGAGCAGTTGGCGCTTGTCATGGTCGAGCAAGCACAGAATGTCGTTCCCGCGCTCAAGCGCGCGAGTGAAGCAGCCCGGCATTAACATCTCGCGGAAGCCGCCGAGGTCGTCGCTCATCGAATCAAAGACGGCGGCATACCCTTCAATGCAAGTCGGGTCGTCAGCCGCTGCGCGAACTTCTACTTTGAGTGACCGTTTTTCCATGTCAGTTCCCTTGCTGCTTTGAGTCATTCACTTCCACACACAGCAACTTCAAAACTTTTGTCCGCTCGTCAGGATTGAGGACCGCCTCAATCTGAAAGCGCCGCGTCCCAAACTTAACGACCTGATTCGCAGCCACCCCAGGCATCCAGCGGATTGTGACGAGATGCGTGCCAACGCTCGTGAACGACTGCGCTGCGAGCACGTCGCGTCCGCTCAGGGCTTCGATTTGCGCCCAGACTGTGCCGAGGGACGTGCCTCCGGCTTGCGTGAATCCGCCGAACGAATCTTGTGTTGAGCTTGGTTGGACGAGCTCGACGAGCTGACGCAAACGGCCCGCCCGTATCCGTATTTCATTGATGGGCATTTCTCATTACCTTTCATCTCAGCCTCGCGTTGGTTGCATATCCATCACGCGATGCGCCCAAAGCAAATTCTCAATGTGATTCGGAATCGAACCGAACGAACCCGCTTGCGCTGCTTCGCGGTTCTCGTAGTAGTTCGCCACCAGCATCAAAATCGCCGCGATGATTGCCTTCGGCACGCCAGGACCGCTGCTTGGGTCAGTGTCGTATCCAGCCGTGAAAGTAATCTGCACGGCGTTCGGCACGTACAAAACTGAGGGCCAAATCGCGCCAGCAGGACCAGGGAAGATTCGCGCCGGCTCGTTTTCCAAATCGACGATGTACTTACTCGGGTCCAGCGTCAGCTTGCTCTGCGTTTGCGAATCGATGTAATCGATGCTCAGCACGCCAATCAGAGGCGGCGCGAAGAGCTTAATCATCTGGCTGTAGTTCCAAAGCGTCGTGCTGTATCTCGGCAGCGAGTAATAGCTCGGCGGATACGCCATCTGCGACATCACCGAATCCGTGTAGTACGGAAACGAGTCGAGCGACTGGCGATAGGTCTTCGTCGCGATGCTGCGGCCAGTGAATGTCTCGACCACTTCGCGCGCGGCAGTGATGAGCGCCGAGATGAGCGTGTCGTCGTTGTTCGTGGTCACGCGAAGAAAGTTCTTCGCAGTCGCCAGGTCAACCGGCTCGCTCGTCGGAGGCGTGACTATAACTAGGCTGCTCACGGCTGGTCGTCCTGTACTTCGGGCTTAGGATTCTTCGTGTCAAAGTCGGCTTGGTCGTTTGCGCCGCGAGTGATTGGGTCGTCGGCAAACTGCTCGTTGACTGGCATCCACAGCCGGTCACCAGTGCCGTCCTCAATCGGATTCAAGCCTTCCATCTCGCGAATGTCGTTCGCCGTCAGGTAGCCCCACTGCTTGCCGTTGCCGTAGAACGTCGAACGGCTGGCCGCGTCGGGATACATCAACTGGCGCGTGTCGAATTTCGAGAAGTACTTGCCAGAGCTGCGTCCGGTCTTCGGAAACAGCTTGCGCTTGAACTCGTGCTCAATCTTGTTGAGCCACGGATGCAAGCAATAGTTCAGTAGCTCGATGGCGCTCTGCTCCGCTGTGCTGCGGGCCGCGTGTTCGTCGCCGTCAACCATGCGCGCCGGAACGCCAAAGACGTTCGCAATCTCAACGCGCTGGAATTTTCGAGTCTCGATGTTCTGCGCTTCTTCGGGCGTCGCGGCAATCTTGGTGTAAGTCACTCCGGACTCGAGGACCGCTGTCTTTTGCGCGTTCTCGCCGCCGTGAGCTTCCGACCAACTGCGCTTCAACGTCTCGATGGCTTTCTCTGCGAGCTTGCCGGGAGTCGTCAGGATGCCGGCTGGCCGCGCATTGTTGCCGAAGAACTTCGCGCCGTACTTTTCAGTCGCCAGCGCCAAACCGATTGCTTGGCGAGCCAGGTTGACCGTGTCCTGACCAACGCGACCGTCAAGCGAAAGACCGTGCAAGTGAATAACGTTTTCGGCGAGCACGACACGCCGATTCAGTACCTTGTCGTCTGTCGAATCCTCGGGCGCGATTTGACCGCCAATCATCGCCTCGGTGATTTCGTAGACCAGAGTTCCTGCCGGATACTCGTCGCCGCCAATTTCCTGCTTTTCGAGCAAGCGAACAGGTCGGCATCGAGTCGGGTTGTGAGGCCAAAGCGCGACGACAGCGTTGTCATCGCGTGAACGTTGAATTTCTGAATAGTGATTGCCCCAAAGCAGAGCGTGACACATCATCGTCTGCAACCAAGTGGCCGAGGACATCTCGTCGTTCGGTTCACTGTGAAGCAGGTCGTAGAGTGCGTGATTGAAAGCAACTCGCTTGCCGAGTCGTCCGTCTCGCATGAGCTTCTCGTAGACGTGAAGCGGCAAACTCGATACACCGTTTGCGATGATGTTGACGCACGTCAGCACCGTCGACACTTGGAGCGCGGTCATCTCGCTAACGCGGATGCCCGAGTCAGTGCGACCGCCGTTGAAAATGTCGAGCAGCCACTCAGCAGGGTAGCTAAGCGGCGTGCTCGGATTTTCAAGGCTGGTACGGCGCTCAGGTTCAGGTTGGCTGAATCCGAGCGCCGTCCGGATGTTATCGAGGAGCGTCATCGCGGGTCAGCTTAGAAGCCGGAGACCTTCCCGGTAATTTTCAGCTTGCCGCTAATCGTTGCTTCCTTGTCGAGCGGCAAGTTGTGTTCGAGGCTCTGCACATAGGCGCGGAACGTGATGACTCCGAGCGAGTTGGGCAGAGTGATTTGCCAATCGACGAGCGTGCCTGCGTTGAAGTAGCCGAGCAACGCGGACTGAGATGGGTCGCCAGGAATGTAGTTCCCGGTGAAGCTCACTTCGCCGCTGTCCGCAAGAGTGGTGAGCCACTCACGGAAGTTGCCGGATTCGTAGTTGGTCACGTCCGCGAGGTCATACTTCGCGCCCGTGAAATTGATTTCTTTGATTTCCGCGAGTACGTTGTACGCGACGGAAGGTTCCACCAAGAACGCGATGACGGTACCGCGCGGTGAGAACGCTTGAGAAGTTACATAAGTCGGCATTGTTGTTCCTCGATGTGAAGTTTGGGGTCAGCCCAATGCGCCACAAAATCTGTGACGACTTTCGAAATGGTTGCGGGAGTGCGATTTGAACGCACGATTGCGGTGTATGAGACCGCCGTTTTACCGGGCTTCACTATCCCGCGAGACCGCGAGGAAACTGTGACGAGTTGAAATCAGAGCTTGGAGCGAATAGCTGCGATGACTGACTTCGCTTCGCTGGACACGCCGAGTTCGAGCTTGTTCAGTTCGGCGCGAGCAGCCGCCAGCTTGCCAGCGTTCTTCACGCGGCCAAGACCGAAGCCTGCCGCCAGTGCTGCGATGACTGCGATTGCTGTAATCATTAGTCCTCCTAAAAGAGTTGCCGCATGGTGCTCGGTTATCAGTCCGAGCGCCTGCCGGACTTCGCAGGTCTTGATTCCATCGCGCGCCCATGCATCGTGTGGGAGGCTGTCCCGCCTGCGCGCAAGCCGTTTTGCTTATAGGGTTATTTGCCAGATACGCGCCACAGAGTAGCGACCGCCCGGCATTTCCGTCTCTGTTGTGTTACGTGTTAAAGAACGCTGAGGGTCGTGTCGGAGGGAACGTAGTCGATGCCTTCGCGCCATTCCGGCGTTTCGTAGTCCGGATGGCAATGGCGGCAAAGCATGACAAGGTTGTTTGGGTCGAGGCGAAGTTCAGGCGCTGTGTGAATTCCTAGCTTGTGATGGCAGTGGTACGAAGGGTTCATGCACTGAACGCCGTTGACGATGCGCTGGCAAATGGGATTTCGAGACCTTCGCCACTTGCGCGTTCGAATCCATTCCGGCGACTGATAGAAAGGGTCGGTCTTCTGGTTGCTCCGCGGATTGTCGTGCAGATGCCGCTCGCAATATTTCCCACGCACTAGCGTCCCGCAGCCGGGCGCACGGCAGCGCATTTGCGCACGGTCGGCCATTTCAAATGAATACGATGCCGCGTTCATCGTACGGCGAGCCAGTTGTGCTTTCGTCCAGCGGAGTTGTGCTGCACGCCGACAGCGCCATGACTGTCGCTACAGCTCCGTCAATCTTCATCTCGATGTTTTTAGGACGCACTGGGAACAAAAGATTGCCGAGTCCTCTCTTCGCTCTCAGGTTCGCCAAGCACCAAACCAGCAGCGGTGAGTTCGTGTGGAACCGGCCGTCAGCAACAAGCTCCTCGAGTAGCAACATTCCGCTTGTGAAGTATTTTCCTGACTGAGTGAATTCGACAAACGCCTCTTGATGCTCGGGATAGTTCTTCTGCAAGCGCGTGACTAGGAGATTCGATTGAAGAGGGTCGAAGGTCACCTGGCGAACGTTATGCTTGCCAAGCACCTCGCTGACGTGGTCCTCGACATAACTCAAATCGACAATCGAACCTGGCGTCTCAGTTAGAAATCCGTTTTTCATCCAGCCTTGATATTGGCTGTTCCTCGCGTTCGAAGCCGTTTCGCTTGGCAGCCAAGCCTTGCAGAAAGCAAAGTAGTGCAACTGGTCCTCGACTCGCTTCGCGTGAAGCCGCACAACGGCAGTCAAGTCCAAACGGCTCGCCAAGTCCATGCCGAGCGCAACTTCGCCTTCCATGTCATCGGCCAGCTTCGGGTCGTAGCAGGCTCTTACGCTTTCGAGCTTCAAGAATGGCGTCTCGCCGAGGTCGTTCGACCAGATGTTCAGATGCTTTTGCTTTGCGCCTTCCTCCATGCTTGCCAGTTGAAGCGCGCGGCCAAACTCTTCGCGCAAGCCCTGAGCATCAACGCTGATACCCCAGTTTGGGTTCGCCTTGCGCCATGAAGATTCAATGCGCCAGTCGTCGCCGTCGTCAATTGTGTAGATGACGCCAAAGAACGACTCGTCAACCTTCTCACCCGCAAGAATCGCTTCGACGTGCGTGTGAACTTCGTAGCAGATGCCGCTCACATCGTTGCCAGCGGTCGTGATGCAAACCAGAATCGCTTGCGGTCGTTTTGAAGTCGCGGTTCGCAGCGAGTCGTAGACGGCGCGCGTTTTCGCCAAGTGAAGCTCGTCCAGCACAGCGCCGTGAACCGACGTGCCTTCCGTTGCAGAGCCCTTCGCAGGCAATCCGCGGAGCTTGCTGACCGTTTTCGGCTGCGTGACTTTGTGCGCCAGCACTTCAAGCCCAAACTTCGAACAGAGCACGCGGTCTTTCAAACAAATGTTGCGAACGGAATCCAAACACAACCTCGCTTGTTCGTAGCTCGATGCTGTTGCGATAACGTCAGCGCCCTTCTCCAGGTCCGCGCACATCAGATACAGCGCGATGCCCGCTGCAAGAATGGTCTTGCCGTTACCCTTCGGAATTTCTAGGTAAGCTCTTTTGTAGCGACGTGTGCCAGTTGATTTCCACTGCCAGCCAAAAATGGTCCTGACGACGAACACCTGCCAGTCTTCTAGCTTGATGCGCTCACCGGCTTTGGGGCCTTGAATATGGCAGAGCAATTCGATGAACTTGCAAATGCGGTCCGCCTTCGCGTCGTCAAAGCGAAAAGGGAATCCTTCCTGCGATTGCTTCGCGCGGTCGTTCATCTCGCGCTGGACAGCCAAGCGAACTGACTGGCACGCAGGTATCGAGCCAGAAAGAACTCCTGCCATGTAGGCGTCAGCTTGTTCCGCGAAGGTCATGCGGCCTTCCTCGAATCGCGTCGATTTCCTCGCTGTTGTTCTCTTGTAGCCCAACGCACGTTGCCTTTTTCGTAGTGGCCGTCATTGTTGATTCGGTCCAGTGTGAGTCCCTCAGGCTTAGGTCCAAGCTCAGCGAAGAACTCCTCGAAGTTGGCAAACCGGAATTCGATTCCGCGCCCTCCGTAGTCCTCCCAGAATTCGTGATTCGGATTCGTGCATCTCCGCTTTGCATTGCAATAACTATCCCACTCGCGTGTGTGGGACATGCCGTGGCTTCGTCGCGCGTCGGAACCGAGACGCTGGTGTCCCTTTACGAAGCGGAGCGGTTGCCCTTTTACCCATCCGCGATAGGTGTTTGTCTTAGGTGCAATCGGCGCGGGCAACCCGCACCCGCACTCACAAAGCGTAAGCATCTGTGGTCTCCCGGACTTGCAACTCGAGCGCGGCCTTCTCGGCGGCCAGAGTTCGCACCTCATCCAAACAAATCTTCAAAGCCTTGGAGATTTCCCGCTGGTGGCGAACGTACACGGAAAGTTTTGGCGGCTTTCCCGATGGCAGCTCGTCCTTCTTTGGCAGCCCTTCGATGCCACCTTCCTTCGCAAGGTATCGGTGGATGGCGTTGTAGTTCGACCGGAGCTTTTTCTCCGCTCGCTTCACCCTCCTCAAATCGCGCTCCACAACCTCTAACGTGCGTTGCTTGCCCATGCTAAACGTCCTCTCATCATTCCTATTCGCCGGAGAATCGCGCTGCCAACGTCGGAGAAGCAGTACTCTACGCAACGCCAGCGCCGGCGCCGGCGCCGATATTTTTGGTCGTGCGAAGAAAATCAACTGCGCGACGGTAAATCGGAATACCCGAAAATCCAGTCAGACCGGCTATGTACCTATCTCGCGTGCGACGGCTGCCGCGCAACGGCTTTGGGTCAGCCAACCTGTATCCAAATTGAATGCGGACAGGTTGGTAGACAGGTTGGCGTTTTCAGCCATGCTTTCAGTCAACTTGTCTACCTGTTTTCCTTTAGTGAGGGAGATGGCAGAGTAACCTTCTCATTGCATTGACATTAGGCCAACCTGTCTACAAACCTGTCTACAACCTGTCTACAAGCAGTTTTGCATCTGATTTGGCTGCCTCCCTCACTAAAGGAAACAGGTTGACAGGTTGGCAGCTAAGTCGTTTGAAGGGCGTTAGCGTCGTTACTGCTTGGGGACGAGTCGCACGACATCCTTTTTGACTTTGCCTTCCTTGCCAATCTTCTGCTGCTCAAGGTCTCCGTTGTATTCAAGGGAGGAGATGGCGCGGTCACATAGCGTCGGGCCGAGGTCGTATCCACGAGTTGCTTTCAACATCTCACGGCGTGCGACCCATTCACCGTCAGGGGCAACACGACGAAGGTAGTTTAGGAATTTGTGCGCGAGCCTTCCTTCATAGTTCTCACCAGGGTTCGGCTGCAAAAGGATTCGGGCTTGCGTCTGGTATCTGGCGAACTCTTTTGCGGGTTCTAGGTCATCAACGGTAAGGGTCTTACGGCCATCAAACGAGGCGCAGATTGTCGCGACCTTGATTGCTTGCTCGAACACGCGCCCTGTTAAGCCAGGGATGTCTTTCTCCCATTCCTTGCGGAGCTTCCACACTTGGTAATCTACTTCCACAGCGATGGGCCGCGACGCGTCTCGGAATCCTGATTCGTCGGGCGGGTTGATGAGTCTGGCGCCGTTGAAGGGCTCGTACTCGTACATGAAGTCTTCCGGACTCTGGCCAAAGATGAATCGGTCGTGCAGTCCTCCAGTTGTGCCAGCCGCGAACACTTCTCCGAATTGCGTGTCAACGCATCCGCCAATCACGCTGAGTTGGCAACTGAAGTCGACGACCTTCTGCTTCGCCATTACGATGGATTGACGGTTCTCGTAATAAGCCGTGTTGAGGACTGTTGGGAAGCTACTGTTCTCGATTTTGGCTTTCGACATCAGGTGAGATAGCTCATCAGGAAAGAAGAGTCGGCTCGCGTCTCCAACGTCACCAATTTTGGAGACCAGTCCTTCACCGCTTCCGGCTTTCAAACGCATTAGACGCGGGTCTTCAACACCTAGGAGCTTAATCGCGCGCTCGATTGCTTGTGACTTACCGCAGCCAGGAGGGCCAACGAGAGCGCAGAACAAATTGGTCCGGATGCCGCTAGGTTGCGGCACGAGTGTTCCCGCCACAGTGACGAGAGCCGGCCAAGCGAGCGCGATTGGGAAGTCAGCTAGATGGTCGCGGTACACATCGCCGAGCCACCCATCGAGCACGGCTTGCGGCATGTCTTTGAATCCGACTGGCTTGACTGCGAAGAGGGCTTTAATCTTTTGAAGCTCTTCTAGGTCGTTAGGTTCCTTCCACACTTGAACCGCGTTGGCTTTCGCTACTTTGGTCAGCCACGAGAAGAACTTCTCATGCTTGAAGCACACCACGACGGGCTTCCATGCGATGGCTTGTCCTGCCAGTTTGTCCCAAACGAATTTGTGCTTTCGTATGGACCCGTCTTCCTCTTCAATGTCCTCTTCGCGATTCACGAATCGAACGAGCTTGTGGTACTCCGGATGCGACATTTTGAGGTCAATCTCTTCGTCGTCACCCATGGAAAACGGGAACGCATTGTCGGAATACCAGCGGCTAATTTCTCCGGCAGCGAGCCGTTCATCAAACTTCAAATCTGTGCGGATGGATTGCGCTTGCCCTGGATTGCGGACGATGAAGATGGGTTCGGCGTCGTCATCAATCGGTTTGATTTTGACAGGTTCATCAAGGCCGCGCATTAAGCCGGTCAAACTGTGCATTTTGTCTCCGAGTTATTCTTTAAGCCGCTTGCTTCCGGTCTTTTCTTCGCACGAAGTTGGCTGGCACCTTCATCGGCTGCATATTGGCAGGAAGCTTCGACACTCCGGTGACGTTGGCGTAGGTACGGTCTCCGACCGCGTTGTGCTGGATGATGAGCAGTCGGCAGACGCCAATGCACTTCTCGTAATCGAAGTCGGCTGGCGGCAACTGGCCATAGATTGACTTGACTCGCTTTGCCAGCAAGCTCGCCTCGTTCGCGCTGAGGTTAAAGGTCTCAACGCTGCTAAGCTGGCGGCCTTCGCTATCCTCTTCGTCAAGCAGCCACAAGAACCGGATGCGATGCTTTTGGCCACGGTCAGTCGTGACCACGCCGAGGTCAATCACGTCAGCCAAGACGCCAACATGAGGGCCTTCGGTAGCGATTTCGAATTGCTTGTTTTCAGTCTTCGGTGCAACGATGGGCATGGGTTTTCCTTTAGCTAAGGTCTGATGTCAGGTCTTGAATAAATTCGCGGAGTGAACGGCTGAACGGCTTCTGGTGTGAGTCGCAGCGCGTCCGGTGAATGAAGCCGACTTGAGGAACTTCGTCGCTCCAAACAACGTAGCCGTCATCGATGTTCTGAATCGGCTGGCCGCATTCATCGCAATGGACTTCTACTTTTCCAGCGTTGATTTCTAGCATTTGGTTTCCTTTCAGAGTTTGCTGCAATCGCTGCCGCACAGTGTTACGGCATTAGTATTCAACGGATGCAAGCAAAAGGCATCCTGGAGACTTTGGGTATTTTGCAAAGGAAAGAGGAACGTAGTACGGAAGTACTACGCTCCCTCCGATTCGGCTATGCTGCTCGCTTGCTCTTGCTTTTCTTCAAACGCAAACTCGCTTCTCTGCATTCGTAAGTGAGGAGACGGAAGTCTGGGCTGTTTATGACAGCCTTAACCCATTCCGGCTGCCACACCCATTCATTCTCGTGCAGCGCCTCGTTCCAAGCGCGCTCGTAGGCCAGTGCCTCAGCCCAATCGCGCTCGTAAGACTCTTCTGCGGCTGAGTTCCAACACAGTTCTATGTCCTCGGCAAGATTCTGCTCTAGTTGTTCAGAAGTCAGTCCGAGTCGTTCGAGTTCCACGCAAGCTGTCGCCATATAGTTTTCTCCGATTGAATTTGCGCTATTTTGGAGAACGTTCGGCAGGACGCCAAACGGAGGCAAGTGAAACGCAGTACCAGTACTCTATCAGACCGATAAGACCTTTGCAAGCCCTTTTCTTGAAGCCCTAACACGGCCAACGGGCGAATGACGACGCCCTTGCTTTCCACAGTCCAATCGTTAGAAAACAGCACTGCAACGCTTCAAAACACTGGCCTGAAAAGAGGGCCGGTGCCAAGAAGGCGTTTCCAGAAAGGTAGCTTCGTCATCGAGAAGAACGGCGGCATGTATTCTTCACACTACGTGGACGCGGTTGGCTCGGACGGACTTCCTTACACCAAGCAGGTTAAGCAATTCATCGGAAATCTCAGCCAGATGAGCGAGCGCGCCGCCCGGCGCGAGCACTCTCGCATCATGGAAGCCGTCAACCTGAAACGTGGAAGCATCGCCCCTATTCCCAAGGGCCAATCGTTCGCCGATGCGGTCAGCAAATGGCGTTCGGCTATCGCGCCCAATCTGTCGCCAGCAACCGTGCGGGCGATGGAGTCGTTCCTTCGCGTTCACATCGTGCCGAGGTTCGGGCAGTTGGCCCTGAACGAACTTGGCGTCCACGAGATACAGCAATTCGCAACCGACCTGAGAAAGACCATCTCAGGAAAGACAACCGTCAACGTGCTGGCTGCTGTGTTCGCAGTTATGAAGTACGCGGAACGCTGCGGGATGCGCGTACAGAAGGTTGGCTTTTCTGACTTACAGCTTGGCTCGACGACTCGGGAGAATCCTGTTCCCTTCTTCACGCGCGAGCAGGCCGCGCTCATCATTGAAGAGGCCAAAGAGCCGTTCAAGACCCTGTTCTCCGTTGCTTGGTTTACGGGTTGCCGCGCCGGAGAGATTTTAGCTCTGACGATTGACGACTTGGATTTCGACAATAGGACTGTGCGCGTCAACAAATCTTCGGACGACAACACGCGCCAGATTCGCCAGCCAAAGACCAAAAGCTCCGTCGCCATGCTTCCAATGCCATCCGCGTTGGAGGCTGTGCTCCGGAACTACATCCGCCAGTGGACGCCAAATCAAGGCGGCATCCTATTCGCGACTCGCAACGGCTTACGGCCTCGGTCGCGCGACAACGTCGTCAAGTGTGGGCTGAAGCCAGTTCTTCGCAAGCTAGGAATTCCAAGCGAGGACACTGGCTTACATGCTTTCCGGCACGGCTTGGCAACGGAGCTGGTCGAATCGAATGCCCCGCTGTCAGTTCTTCAGCGCCAACTCCGCCACGCAGACATCGCAACGACGCTGCGAATCTACACGCACGCAATACCACAGTCGCAGCGCGACGCAATGGAAAACCTTGGCGGCCAATCCCTACGTTCAACCAATGTAGTACTAAAGTTTGCTGCTAAGTAGCGGCAAACACAGAAGATGGCGGAGGCGTGTGGAAGTCGAACCCACCATTCGACCCGCGAAGGACCGAATCACCGGCTTTGAAGGCCGGGAACGTCACCGGACGCTTTTCGCCTCCGGGAGAAGTATAACTTGAAGAGGTGACTGGTGGATGGTGACTGGTGACTCGTGCAAAACTTCGGACCCTACCAAGTAAGTGAAAACCACCGACGTTTGAATTTTGGGCTCCTCGCAATCAAGGATAAGGTCAGGCGCGCTGGGCGGCGAGGAGGTCGGCTTGCTGGGTGCGGATCAGGGCGGCGACGAGATCGTAGAGGGCGGGACTGGTACAAACTTCGTAATAGGGATGCGTCGTGGGTCCGCCGACTTTTCCGTCGGGAAGCAGTTCGCGCGCGAAGGCCTTTCGCAGAACGAGCAGTTCGACGGACTCGCCGAGTGGGACTTCCCCGTAGTACAAAGTGACATTCTGCTTGCCCCAGGGCATATCGAGCTTGGTCTCGATGGAGTCGAGGGAGATTTCATCGGAGAGTTTTTGAAAGCCCTCTTCGTTGAGTTCAATGCCGTTCATATTGTAACGGACCAGAAACTCGTCCAACTCTTCTGCGGAAGCGCCTTGCATGGCGTTGAGGAACTGAAAGGTCGAAAAATGGGATTTCTGTTTCGAAAGCATGCGCTTGGCGAGCTTGGCGCAGCCGGAAAGACGGTCGGAGAGGTTCAGCGCCTTGGAGATCATGATCCGGGAATCGCCGTCGGTCCAATAGGTGGGCGCGGAGCCCTGAAAGGCGACCCCTAAGCCGAGTTCGAGCGCGGGAAGATCGCTGGCAGAGGCGCGCTCGTTGTAGGAATTGCAAACGGCCAGAATCTGGCGCGAGAGAATGCAAGCCTTGGCCACCGGGCGGGCGTAAGCGATGGTGGCTTCCGTTTCGAAAATTGCGAGAATAATGGCATCGCCTTCGATGAACACTTTTTTGGCGGAGTAGCGGTCCAGAAGCTTTTTGACCGGCTCGTGCAAGTTCAAGCTGAAATGCGACGCGGGGCTCAAGCCGCGCGACAAGAGGTCCTGGGTCATCCTGGTCGAGCCGCGCACGTCGGCCTTGATGATGACGTGCGAGATGACGTTGTCCTGTTGCGGCTTGGCTTCGTCGGGGAGCACGCACTCATAGAGCCGGTTGTTCAAGCGGGAGAGCTCGCGGGCCTTTTCGGTGGTCACCAGGTGGATGCGCTCCATGCAGGCGGTCAGGTGTTCCGCATCGCGCAGATCGCGCCGCAGACGGAGGAAGTCGCCGGCGAAGCGCAGCACGAACGCCTGCATTTCCTCGCGGGAATAACGGCGAATTTTCTTGGAGAGTTCCTCGATGGGCTTGAGCGACAATTTTTTCGCGGGAACGTGCTTGATGACTTGCTCAACTTGTTTCAGCTCTTCCTTAGAGACCAGCGCCTTGCGAAGCTGCTGCAAGTGGACAGGCGGGCAATAATCCGCAGCGATCGGCCGGATTTCATAGCTGGCGAGAACGTGATACAGAATTTCGTGCTGCTCCAAAAGATCAAAAAGCCGCGAGAGCAGCCGGGCCCGAAGCTGCGTTTCCTCACCGGTGGCGGAGCTCACGTCGAAGAGCCGCCTGGCGTTTTCCGGCTCGTTGAGATATTCACCGAGTTTCCCGGCGTGGTCCTTCACGAAGAAATCGAGTTTCTGCCTGGCGGCATCAATTTGCGGGTCCAGTTCCTCAAGTTTGCATTCCTGATGCTTCTGGCGGAGCTCCAGATCGTTCAGCGAAGCTTTCAAGTTGGAAGGATCATCGGAGCTGAGGAATTTCGTGAAAAAACCGTCGCCCCGTTCAAGCCGCTTGCGAGTATTTTCGCGTTGTTCTTCCAGGCTGGCGATGTCATCGCGGATCGATTGGGCAGACTCGAGAAGCGCGGTATGCGCCTGAATGGCTTCCGTATGCGACGGTTCCTGGCCATGAGTAATGCCCGCTTCGCGGAGAAATTCCTGGAAAAGCGCGTCCATGGCCTCGAAGCGATCGGGGTCTCGGACGTAGTTGCCAAGCAAAACATAATGCTCCAGGAAGAAAACGTCGTCTTTGCCCCCATCGAGGAAAATCAAGCGATTCTTGCAAAGTTCGTACAGCGGCGCAAAATCTTCCCCGAACAACGCCCGCCGGGTTTTCGCGATGATGCTATCTTCCACGTCCGCGACCATTTGCGCGACCTGCTGCCCGACGCGGCGAATCACCGCGCGCCTCGCGGACTGCAATTCCGAAAGCCTGGCCTTGATGACGTGGGCCTGCTGGCTGCGTTCGAAGTGTTCGCCGCGCTGGCGGATCCATTCCTTGCCCTCGAGGATGAGATTGGCGAATTGATTGCCCAGTTCTAGGGTTAGAAACTTGAGCAGCGAGAGGCGGAAAACCAGGTCAATCTCAATATTCTTGTGATACTTGGCCTGCGTCAGGGCGCTTTGCAGAAGCTCGGAAAGCAGTTTGCGGAAGCTGCCGTGATCCGGTCCTTTGGTCTTGCGGAGTTCGATGCCTGAAAAATAGGTGGCGCTGGTGCTCTGGCGGATGACGTCGAACAGGTAATCACGCGCGGCCTGGACGAACCTCGGGCTCAGGAACACGTCGTGGTGAATGTTATCCACGCCGATCGCCAGCGATCCCATGGGGATGGTGACGTTGTAGCTCTTGAGTTCGATCCGGGCCGCTTCGGTCGGGTTGGGCGTTAGGAGTTCGTTAGCCATGCACGATGCCGGAAGGGCTCTTTTTTACGGTAGCAGCGGGGCGGAGGACGGGCAAGGAATCCGCGGGGATGCGTAACCAGAGAGTTAGGAGTAAGACGGTACCAAAGGCGAAGGGGCTAAACGACCGTGATCCGGCGGGTGTTGCCGCCGAGGTGCTCCAGTTTCACACGGACTTGCGGCCAAGGGGACTCGAGCGGGAAGCGCTCGGACCACTCCAGGATGGCCACGGCGGGGTTCAGGAACATGTCTTCCATGCCGAGAGTTTCAAAGTCGTGGAAATTCTCGATGCGGTAGAGGTCGGCGTGGAAGACCTTGGCGGCTTTGCCGTAGACGTGGACGAGGGTGAAGGTGGGGCTGGTGACGTCGTCTTCGCTGGCTGCGCCGAGGCCGGCGACGAGGCCTTTTGTGAGCGTAGTCTTGCCGGTGCCAAGATCGCCCGTTAAGAGCACTAGAACAGGGGCTTGCAGGCGTTTGGCGAATCCCCTGCCCCAGCTCGTGGTTTCCTCGGCGGAGCGGGTGATGATTTCTTCAGCCACTGAAGCGCATCTCCCCTAGCAACCACTCCCGAGCCCGGGGAACAGCGCAGGCAACTTCATTCGCCAGCATGCCAGAGACTTCCTCTCCTTCAGCGGCGAGCAGGACTGCGGCAACGCCGTGGAGATACACTCCCAAAGCCAGAACGCGAACCCAATCGGTGGTACCAAATTGCGCCGTGAGCGCGGCAAGAATTCCTGTAAGCACGTCACCCGATCCGCCTTTGGCGAGACCGGGATTCCCGGAGGTATTCACAAAGAGCTTCCCGTCAGGCGAGGCGATGAGCGTGTGGAAGCCTTTGAGAATTACGTGGGCATTCCACTCTTTGGCCGACTCCAAAGTAGCGGCAACACGATTTTCCTGTACCGCGCCGGTGCTCGTGCCGAGCAAGCGCGCCATTTCGCCTGGATGCGGCGTGAGGGCCAGAAATGAAGTGTTGCGTCGTCGCAGCAGTTCAGGTCGGCCGGCGAAGGCATTGAGCCCGTCCGCATCGAGAATCACAGGTAGTTCAGTTTCTGACGTTAAGCGGGCGATGAACTCTTGGGTCTCAGGGTGAGTACCGAGGCCGGGACCAACCGCCAAAACGGTTTTGCCTGCAGCAATCCGGGCGAAACTGCCGCTATCTAAATTGTTCCTCGAAATTGCGCCGTCTGCGGTGCTTTCCAAAACCTCGGTCATGTACTCGGCATGGGACGCCGTCACCGCCGTTTGAACCGGAGACGGAACGGCGATGGTGACGAGCCCAGCGCCGCCACGTAAAGCGCCTAGACCACTGAGCGCGGCGGCGCCGGATTTTCCGGCCGAGCCTGCCACCAACAACACGTGTCCAAATGTTCCTTTGTGGCCATCCGCTCCTCGTACCAACGGCAGGGACACAAATTCGTCCGTGCCAAGCCAGCGCAACGTGCCCTTTCCGAGTTCTTCAATCAAATCTTCACGAGAGCCAATGGGCACGACTTCCAGAGCCCCACAAGCCTCCGCGCTGCGCGAAATCAATTGGCCAACCTTTGGCGCTGTAAAGGTGATCGTGCGGTGAGCGAAGAGAACGGGGCCGGCAGGTGCATCGCCGTCAGCAGGCAGACCTGAGGGTGTATCCACGGAAAGAATCAGGGCCGGTCGCGGCAACGTGGCATTACGCGACAGGCGGTTGATGTCTGAGATGGCGCGAGCAATAACCCCGGTAGCCGCCCCACGCAGCCCCGTTCCCAACAAGGCATCGACAAGAACCGTCGCCGAGCCCACCTCCGACATTACCTGCTCCCAAGCCTCTTCGTTGACGATGGGCTCTAGCTTGTTCCCTGCATCGCGCCAACGAGCGAGATTCGCCGCCGCGTCTCCGAGGACGTCTTCCGGTTTCCCAAATAAGAGAACACTCGTGGTTAGGCGGGCCTCCTTCAAGTACCGCGCGGCTACAAATCCATCCCCTCCGTTGTTGCCTTTGCCGCAGAGCACACAGACGCGGACGTTATCGCGTCCGGCCACGATTCGCCAGACGGCATCCGCTACTTTGCGTCCGGCCGCTTCCATCAATTGCAAACTAGGAATTCCATGACGCTCGGTAGTGAGCCGATCGACTTCGCGCATTTCGGCGGCGGTGAGTGCTTTCATAAGTGGTTCACGGGGCGATCACATCATCCAGCCGCCGCTGACATTGACCACTTGGCCGGTCACGTACTCAGCTTCTTCGGAGGCGAAAAAGGCAACCGTCCCGGCAACGTCCTCGACGGTCGGGGGACGGCCAATGGGAAAACGCGCGTCGCGAATCTTGCGGGCTTCTTCCAGCGTGAGATCGTTTTCGTCAATGCTGGAGGGATTGACGACATTGACGGTGATGCCGTTCTTGGCTTCTTCCAACGCCAGGGAACGGGACAAGGCGACGACGGCGGCTTTGGCAGCGGCGTAGGCGGAAATTTTTGCCTGTCCGAAGGCGCGCTCCGCGCCCACGGCACCCAGATTGATAATCCGGCCCCAACGCGCTTTTCTCATGTGCGGGAGCGCAGCCCGGCAAATGTACAAGACGGTCATCAAATTGGAAGTGAAAACGCTTTGCCAGTCTTGCAAGGATGATTCCGCGAGCGTGCCCCAACGAAAATCGCCGACATTGTTGACGACAATATCCAGGCGGCCAAAGCGATCTGCAATCGTCTTCACCAGTTGATCACAGCGCCCAGGATCGGTGATATCCGTTTCCACGGCAACGCAATCCGCGCCGCTCGCTTGCAGCTGGCGCAGCGCCTGCTGTGCGGCCACTTTGTTCGAACGATAGGCGATGGCGATGCGCGCTCCGTCCTGAGCGAGCCGCAAGGCAAGTCCGCGGCCGATGCCCCGGCTGCCACCCGTGACCAACGCTACCCGATTGCTCAGCGACATTCTTCTCCCCGGAAAAATCTCTTGGAAAGATTTTCAGTATAACGTAGCCGCAGCGGACGTACTACCGAAGCCGCGCGACGATCACCGTCATGTCGTCGGCCTGCTCCGGCGTTCCGGCCCACTCTTCGACGGTGGCCATCAACGATTCCGCGACCATCAGCGGTGCGGCTCCCTGCAATCGCGTGGCAGCTTCCCTTAGCCGGCGAATGCCAAACTCTTCGCCGTAGACATTTTCCGGCTCAACGAGTCCGTCACTGTAGCCGATGAGAACGGAATCGGTTCCGACAGACAGCGATCCTTCCTCATAAACGTAGTCTTCAATGACGCCGAGCACCATCCCTCCTTTGTCCAGAAGCTCGGCAACCCCGTGGCAAAGGAGAAAAGAGGGGAGGTGGCCTGCGTTGGTGTAGCGAAGCGTGCGAGTGGCGCTGTCGTAGACGGCGATGAAAAAGGTGGCGAAGCGGTCGTCACCGGTGTTGCGCACCAGATGTTTGTTGAGCCGCGAAACCAATTCAGCGGTGCTCAAGCGCTCGGTCCCGTCGGCAAGCATCTGACTGCGCAGGGCAGCCTGGAGACTGGCCATCAGCAGGGCGGCGGAGATTCCCTTGCCTGAGATGTCCGCGATGGCGATGGCGATGTGCGTGGGGCTGAGCTGGATGAAGTCGTAGTAGTCGCCGCTGACGGAGCGCGCAGCCTTGCAGATGGCTTCGATTTCGACTCCCGGCACTGAAGGCAAAGTGCTGGGAAAGAGCTGGTTCTGGACTTCGCGAGCGATGGAGATTTCGTTTTCCAGCCGCTGACGCTTGTTTTGCTCTTCGATTAAGCCCCCGATGGAGTTGGTCATGTCGTTAAACGATTCCGCCAGCTCGCCCAGCTGATCGCGGTCCTGAATGGGGACGCGGTGCGAAAAATCTCCGGAGCGCACGTATTGGGTAGCGCGGTAAAGCCCCGCCACCGCTCCTGTGATACGCATCGTAAGAACAATACCGGTGACTAAGGCGGCGGTTTCGATGAGGAAAAAAAGAATTCCAACGAGAACGAGAAGAAGCAGATAGGTATCGCGCAATTCGCCGAGCGTGGTGAAAATTCTGGCATTCAACCTCGATGGCCTGGCATTGAACACCGCTAGCACCGGACGGTGCTGGTCCACTTTGCCATCATTGGCCACGTAGACCGAATCCAGGCTGGAGGCCACGGTTACGGGAGTGTCGATCCAGAACATGGGACTTTGCAGCGCACGGTTGCGCGCCACGATGCGGTTTGCCACTTTGTACTGTTCTCCGCCAGAGGTGTAGGTGACGCCCTGCTGCGTCCCGCCGAAGTAGCGCTCCATGAGATTTAACTGGATGGCGCCGAGGTCCGGCGCGACCGTGCCCAGGAAGTCGCGGTTCACAGGTACGCGCAGAGTGACTACACGCTCTCCCTTGGGGCCCGGAATCAGTCGCAAACTTGTTAAAGAAAGTGCGTCGTCCCGCTGCAAGTCGCCCTGCTGCAAAAGACCGGCAAATGATCTTTTGCCGGGCCCTGCCAGATTGCTAAGAAGAGTGGTGTCATTTGCAAAGCTGATGCGGAGCCCAGGGAGTTCGCGATCGTGAACGGCGCGCGATTGCGCCGCGAGAATTTTCTCGGAATCCTCTTGCGTGACGCCGGGAGGCAAGGTTCCATGCGCGACGGCGATGTGTTCCGCGATGTCCGCGATCATTTCGATGCGATGCTGAATGTCTTCGTGAAGAAGATAGGCGCCGAGCTGAGAATAGAGAATGCGACCGGCGATAGAGACAAGCGTGACGATCAGCAAAATGGGGACAACGGCAATAAACAGATAGGCGACGATCAGGCGGTTGCGAAGGCTCCAGAGAAGCCGCGTCCTCCACCAGGCGATGAAGCGGACCAGAAGGTAGATGGCCGCAAGGACGGCCAGATATTTGAGGAAATTAGCTGGACCGCCGTTGAGCTCGATATTGGCGAGAACCAATCCAGCCGCGGCCACCACCATGGAAACGAGATCAAGCCAGGTGAGGCGGTTCCAAAGCTCTTTGAGGCTGGCGCGGAAGCGTGTCATCGGTCCGTAGACGGAAAGAATACTCTACCTGAAGAAGCGCCGCCCGCGGAGGAGAAGCACAACGGAAGATGGAGGCCAGGCGCCAAGCGACCGACCCATCAAAGCACGCGACTTACGGCTGCTGGGGATTGCTGACCTTGCTGTGGTAGCGGCTGTACGTAAAATAGATCACCAGCCCGATGATTAGCCAAATAATGAGGCGGGCCCAGTTCACCCACCCGAGCTTGTACATCATGTAACCATTGAACAGGATTCCAAGAACCGGAACGACCGGTACCCACGGTGTGCGGAAGGGGCGCGCTTGATCGGGATCGGTGTTGCGCAGAATCATGACGGCGATGCATACAATGACGAAGGCGAGCAGCGTCCCGATGTTAACCATCTTTCCAATGTCATCAATGGGCGTCACGCTGCCAACGATGGCAGCCAGCAAACCGACAAGCATGGTGTTCTTGTACGGTGTGCGGAATTTCGGATGGATAGCCGCAAAGAACTTCTTCGGCAGCAGGCCGTCGTTGGCCATGGAGTAAAGCACGCGCGTTTGGCCAAGAAGCATGACCAACATCACGCTCGTGAGTCCCGCCAAGGCCCCCAGCGTGACGATATGCGAAGCCGTCGACAATCCGCGGTCCAGGAAGGCGCGCGCAATCGGCGCCTCAATGTTGACGTCCTGCCAATGCACCATGCCGGTGAGCACTCCGGCGACCGAGATGTAGAGAACTGTGCAGATCAACAGGGAGGCAATGATGCCGATGGGCAAGTCCCGCTGCGGATTCTTCGCTTCCTGAGCGGTGGTGGAAACGGCATCAAACCCGATGTAGGCGAAAAAGACATACGCCGCTCCCGCTCCAACCCCGGCAAAACCCATGGGCGCGAAAGTGGACCAGTCATGGCCCCAATTGGAAAAATCGACGTAGCGAAATCCTAAACCGATGACGAAGAGCACCACGGAGACCTTGATGACCACGATGGTGGAATTGAAGCGCGCGCTCTCTTTGATGCCGATGACCAGGACCGCGGTGATGATGAGAGCGATCAAAAATGCGGGTAAATTGAAGCCGATTTCCTTCCCGAAAATCATCGGGGCGTTAAGAAGTGCGTGGGAACTCTGAAGCAACTCCGGGGACCGGGCGCTTACTATGGCATCGACTTTGTCCAGGAAGGCCTGGGTGCCCGGGCGCAAGGTCGCGTCCGAGGCTTGCGCCATCTGGCGCGCCACGATTTTCGTGGCCGTGTCCAGGCCAGTCCAGTGGTCATAGGCCAGCCACAAAGGCATCTTGATATGAAAAATATTCAGCAGCTCGATGAAGTGGTTGGACCAGCCCGATGAAACCGTGCTGGCGCCCATGGCGTACTCGAGCGTGAGGTCCCAGCCGATGATCCAAGCGAATAGTTCGCCGAGGGTGGCGTAGGCGTAGGTGTAAGCGCTGCCCGCCAGGGGAATCATGGCGGCAAATTCCGCGTAGCACAGCGCGGCAAACGCGCAGCCCAGTCCCGAGAGCACGAACGAGAGCATCAGGCCCGGGCCGGCATAGTGCGCACCCAGTCCCGAAAACACAAATATGCCCGCACCGATGACCGCCCCTACGCCCAGCGCGGTCAATTGAAACGGACCGAGCGTGCGCTTCAGGCTGTGCCCGCCTTCCTCTTGCGATTCCGCGAGCAACATGCTCATCGGTTTTCTTGCAAACAAGGGGTTGCCCATGCAACTCCTCCTTTGGGGGAGCTCTTCCCGGGTCTTGCATTTCCCTGCCAAATTGGACGGTTTCATTGTAGTGGCCCAACATCCTGCGCCACTACTGGAAAATTCAATTATTGTGTCGAACCCGCTCGTGCGTGCCGCGACCACCATGACCAGAACAGGTAGACCGGAACCCCGATCAGCACAATCGCCAATCCTGACCCCGCGGTCTGTGTTTGATAGAGCAGCAACACGACCATGATCGCCGCTGCCACCAGTACATAGAGTGCTGGGACGACTGGGTAGCCAAGGGCACGATAGGGCCGCTCCGCTTCGGGCCGCTTCGCTCTCAGCACAAAAATCCCGATGATCGTCAACAGGTAGAAGAGCAAAGCGGCGAATACCACGTAGTTAAGCAGATCGCTATAAAGGTTGCCGTACGTCACGCTCCCTGCCGCATCCACGTTCCGCGTGCGCAACAGAATCAGGATGGTGATCCAGATCCCCTGGTATCGCAGCGCCGAGCCGGGAACGCCTCGTTTGTTCAACGTGCCGGTGGATTTGAAAAAAAGCCCATCTTTTGCCATCGCGTAACAGACGCGCGCCCCAGCCAGAATCAAACCGTTGTTGCAACCGAAGGTGGAAATGACAATCGCCACTGCCATGATCATGGCGCCAGGAGGTCCGAAGATCGCGTTCAGGGCGGCGGTAGCGACGCGATCATCGGGAGCGGTTTGAATTTGCACGATGGGCAGCGTGCAGAGATAGGCCAGATTCGCGAGGCAATAAAGCGTGAGGACGATGATGGTTCCGAACGCCATGGAGAGCGCAACGTCGCGCTTCGGATTCTTCACTTCCCCGGCGGTGAAGCCGATATTGTTCCAGGCGTCCGCGGAAAACAGCGAGCCGACCTGTGCTACTCCAAAAGCCACGAACAATCCGAATGCGCCGCTCCCAGCGGTGATTGTCGGCAGAAAGCTGCGCAAGAAATTGGCGCCGGGTTCGATGGGTTCGGCGTTTCGAACGGTCCAGAAGTGGCCGAAATTCTCGATCATCGCTCCGGCATTTCTCCCCACGAAAATGCCCAACAAGATCAATCCTAAAAGCGAGAGCGTCTTCGCGCTGGTGAATATATTTTGGATGAGCTTTCCGAGGCGAACTCCCAACGTATTGAGGAATGTCAGAAACACGATCATCACCACGCCAACCAACTGCTGCACCGAGAGACTGATTGCATATTTCAAGGAGAGCGCGATGGGATGAACAATCCAAACATTCGGAGAAATGGAAGGCAGCAGAACCCCGAGATAGCGCGCAAACCCCACGGCGACGGCCGCGATCGTTCCCGTCTGAATGACCAGAAAAAGCGTCCAGCCGTAGAGAAAGCCCCACAGCGGCGAATAGGCTTCTCGAAGGTAGATATACTGGCCGCCGGCGTGCGGGAACAGCGCGGCGAGTTCGCCATAGGAAAGCGCGGCAGAAATCGTGAGAAGGCCTGTAAGAACCCAGGTAAGGATTAGCCCGCCTGGGGAACCTGTTTGGCGCGAGATTTGGGCCGCCACGATGAAGATGCCGGAGCCGATCATGGAGCCGACGACGATCATCGTGCCATCGAACAATCCGATGGCGCGCACAAAGCCGGTTTCGTTCTGGGAAGCGGTTTGCGGAAGTGATCGCGTGGAGTCAGCCATTCGCGGGGCGCCTCAGAGGGCCGCCGCGTGCTGCGCGGCTTCGAGTCGTTCGATATATTGACGCGCGCGCTTACCGGGGTCCGGCGCGAGAAGAATGTCGCTGATGACCGCAACGGAATTCGCCCCCGCTTCTAACGCTTCTGTAGCACGGTCGAGCGTGATCCCGCCGATGGCCACGATGGGCTTATCCGTCAGCGGCCGAACTTGGCGCAAGAGGTCCGTACCGACGACCGGATCGGGATTGGCCTTGGTGGATGTGGCGAAGACAGGACCGACAGCGATGTAATCGGCGGAGGTCGCAGCAGCGAGTTCGAATTGTTCCAGGTTGTGAGTCGAAACGCCAACCAGTTTCCCCGGTCCGATCACCGAACGCGCCGCTTCCACTCCCAAATCTTCCTGGCCCACATGAACTCCACTGGCCCCGGCGAGGGCCGCGACATCCGCGCGGTCATTCACGAAGAATGTCACCCCTTGAGGGAGGAGGAGAGCAGCAAGCCTCTTCGATGCGTCGAAAATCTCGCGCGTGGACGCATTCTTGTTTCGATACTGGAGCAAGCGGACACCGGCATCGGCGAGTTTCTGGGCACAGTCCGTATCGGGAATGGTCAGCAATGCTGCGTCTAATATCACATACAGCCGAGGTAGGACAAGACGCATGGACGTTTATTTTCCGTTCGTTCCCAGCAATCTTTCGATGAAATGGGTATCAAACCGCCCGGCCGCGAAATCCGGGTCGGCCAAAATCCGGCGATGCAAGGGAATAGAAGTCTTGATGCCCTCGATGACGAACATTTCCAGCGCGCGCTTCATACGGCCAACAGCTTCCGCGCGGTCGCGGCCTTTCACGATGAGCTTGGCAATCATCGAATCATAGTACGGCGGAATTACAGCGTCGGCGTATGCGGCGGAGTCCACACGCACGCCAGTACCCCCGGGGGCTTGAAACGTGGTGATGCGTCCCGCGGAAGGCACAAACGTTTCGGGATCCTCCGCATTGATCCGGCATTCGATGGCATGGCCAGACGAGATAATCGCGCCGGTGGCATCCTCCATCTTTTCCCCCGCGGCGATGCGAATCTGCGCCTTGATCAAATCCACTCCGGTGACCAGTTCGGTTACGGGATGCTCGACCTGGATGCGCGTGTTCATCTCGATGAAGTACATCGAGCCGTCCTGGTCCATCAGGAATTCGACGGTTCCAGCGTTGGTATAACCAATTTTCTCCAGCGCCTTCACGACCTTGGCGCCGAGATCCTTTCGCTGCTTCGCATCCATTACCGGAGAGGGAGATTCTTCCACCAGTTTCTGGTGCCGCCGCTGAATGCTGCACTCGCGCTCACCCAGATGAATCACTTTGCCGTGCTGGTCGCCAAGCACCTGAAACTCGATATGGCGCGGGTGTTCTAGGAACTTCTCCGCATATACATCCGGAGTGCCGAAAGCCTGCTGCGCTTCGCTGCGGGCCGTCTGGTAGGCGGCAAGCAAATCCTCCTGGCGGTGAACGACGCGCATTCCGCGGCCGCCTCCACCGGCGGAGGCTTTTATGATGAGCGGATACCCGATGCGCGCCGCTTCCTTTGCAAGCTGCTCTTCCCCTTCAACGATGCCCTCGCTGCCCGGTATGGTGGGCAAGCCCGCGGCCTTCACTTCCCTGCGCGCGCGGTCTTTCTCGCCCATCATTTCAATGATCTCAGGCCTGGGCCCGATAAAGGTGATTTCGGAGGCTTCGCATACTTTCGCGAAGTTGGCGTTCTCGCTGAGGAATCCGTAGCCGGGATGGATGGCATCCACGTTGGTGATTTCCGCCGCGCTAATCACCTGCGGAATATTCAAGTAACTTTCGCTGCTGCGCGGCGGCCCGATGCAAACGGCCTCGTCCGCAAACCGCACGTGCAGCGAATTGCGGTCCGCTTCGGAATAGACCGCCACCGTGGATATCCCCAGCTCCTTGCAGGCGCAAATGACCCGCAGGGCAATTTCCCCGCGATTGGCGACTAGGATTTTCTGGAACATGAGCGGCAGGCTACTTCTTCCGGCTCGGGCGGATGCCGAAGAGAGGCTGGCCGTATTCGACGGGCTGGCCGTTTTCGACAAAGATTCGAATGACCTCGCCGCTGGCGTCCGACTCGATTTCGTTCATGAGCTTCATGGCTTCCACGATGCAAAGCGTCTGGCCGGTCTCGACATGGTCGCCGACCTTCACAAAAGCCTCGGAGCCGGGGCTGGGAGACTCGTAGTAGGTCCCAACAATGGGGGACTTGACCAAGTGCAGGTCTTCGTTCGAACGCGAGTCAGGAGCCACGGCAGGGGCCGCTACGGGCGCACTAAGCGCACCCGGCACGATAATCTCGGGAGCCCCCGCTCCCCTGGGGGCCGCAAAAACCACTCCCGCGGAGGGCTTTCGCAACCGAATGCGCAGGTCACCCCGGGAGTATTCAAACTCCTCAAGATTGTGCTCCGCCATGAACTGAAGGAGCTGCTCGATCTGCTGAATTTCAGGATTGGCGAACGACGGACTCGACTTCGAAGGCTTTTTTCGTTTCATGCCTGTTCTAGAGTTCGATGAGATCCCGCGGTGCGCGGGTCAGTACTTCGGTACGATCAGCATGCACGACAACATCATCTTCGATCCGTATCCCCCCGATGCCTTGGGCGTAAATGCCGGGTTCAATGGTGATGACGTTTCCGGGCTCCAAGAGCTTTTTCTGTCCCCGCGCTACCCTGGGGGCCTCATGTACTTCGAGTCCAAGTCCATGCCCGGTGCTGTGCACGAAGAGTTTGTCCAGGTGATAGCCTGCCAGAACCTGCCTGGCGGCCGCGTCCACAGCTCCGCAACTCACCCCGCTCTTTACTGCCGCGACCGCCGCGGTTTGCGCTTCCAGAACCGCCCCATACCAGCTCCGGATGCGCACAGGCACCCGCCCCATGCAAACTGTGCGGGTCATGTCGCTGCAATAGTGGCCGAGTATAACACCCAGGTCCAGCACCACCAACTCATTTTTCCTCAATCGCTTGGCTGTGGGGCGCGCGTGAGGTAGTGCACCTCGCTCCCCGAATGCGACGATCGTCTCAAAGGCCGGCCCGGAGGCGCCGCGCTTGCGCATCTGGTATTCGATCTCCGCACCCACTTCCATTTCGTTGATCCCAGGCTTGAGGAGTGGTAGGACATGCTCGAAGACCTCTCCAGCCAATCCCGCGGCTTTTCGCATTTGCGCGATTTCGGAAGCGTCCTTGCGCATACGGAGGGCCTCCACCGCGCCAGTCGCAGCCGTCCAGCGCGGCCGCGCTCCCCCGCCCTTCCGAAGGCTTTGCAGCTGTGCCACCGTCAATTGCGCCGGGTCAAAACCGATACCCTTGCGCGCGGAGTTCTTGAGGAATCGCCCCGCGAATTCGAATAGGGATCCCTTCTGGGGAATGATCTCTACGCCAGAGGTCTCCTCGCGGGCTTGCACGGTGAAGCGGCCGTCGGTGATAAGCGCAGTGCCTCTCTGTGAAACGACGAGCGTTCCGGCTTCACCCGTGAAGCCGGTCAGGTAATACCAGTTGGCAGGGCTCGTGACCAGCAGACTATCAAGATGCAATTCCTGGAGACGTGCAACCAGTGCACGCCGGCGTAAATGAAAGGCTGTCTTCATAAAGGAAGCGCGGAGACAGTTGTCTCCTCGCTTCGACCTTTTGCTGAAGTGTGAACGCCGAAATTATCCCGGAATGATTCTCGGGGTGAGGAAGAAGAGCAATTCCTGGGACGTCGTGGTAACAGCGGTGCGCTTGAACAGATTGCCAATCAGCGGGATGCTGCCGACGATCGGGGTCTGCTGGATGTCCACGCGCTGCGACGAAATGATGATGCCGCCGATCACCACCGTGCCGCCATCGGCCACGGTGACCTTGGTTTCCGCCGACTCGGTGTCCAATGCCGGAATGCCTTGAACGCGCGGGATACCGGTATCAATCTGGGTGTTTTCCACGAGCACGTCCATGAAGACGGTGCCCTCGGCGGTAATCTGCGGCGTGACTTCCAGCTTCAGCACCGCGTCAATGAACTGGACGGAAATGGTGTTGTTGATGGTCGTCTGAATCGGGATCTTGGTACCTTGCTTGACGGTCGCTTTTTCATTGTTCTGCGTGATGACCTTGGGCTTCGAGAGCAACTTGCCGACGCCCTTGGCTTCCGCCATGGTAATGAAGAAATCAACGGCAAAATTTGGAGACCGGTGCGAGAAGCTAATGCCTGACGTCGGGGCGTTCGCCGGGAAGTTCGTATTCAGAGGCGTGCCCGTGGTGATGCCATTTCCACTTGCGGTGCCGCCTGCGCAAGTCACCGGCGACGGAACAAGTCCTCCGGTAAGGCCGCTGCAACCCACTGCTGGATTGCCGCTGAAGAGCGACCGCCCACCCGTGGTTTGACCGGCAAAACCAAGTTGTGTCCCGATATCTTCAGCAAACGAGCGGGATGCAGAAACCACGCGTGCTTCGATTTCCACCTGCTGAGATTTGCGATCCAACTGACGGATGAGATTGTCGATGCCCGGAAACACCACGGGAATGTCCCGGATAATCAGGGTGTTGGAGCGCTCGTCCGCAAGGATATCACCGCGCGGTGAGAGGAACTTTTTCAGCACGTCCTTCAAGGTGCCGGCCTTCGAATAGCTGAGGACGCGGGTCATGATCTCGGGTTTGGTGGCTTCCGCCTCGGCCTTTTCCAGGTCGCGCCGCGACTCGGCTTCGCCCTTGAGGGTGGAGCGGGTGGCAATCCGCAACACGTTGCCGTTCAACTGTTTATCCAAACCGTTGTTCTGCAGGACGATGTCGAGCGCCTGATCCCAGGGCACTTCGTCGAGCACAATCGTGAGACTTCCCTTGACCGCCGGATCCAGCACGACGTTCAATCCGCTAATCTCGTGAATCAGGCGGAAGAAGTCGCGGAGATCAACGTCTTTCAGGTTCACGGAAATGGGCTCGCCAGTGTATTTCGGAGCAGCTGGCGGCGTCGGTGTTGCCGCGCCTTGCCCCTGCGTGGCGGACGTGGCCAGGGTTGACGCTGCTGTGTTGGCCTGTTGCACGGCTTGCTGAGCAGCCTGCTGCGAGTTTTCCTCTGGACGAACAGGCTCGTTCCTTCCGCTAAACGATGCCAGAACGACTGAGGGCTGGGTCAGTTCGCCTGGTAGTGTGAAGCGAGGAGCTGAAATCTTCGAGGAGCGGGCAGTTGCCTTGCGCGGCGTCGAGTCGCGGTACTGGAATTCGTGCCTTGTGCTTTCGTCGCGGCCTGATTTGAACGCCGTCTCCGTGAATGCCTTCTCCGTGTGCGTCGCTGCCGGGGATTCGAACTGGATCACCACCGCCTCTCCATCGCGCGAAAGCTGGAAAGGAGCTGCTACCGTTAGGTCGATGACCACGCGCGCAACATCAGGACGGTACTGACCGATTCGGACTCCCCGCACAGGAGCGGAAACACCCGGGATTGCCGTCTTCTCCACGGCAATCCGCGCACCCGCAAAATCCAATACCAGACGGTCCGGATTCTGCATCCGGGCAGGGTGGACGTTGAGCCGCCCTTCACCCTCCACACGCACGGCCGCCCGCTGCGGAGCTTGCGTAAGGGCCACGCTGGAGATCACCGCCGAGGCCGCCGCGGTGCTGGCGCCCTCTTGCGTCTGAGCGAGCACGGGGCAAACGCCAAACGCCACGCTCACAAGGATTAGGCAGCCATGCCGAAGGGCCGGCCAGTTCGTCTTCATTGCTGTTCTCCTGCACTCGGATAAATTCGTTTGTTCACTTGCCGTTCCACAGGCTGACCGAAGGCATCTTTCCCCTCTTCATGGAACGAGACGCCATCCATCGAAATCTTTTCCACCGTGCCATCGTAGAGATGGTCACCTTCACGAAGGAAATAGGTGCGCAGTTGCGGGTTTGAAACCACAGCGATCATGCCGTTGGACGCTTTCACGATTCCGTCCAGCCGCAACGTGCTGACCTGCAAACCAGCTTTCCCAGGCGGCAGATTCTTATTCGCCGCGGCTTGCGCCTGCTGGCGTCCAACGAGGGATTCGAACGGATCCCGCCGAGCCTGCTTCACTTCGCTTTCCGCGGGAACCGCGGCGCTTGCCGATCTAATGGTTTCCGCCTTCTTGACGGCGGGTCTAGGGGGAACTTTGGCCTTGGCTGCCGGCTTCGTCGCCGGTTTCGCAGCAGCCTTCGTGGTCTGTGCCGCGGGCTTGGCGGGAGTCGGTGCCGCTGGCTTGGCCGCCGGTGGCGCGGACTGGCCAGCATTCGACAAAGCAGTTTTCACATTACCGGGCGTCGAAGGGCTAACCTGCGCCTGCAAGCCGGGTACGGCTGCCGCGAGCAAGATCCCTATACTGAGGTTTATCGCTGCACGCATAGTTCGCTCATTCCTGCTCAGTGTTTACCAGCCGCGCCGGCCGGAGCCTTGGCTCCACCTGCAGGAGCCACTCCGGTATCAGCAGGCTTGGTGAAAAATGTTGTTGCCGTGAAAATTCCCGAAACCGTCGCGCCAGGCCGCACTGGGTAATGTGTTCCCTTGCCCTTCTCCGGATCGTCGAATACCAAGTCGCCAACATTGATGATTCGTGACAGCCGGCTCAACCGGCCGAAGAAATCGAGAATATTGAAGTACGGACCATCCGCCTGGATTTCAAAGGGCATTTCGTAGTGATATTCCCTGGGAACAATGGCTTGTGCCGTCAGCCGGCGAAGCTGCACATTCGAAGCGCTTGCCGCGCCCTGGAGCAGGCGAATGAATTCATCCACTTCCTTTTCTTCCGGCACAATCGTTTTCAGCGTTTCCAGTTGTTTGGAAAGCGCGTCCATCTGCTGCTTCAATTCCCCGTAGCGCTGTTTGTAGACCTGCAACTGGGTGACTTCCTGATTGAGCTTGGTGCGCTGCTGGACGGCGGCATCTACCTGGTCCCGCTCGCGTGCAATGGGCGAGCCCGGCACGTACACGCCTACCAGAACCAACACCACGGCAACCGCCGCTGCCACCAGGGCCTGCATGATCACTGACATATCCCGAAACGGGTTGGCCATGGCGTCCCTTTATCCTTTCTTCGCCGGCGCTGCGGAAGTCGCAGCCGGAGCCGGCACATTGGCTGGACGGCTCTGCGCTACCGGTGGCGGAGTTATCTCTGCTGAAATATCAAATACAAAGGTCTGTACTCCGCTCTTGTCGTCCTGTTTCGTTTCCTTGATTTCGACCTTCTGGAAGTAGCCGGAGCGCTTTAGAGCGGTGATGAAATTCGCCACCGAGTTCACCGAGGCGGAAGACCCTTGAAGCGACAGCGTGTTGCCATGGCGGGTCATTTCCGTCAACCATAGGTTTTCCGTGCGCGACACCGTATTGGCGACCATATCGAGCAATTCCTGGCCACCGGTTCGGTCACGCTGCAGTTGCTCGATGGTTGAAACGCGCTGTTGCAAAACGACCTTTTGCTTCTCGAACGCTTCCACTTGCAGCTTGGTCTGCTCGAGATCTGCTTTCTGCGTCTGCAGCTTCTTGATCTCGGCGTTTTCCTTGTTCAATTGGTTCGACCAGGTGTAGTAGAAGAATCCGAGGACCAGAGCACCCAGGACCAGCCCGGCGCCGATGAATACCACGGGCAGTGCTGCTCCCGTGTCAACAGGCCGGCGTGCGGCCTTCGGTCGAATCTGTCCAAGTAGGTTTATGCGGATCATGGCTAGTCAAAGCTCCTCAGCGCCAGACCCACGGCAATGGCCAGCCGCGGAGCCATATCGCGGATCTGGTCATCACTGTGCCGGCTGGGATTGATGAGCACTTTGCGAAAGGGGTTCAATTCCTCGACAGGCATCGCGAATTCTTCCCGGAGGAGGTCCACTAGGCCGGGTACACGCGCGGTTCCACCCGCCACGACGATGCGCTGAATATTCTCGCCGCTGGCCGTGGCCCGGAAGAAGTCAAACGTCTTTTGAATCTCGAGGGTAAGAATGTCGGAAACGCTGCGAAGAATCTGCTGCTTTTGCTCGTCGGTCACGCTGGGCAGCGAGTCTCCCCTTTTCAGGCGCTCGGCGTCCTCGAAGCTGAGGTCCAATTCCTTTTGCAAGGCGTCCGTATACTGGTTGCCGCCGACGCTGACATCGCGCGTAAACAGCGGCACGCCGCCGCGCACAATATTGATGTTCATTACGCTGGCGCCGATGTTCAGCAGCGCCACGGTCTGCCCCGCATCCGGCTCGTAGTTCACTTCGAAGCAGTTCTGCAGACCGAACGCGTCAATGTCCACCACTACCGGCGTCTTCCCCGCCTGCGCCAGGACGTTGGTGTGGTTCAGAATCTTGTCCTTCTTTACCGCCACCAGCAATACATCCATTTGCGCGTCCATGGACTCCAAAAGCTGGTAGCTGAGGTTTACGTCCGCGATGTCAAAGGGAATATGCTGGCTGGCTTCGGAGGGAATCCGATCGTAAAGTTCATCCTCCGTCATCAGCGGAAGTGGCACCCGCTTGACGATCACCGAGTGCCCTGAAACCGATGTGGCCACGTTCTTGGTCTTGATGCGTTGCGCATCGAAAATCTTGCTGATAGCGTTCGCCACCTGCGGTGCGTCCATGATCGCGCCATCCACGACGGTGTCCGGTGCCAGCGTCTCCATGCCGAAACTCACCAGCTCGTAGCCCGCTTTTGTGGACTTCAACTCAACTGCTTTGATGGAACTGGAACCGATATCCAATCCCACGAGTTGCCGGCTCTTTTTTCCCAATCCCAACATATCGCGGCCTCTTTCCCTATCGCCCGCGCCAGACTAACGGCGCCTCGCGGTCGCCTGGCTCATCTTGCGTTCCATCCAGCGATCCAGGATCGTCTTACGAAGTTTCCAACGATTGCCAAGTTTAAACGCAGGAATTTCACCCTCGGTGATGTAACGGTACAGGGTATCCGGGCTGATGCCCAGATATTGAGACGCCTGCCGTACGTTCATCACTTCGCGCGATTCACTCACGAGGAACGCCACCCCGGCCATCGAACCCACACTTTATTGGAAGACTGTTCGTTGCACCTTTTCTGCG
>Ga0307477_10000521_pt1 | contig 41707 bp, 36 predicted proteins | sample atmos_gasesECM2C_FD_203316 | JGI IMG/M metagenome (GOLD analysis project Ga0307477, IMG submission 203316) | Hardwood forest soil microbial communities from Morgan-Monroe State Forest, Indiana, United States - atmos_gasesECM2C_515 | ecosystem: Environmental > Terrestrial > Soil > Temperate... | reverse complement strand
CGAAAAGCACTCCGAAAATTCTTGCAAAAGAGCCTCCCTTCGAATCAGGAGACTCCTTTAGAATCCGCTCCCCATTGCGCAGCAACACTCTACTGCTCGTCCGAACATGCGATTCCCCTGCCGTTCGGGGAGGGGGATTGCCTTCACCTAGCCTAACGCTGCCTTCCTTCCGCAGCGCCTTTCAGACTCGGCCGCCCACCGCGATAAGCGCGCCGGTCACGGCTCTTGCTTTTTCGGAGGCTAAGAACAACATGACCTCAGCCAAGTCGGCCGGCGCGACCCAGCGGGAGAAATCCGCCTTCGGCAGGTCGGCGCGGTTCTGAGCCGTGTCGATGATGGTGGGGAGCACGGCGTTGACGGTGATGCTGGTCTCTTTGAGTTCTTCTGCGAGCGCTTCGGTCAGCCGCAGCACGGCGGATTTCGACGCGGCGTAAGGGCCCATGCCTGCGGCTGCTTTCTCTGCCGCGACCGCGCCGACATTGATGATGCGTCCTTGAGGAGAGGCTTTGAGCAACGGGAGCGCCGCGCGCACGGCGTTCGCCGCGGTCTGCACGTTGATCCGGAATAGAAACTCGAGATCGGTGGCGTGGCTGTCCTCGAGCTTGATCCAGCGGAATCCGCCCGCGATATTGAAGAGCACGTCGAGGCGGCCGAAGTGCGACATCACCGCCGTCATCGCCGCTTTTGCGGCGCCTTCGTCGGCGAGGTCGACGCCACCCAGGAGGAGCGCGTTCGTTTTGAGCTTCTCTGTTACATCGGGCGGCGGCTTCGCCGTGTGGCCTAGAACCGCGACTCCAAATCCGTGTTCTAAGGCCGCAGCGGCCACGACTTGTCCCAATGCGCCGAACCCACCCGTGACAACCGCCACGCGGCTGAAAGTTCTGCCTGTGCTCATCGTCAACGCTCCTTCATCTCGCTATGCAGAATTGGGGTCGAAACCATTTCATACAATAGGCGCAGTACACCGATCACCATTTCGCTGGAGAGCAGTGGTCTGAGCGCTGCGGCCCAGCCTGCCTTTGGTAAACGCTCGCGCATGTTGGTGGACGCCTGATGCAGGCGATAGATGTGTGTGGAGGTCCAGGCCGCCCAAAATCATTTCTTGCGGACACGGGCGCCGCGCAAAAGCGGTCAAAAGATTCGCAAGCGTGGGAAAGACGCATGCCCTGTTACGTGCCTTCCTTCGAACCGTTTATCGTCGCAACTCCTGCCAGCAACCGGAACATAAGCAAATCTGCCCAAATCGGGTGCTCACGCCATGGAAGAGTTCCAAGAGGTAAAAACGCAAATCCGCGTCGTCGCGCCCGCGCGGTAGATCATCCCCGCACCCAACGATCCTCACCATGGGCGCCGATCGCATCCTTTTTTCGAATGACTACCCCTACGAGGATTACGCCGAAGGCGGAGAATTCATGGATACCGTACCGATCAGTGAGAGCGACCGTCGCAAGATCGCCTACGACAACGCCAAGGCGCTGTACATGCTTTAGGAGGGCGCCCGAGTCCACGGATCCATCAACCTCGACGCCCCTTTTGAGTCGCTGAGAATCGTGGCGCATGGCCTTTACGATGCCGGGACGCCCTCAACTTCGCCCCTGTGTAGAGGGGACCAAACCGCCAGGAGAGACGAAGATGATGCAACCCGCGGAAGTCCTAGCCTCCATTCTCCAGAATTCTACAGACCTTGAACACGTCCGATCGCTTGTCACCGACGACGTAATGTATGTTTCGTTAAATTACGACAACCCCGATCTTCATCGCATCATGCCTTGGGCGGGAAGCGGTCGCGGCGCCGAGCGGATTGTCAAGACCATGGTCGACGTGGTGCGCTGTTGGGAGAGGGTCGACTTTCAGGTCGAAGCGTTGTTCGGCGACAATCAATGCGCTGCCATGTTTGGCCGATTCACGTACCGCTCTCGGGTTCTCGGCAAGCTGGTAACGAGCCCATTTGCCGTCTTCGCAAAAGTAGCTGATGGCCGTTGCCATCACCTCCAATTCATGGAAGACACCTTTGCCACAGGCGCTTCCTTCCGAAGCGGCGGCTCCTGGAAGTTCCGTAGCGACCCCGACGGGAAAGAAGTCGTGATTTGAAGAGTTCAAAAATTGCGGCTCCGTACCTGTGTATTTTCTAGACTGCCCGGATGGTGCGGCACGGGCAAAAATAACGTCGGCGATTCACGACGCGCGATGCCGCACGTTCAGCGTGCTTTCGCGAACTTCGTTACCAGTGAGCCTCCCGATGAGAAAATCGCGCAGGACTTCGACGCGTCTCGGTAACGGTTTCTCCGGCAGCGTAACCCAATAGACAGCGCCGAGCGGGATGGACCAGTCTGGTAGCAGTGTTTCGAGCAGGTTGGACTCGAGGGCTTCGCGTAGAAAAAACATAGGCAGGATACCAACGCCGATCCCCGCGATGAGGGCTTCCATCATCGCATCGCCGTTGTTGACGCGTAGCGGACCCGATGGTCGCACACTGAGGAATTTGCTGCCCTTTGTGAAGCGCCAAGCCTCAGTGTTCATCGTATAGCTGTGGGAAATGCAGCGGTGCTGTGTGAGGTGGAGTGGGTGTTTCGGTCTGCCATGCGCTTTTAGATATTTTGGCGAACCAACCAAAAAACGCGGCATTTCATATAGCCGCTGGAAAACGAGCGACGCACCGGGTTCGACGGCGATGCGGATCGCCGCGTCGAAACCTTCCCCGACCACGTCACTCCTCGCATCACTCAGTTGCAGATCGACCGATATGTCGGGGAAGGCGGCAAGAAACTCCGGCAGCAATGGCGCTACATACCGCAAACCATATGACATAGGGGCCGCCAGCCGCACCACTCCTCTCGGTGTTCGAGCCGCAGAGTGACCAAAGTCCTCCGCAGCTTCAGCCTCCGCAAGGATGTGGGCGGCACGGCCCACGAGCTGCCGTCCCATGTGGGTTAACTCAAACCGCTGAGCAGAGCGGACAATCAGCCGCGCCCCGAGCCGTGCCTCAATCCTGCTGACTGCCTTTGACACGGTCGCTTTGGAGAGCCTCAGTTCCCTCGCCGCGTTAGCGAAGGAGCGGCATTCCGCAACCTTTGCAAAAATCGCAAGCCCTTTGAGGTCCGGCAGCCTTGCCATGATTATAAATTCCGAAACCGATGGTTTCGATGATTTCCGTTTCAAGGTTAATTCGTCGTTCGTAATCTCCGCAAGACCGGAATTGCAACGCCACGCGATATCGCCCGAGCGGCAATCCGAGATTAGGGAACGCTGTACTCGGAGAGTTCGGTGGAACTCCAAACGCATGGAGCAAGAAAGTATCCAACGTCAGGACTGCTGGGTTCATCCGGCGGGCTCGGTTGGTCCACAATTTCCGCGGAGTTGCGATCACACCCGGCGGGTGAGACGCCGATAATCGTTCCACAGAACGTCGAGCTGTGTATTGCAGTCGCTGGTAACGACGCAGGTCTTGTAATTCGAACCGGGGCCGGCCAACGCCAGGAGACCAGGCCGTCGACCGGAGCTATCTGGTTGTCGCCCGTCGGCATCTGTGACAATCAGATTACTATCAAGTATCCCGTTCCCAAGGTGCTCCACCTCTATCTGCCAACGACGCAATTTCGGAAACTCGCCGATGACTTTAATCTTCCGGGAGTTCCGGCCCGCTCCATCCGTTACGCTGCCGGCGTAAAGGATGAGGTCATCTATCAAATTGGACTCTCGATCATCTCGGCGATGCAAAATGACACTTCGACCGGCCGGATGTTCGTTGAAACAGCATCAGCGACACTGGCCGCTCGTCTCATTCAAGAATACTGTGACAGTGGAACCTGCAATTCGCTGAAACCGACCGCTTATCGCGTCGATCAAGCCAGGCTGCGCCGCGCTCTTGATCACATATCAGCGAACCTCGATGAGGAAATCACGCTCGCTCAATTGGCTCACGTCACGGGCATCAGCGTATTCCATTTTGCGCGTATGTTCACCCGCACAATGGGCGTCTCGCCCAGCCGATATGTAAGCCGAATGCGTCAAGAAAAGGCAATGGCAGAGATCGCGGCTGGCAAACTGTCTCTTGCAGAAATAGCCTTCAAGACGGGATTTTCGTCGCAAGCAAGTTTTACGCGGGCATTCTATCGGGTGACGGGCTTGACTCCGGGAGAGTATCGGATGCAACGGCGTTAGCGGTTCCCGCGCACGGCGTTCGGATGCGGTAGAACGCAAGACTGCACAAAACCATAGCAATCGAGGGAAAGACAGCCGTCGGCGCCGCGGCCCAGAATGGCCGCTCTACGATGAGGTCGACGGTCGAGGGTTGCCCAGCGCGCGCCCGACCCGCGAACCGAGTTGCCGCGAAATCACATAAAAACTCGGCGTGAACAATAAGCCGAATATTGTCACGCCGATCATCCCGAAAAACACGGCGATGCCGAGGGCTTGACGCATCTCGGCACCGGGTCCCCTGTCGATCACCAGTGGCAGAGTTCCCAAGATGAATGCCATCGATGTCATCAGAATCGGCCGGAGCCGCTGTCGAGCGGCTTGTTCGGCCGCGGCACGAGTGCTCAATTTTTCCTGCTCTTCGTCGCGCTTGGCGAACTCGACAATAAGGATCGCATTTTTTGCCGCCAGCCCGATCAGCACGACCAAGCCAATTTGCGTGAGGATGTTGTTGTCGCGCCCCATTAGGTTCACGCCCAGGATCGCGGCAAGAAGACACATCGGCACGATAAGGATGACTGCAAGCGGTAGCGTCCAGCTCTCGTAATTCGCCGCGAGCAGCAGAAAGACGAACAAGACTGCGAGTCCGAACACGATCGCGCCCGTGTTTCCCGCTTGGACTTGCTGGTAGGCAAGTTCGGTCCACTCGAACGAGAAGCCGCGCGGAAGCAGATTGGAGGCAAGACTCTCCATAGTCGCCAGCGATTGGCCGCTCGAGAACCCTCGTACCGTGTCGCCCTGCAGTTCGACCGAAGGGTAGAGGTTATACCGGACGACCCGGTAGGGGCCGCTGTCGTTCCGAAGAGTCATCACCGCATCGAGCGGGACCATGCCGCCCGAAGTGGAACGCGTCTTGAGCAGGCCAACGTCGCCCGCCTCACCGCGATAGGGTGCGTCCGCCTGGGCGGTTACGCGATAGGTACGTCCGAGAAAATTGAAGTCGTTGATATAAGTCGATCCCAGATACGTGCCGAAGGTTGAAAAGACGTTCTGCACGGGGACACCCAACTGTTCCGCACGTTCGCGATCGACGTCGGCGAAGAGACGCGGTGTACGCGTGCTGTAAGTCGTGAACACCGATTGGAGACCGGGCGCCTGATTGGCCGCCGCCATCATCCGAAGCGTGACGTTTTCCAGCGGTCTGTAGCCGGCACCGTTGCGGTCTTCGATGATCATCTTGAATCCGCCGCCCGTGCCGATCCCCCGGACAGGCGGGGGCGGAACGACGATGATGGCGCCGGCAGTGATGGAAGCGAGCTTTTGGCGCAGTTCCGTCGCGACTTGGTCCGCGCTGGCACGGGTCTCCTGTGGGTTAAGCACGACAAACATCGCCGCAGCATTGGGTGCGGTGGTCAAGGTCGCGCCGTCAAGACCGGCGATTGCGAGTGTGACGTGCGTTGCCGGATTGCCGAGCGCGACTTTCTGGGCTTGACGGAGCACCTCGTCGGTCCGCTGCAGCGAGGAGCCCGGCGGCATCTGAACGACGCCTATCAGATAACCCTGGTCCTGCGCCGGAATGAAGCCCGTCGGCGTTGCCGAAAAGCGCCAGCCTGCGAGCAGGATAAGGACGACATAGGCGATGCCGACAAGGCCAAGTGTCCTGATCGCGCGCGCCGTCAGCTTTCCGTAGCGCGTCGAAAGCCAGCCGAAGCCAGCATTGAAGCGGCGCGGAAAAGCGCGCAAAGCGGAACGCCATCCGGCCGCTCCAACGGTTTGCTTCTGGCTCGGCTTTAGGATCAGGGCAGCGAGCGCTGGCGACAGGGTGAGCGATAAGAAGACCGAGATTGCCGTGGCACTGACGATGGTAAGAGCAAACTGCTTGTAGAACTGGCCGGAGATGCCGGGGATGAACGAAGTCGGCACGAAAACGCCCATCAACACGAGCGCAATCGCGATCAGTGCTCCTGATACCTCGTCCATGGTCGCGTGCGCCGCATCGCGCGGCGAAAGACCCTTCTCTTCTATCAGCCTCGATATATTTTCGACCACGACAATTGCATCGTCGACGACGATTCCGATCGCCAGCACCAGCCCGAAGAGCGAGAGGTTGTTCAAGGAGAAGCCGAATGCAAGGAGAGCGGCAAACGAACCGACAAGCGAGACCGGGATCGCCACGATCGGGATTATCGCTGCGCGCCAACTCTGGAGAAAGATGAGCACAACCAAGGCGACCAGGATGAGCGCCTCGAACAGGGTTTGCTCGACCGCGGAAATAGACCGCTCGATATACTCCGTCGGATTGTACGGGATGCTGTACGCCATGCCCGGCGGAAAAAGCTTCGCCGCATCGGCGAGATCAGCGCGCACGGCTGCGGCAGTGCTGACGGCATTCGATCCTGGGAGCTGCGTGATGCCGATGCCGACCGTGGGCTCGCCGGACAAGTAGGCGTTGATGCTGTAGTCCTGCGCGCCGAGCTCGACACGCGCGAGATCGCCGAGCCTGGTGAGACGTCCCTGATCATCGCTCTTCAGAATGATATTGCGAAATTCCTCCGGTGTTTGCAGTCGGCCTTTCGCCTGAATCCCCAATTGGAACGCCGTGCCGCCGCGGTTGAAGGGCGGCTGGCCGACCGCGCCTGCCGTTATCTGCGCATTTTGCGCCCTCACTGCGGCGATAACTTCGTCGACCGTCAAATTCAGTTCCGCGGCCCGGCCGGGATTGATCCAGATCCTCATATTGTAGTCGCGGCCGCCGAACAGACGGACACCGCCGACGCCACGAATGCGGCTGAGGCGGTCGAGAATCTGGACCGTCGCGTAGTTGGAGAGATATTGCTGCGGCAGCGAGCCGTCCGGCGAGGTCAGCGTCGCGACCAACAGGAGATCGGGAGAATTCTTGGCGACGGTCACGCCGATCTGGCGGACCTCGTCGGGGAGGCGCGGCTCTGCCGTTGACACGCGGTTCTGGACGAGCACCTGGGCCTCATTGATGTCCATTCCCTGCGCGAACGTTACGGTCACCGTCAGTGCGCCGTCGCCGGTTGAGGACGATGACATGTAAAGCATGTTCTCGACGCCGTTTATCGCTTCCTCGAGCGGCGTCGCGACGGTCTCGGCTAGCGTCTCCGCAGTAGCACCAGGATAGCTCGCGGTTACCACCACGGTCGGCGGCGCGATCTCCGGATATTGTGCGATTGGCAAAGTCGGATAGGCGACGGCGCCGAACACGACGATAAGGATGGCAAGCACGATCGCGAAAATCGGCCGTTCGATGAAGAAATGGGGAAATTTCATCGGACTAGCGCGGGGTGGCTTGGGTGGACGGCGGAGCCGAAAGCGGCGCGGACGTCGGAGATGTGTCCTCCGCGCGGGGCCCGAGCTTCTCGAGAGTCGTGTCCACTCGGGCGCCCGGTTGCAGACGAGCAAGGCCGTCGAGGACGACTTTGTCCGTTGCTGTGATTCCTGCTCGAACGACGCGCAGGCCGATGACGAGCGGGCCCGTTTCGACGATGCGAGGGGCGACCGCACCGTCCTTTCCTACGACGTAGACCAGCCTGCGCGTCTGATCCGTCACGATTGCCTCGTCGGGTATGAGCATCGCTTTGTAGACGCCGGAGGCCAACAATCGCGCGCGGCCGAACATGCCCGGTGTCAGAAAACCGTCGGGATTGGGGAGCTCGGCCTGTGCACGGATGGTGCCGGAGTGCGTATCGATCGCATTGTCGACGAACACCATCCGCCCTTTGTGCGGATAGCCAGTTTCATCGGCAAGCTGAACCTCAACGGGATTGGGAGTGTTGCGGGAAGAGCGGCGATCTCCCGACTTATCCAGACGGGCATATTTCAGATAGAAACTCTCTGCGCCTTCGAAGTCGAACCAGATTGGATCGAGGGTCACCACGCGCGTGAGCGGTGTCATGTTCGCCACGACCGTGTCGCCGACGCTGACTTTCCGGTCCGAAACGCGGCCAGTGACCGGGGCTGCCACGGTCGTGAACTCGAGATTGAGACGCGCGGATTCCACTGCGGCCATCTGGGCCTCCACGTCCGCATCCGCCGAATGTAGCGCGGCCTCCCGGTTGTCATATTCTTCTTTGCTCAAGGCTTGGACACCGAGAAGCTTTTGAGCACGCTCGAACACCGTCTTGGCGTTTATTTGCGTTGCCTGTGCTTTGGCCAGAGCGGCCACGGCCTGGAGATAGGCAGCACGAAATGGGCGTGGATCGATGATGAAGAGAGACTGCCCCGCCTTCACGTCCTGGCCGTTCTTGAACAAGATTTCTGTGATTGTGCCGGAGATGCGGGGCATTAGCGTAACGTCCTGCACCGCCTCGAAACGGCCGACATAGTCGTCCCAGTCGATGACCTCGCGAACGATCGGATTGGCCACGCTGACATGGGGTCTTGGAGGCCCTGCTGCTGGAGCCTCCTGGCTGCTACAGCCGCCAAGCAGCAGCGCGACGACCGTTAGGACATGCGCAGTGAGTTCATTACTTGAGGTCTGGGATTCTACAACCATGGTGCACCCCGCCGTCGAACGGTTCGGCATTTGTTGCCTCGGATGAAGCTGCCCGTCGATCAATTGACGACCGGCCCGCGAGAGCATGTGGCGTGTCGATCGTGTGTACCGCCTGCAGAAAGTTACTCTTTGATGCGCGAGGCATAAAGGTCCGATTGGGCAGGCCTTCCAGATTCGGCATCGGTGCTTTGCGAGTGCCGGCCGCCAAACGCGCGCCCTCGGCCATGATTTCATCTTGCGCCGATTTGATTTCCGGCGACGCGATGCCGGTGAGCGAACGGTAAAGATCGGCATAAGTTGCGGCCGAGCGTTGCCAAGAAAAATCCTGGCGCATTGCGTGTGCCTGGAGCCGCCGCCACGAAATCGGCAAACGATAAAGCGACATCGCGCGCCGAATGGAGGCGACGAGCTGTTCGCTCGTGGGCTCATCAAACAAGAGGCCCGTGGCGATTCCCCGACGCATGCCGTCAGGCGATGCATCGATGACGGTGTCCGCCATTCCACCGGTTTTGCGGACCAACGGGATGGCCCCGTAGCGCATCGCGTAAATGGGAACGAGACCGTACGGTTCAAAGCGGGCTGGATGCACCAGCATGTCGGCTGCGGCAAGCAGCCGGTGAGCCAGCTCCTCTTGGTAGCTTTTCACCGCCACCCGACCCGGATGGTGCGCGGCCAGCTCCCTAAACCTGGCCTCGTACTCGTTCTTGCCTTCAGCGACGACAACGAATTGCGCGCCTTCCTCGAGCAGTGGCGGGAGCGAATCCAGGACGACATCGGGCATTTTCTGCTCAACGAGTCTGCTCATGAATGCCATCAGCGGCGTGTCCGCATCTGCGTCCAATGCGAGCTCCGTCTGCAGGGCATGCTTGCAGTCGGCCTTCGGTGCGATCGCTCGCGCGGAATAGTTGCTTGCGATATGAGGATCAATACCTGGATCCCAGACATTGTAGTCGGCGCCGTTCAAGATGCCGGTTAGGCTTTCGGCTCTCTCGCGCAACAACCCGTCCAACCCGCAGCCAAGTTCGGAGGTGAGGATCTCCTTGGCATAGGTTGGGCTAACCGTTGTGATCGCGTCGGCCAATTGGATGCCGGCCTTTAAGAATGAGATGCCGCCGTAAAACTCCATGACGGAAAAGGCGTTGGCCGGAAGATTAAGCCGGGCAAGCTCGTCCGCAGCAAAAAGGCCTTGGTAGGCGAGATTGTGAATGGTGAATAACGTTGCGGGACGGAGACGACCGCGCGCGGCCAGTAGCAGCGGCAGCAATCCAGCATGCCAATCGTTGCAGTGGATAAGCTCGGGCCGCCAAGATGGGCCCGGTTCGTCGGCGATTCCAGCGGCAACGTGACTCAAAAGTGCGAACCGAAGCGCATTGTCGCTCCAATCCTCGCCGCTCTCCGATTGATAGAGGCCGCCCGCCCGATTGTAGAGCGGCGGGCAATCGACCAGCCAGACCGGAACATTGGAGCGGGGAACGTGGGTTTCCAAAACGCGAACTTCACCACAGCCGAGCGGATCGCCGAGCCGGAGGACCTCCTTCGCATCGGTGGCACGCTGCAAGGCTTGCGGATAACCGGGAACAAGCACCCTTACATCGAAGCCTCGCTCCCTCAAGGCGGCTGGAAGCGAAGCGGACACGTCCGCTAGGCCGCCGGTTTTGGCGAAAGGGAAGACCTCAGAAGTGATATAAAGCACCCGCACTGCCACAAAGCCCCTTTCCTTAAGTGAAACGTGGGAGCTACTCCCCTTGAGCGTCTTTCTAAGCGGCTTTCCGAGCCAGGGCGGCGAACCGCGGGAAAAGCCTCAGCGCGTTTCCGGCGAGAACTGCTCGGCTTTCCTCAGTGCTGAGCTCTGGCGTAGATTCCACTTCGTTACGGCAGGAGACCGCCAGATCTCGGCGCAGATAGGGATAGTCGGAGCCGAAAAGCACTTGGCTCACGCCGGCTACCGAGCGAAGCATGTGCAGGACGGGCGGCCGCCACGACAAGGCAGTGTCCCAATGGAGACGCCGCAGCGTGTCGGCGACGGGTCCGCGCTCATCGCCGCCGGGAATGACATTCATCTCATCGACGATGCCCCAGCGGCCCGCCAGGTAGGGCGCGGTGCCGCCGGCATGTGAGAAGATGTACTTGATGCTAGGCGTCCGGACGAACCGGTTGCTGTAGTGCATATGGGCTATGGCCCGGGTGGTGTCGGCCGTGAAATCGATCAGGGAATCCGGCAGGCCGAGGTGGTGGGCCGACGGGTCGGGCGACGCTGTGGGGTGCACGAACACCACTGCTCTGCGCCGCTCCAACTCGGCGAAGACCGGTTCGAAGCGGGCATCCCCGAGGTAGACCCCGTTCGAATTGGAGAACACCACAACGCCATCCAGCTTGAGCGTGTCGAGCGCGTAGGCCAGCTCCTCCAGGGCGCCATCGACGTCCGGCAACGGCAGAGCGGCAAAGCCGCCCAGCCGGTTTGGATGCTCCTGCATCAGCTTCGCCGAGAGGTCGTTGCAGCGGCGGGCGAGCGACCTTGCGCGCGCATCGTCGCCGACGTGCACCCCCGGCGTCGAAATCGACGTCACTGCAACGTCGATGCCGGCCTCGTCCATGAACGAAACCATCAGGCCGGCGTCCCAGGGCGGAGGCGCGATACCGCCGACCGGATTGTGCGCGTCGTTGGTCTCGCGGAAGAAGAAGTCGGGCAGGATGTGGTGATGGACGTCAATGGTGAAGGACATGGCCGCGCCTCCTCATCTGATGTCGGCACGGATGAATTCGGCGGCGCGTCCGCCGATCATGATCGACGGCGCATTGGTCGCGCCGGAGATGATGGACGGCATGACCGAAGCGTCCGCCACACGAAGGCCCCGGACGCCATGAACGCGCAGCTCGCTGTCGACAACAGCGTCGGCGTCGTTCCCCATACGCGCTGTGCCTATCGGGTGCCCGAAGCTGGTTGTGCCCGTGCGCACAAAATCGATGAGGCCCTGCTTGCTCTTGGCTTTTGGGCCGGGAACGAGTTCGGCTTCACGGATGCCGTCGAAAGCCTTCTGGCTCACGAGCTCCCGCGCAGCTTCCGTGGCGCGCAGAGTCGCCTCGAGATCGCGGCCCGTGCCGAGGAGATTCGCTTCGATCGTCGGCGGGACGCGCCAATCCGCGCTCGCCAGGCTCACCTGTCCGCGGCTCGTCGGCTGAACGAGCGACGGTGAGATCGTGAAGCAATTCTCCGGCAGGGGGCCAAAGCGGGCCGCCAGCTCCGCAGATGCGTTCGGCAGCTGCTCCAGGACGAGAAGGATGTCTGTGCCGTGGCTGTCGACGCCACTCGACAGGTTGACTTCGGCCTCGACCGCGTTGCTGTCCGCGTGACGATCCGGGAACTTCCCCTTATATTGATAGACGACGCCGGACACATGCACGTGGTCCTGGAAGTTGCGGCCCACGCCGCGCAGATCGGCGACCGGCGCGATGCCCAGCTTTTTCAGCGCGCTGGCCTCGCCGACGCCGGACAGCATCAAAAGCTGCGCAGTGTGGATCGTCCCTGCCGAGAGAATGACTTCGCGCGTCGCCAAAATTCGTCGAGCGCCATCGTCGACAGCAATCTCGACCCCGCCCGCACGATCGCCGTCGAACAGAACCCTCGTGACGTTGGTGCTCAGCAGGAGCGTCAGATTCGCGCGGCCGAGGTTCGGATGCAGAAAGGCGCGGGCGGCGCTTACACGCGTGCCGTCGCGGGCGATGTTCATGTTGATGTAGCCTGCGCCGTCGCGCATCGGGCCGTTCATGTCGTCGAGGATCGGCATGCCCATCTGTCCGGCGGCCTCGATGACGGTGCGGGCGGTGAGATGGGGATCGTGCGGGCGCCGGATGTGGATCGGTCCGCGGACCCCCCGCCATTCATTGGCGCCGCCCTCCCAGTCCTCCTGGGCCTTGAACATCGCAAGGACGTTCTTGAACGCCCAGCCTTTGGCGCCGTGTTCGGCCCAAGCGTCGTAGTCTCGCTCCATGCCGCGGGTCCAAACCATCGCATTGATGGAGCTGCCGCCGCCAAGAACATGGCCAAGCGCTATGTTGAAGCCACGATTGTTGAGCTGCAGCGCTGGTTTGAGCGGCAGGGCAAAATCAAGGGGACCTCCGAGATTGTAGAACCAGACACTGGGATTTTCGATCGTCGGCGCTGTGTCCGCGGGGCCTGACTCGATCACCAGGACCTCGGCTCCCGTCTTCGACAATTCTCCGGCGACAACCGAGCCAGAGGCCCCAGCGCCGACGATAACGTAGTCGTAGTTATCTTTTATCGACTGCGGCTTTACTGCGAGGGGGTCAGTCATTCCGGATCTCCGTCGGCGTCGAGTCATGCAAAATTGGTTGCCCCTAGCGGCCGCTAACGCATTTTCAGGATAATGACCCGGTCGCTGGTTGGATCGGTCGTCTTACGCAGTTTGGCGACGTGCGCGGCGGTGATTGCCGGCGCCTGATTGCCCCAGCCGCTGCGAATGAAGGTGGTAACGTCGGCGATGTCCTGGTCCGACAACTGCTGCCGGAATTGCGGCATGCGGTAGGCGTCCGGCGTGCCGTTGACGACGAGTGGGATCGAGCCGTTCAGGACCAAATTGATGAGCGAAGACGGATTTTCGTCAAGCACGACCGGGTTGCCGGCGAGAGCCGGCATATACGGGGTGAAGCCCTTGGCGTCGAACCCGTGACAACTGGCGCAAGCGCCAGCGTAGACGGCACCGCCGGGTTGCGTTGTGGGCCTGTTGCGCAGCGTCGTCGTCGTCGCATTGTTATAGACGACGGCCGGCTGCGTGGACATTGCGGGCAACGATTTCAAATAAATCGCGATGGCGTGGATATCGCTGTCCGAGAAGTAAGGGGTAGAGTTGTTCACGACATCGATCATCGATCCAAACGCGGTACCCATGCGGTTGTGGCCATGCTTGAGATACTCGCCGATGTCCTCACTCGACCAGGCACCGAGACCGGTCCGCATGTCGCCGCGCAGGCTTGGCGCGTACCACGCGTCGAGTTCTGCTCCGGCAAGATAGTTCGGGCTGCTGTCGTCGAGCGCTTTTTCCTGCATACCGATACCGCGCGGGGTGTGGCAGGCACCGCAATGGCCAGGGCCCTGGACCAGATAGGCGCCGCGATTCCACGCGGCATCGTGGCCGGGCTTGGCGACGTAGCTGCCGCGCGGGGCGAAGAAGGAATCCCAAATCGCGAGCGGCCAGCGGGCGCTGAGCAGTGCCGGAATCTCACTCTCCAAGTTCGCCTGGCGGGCGGGGGGCACTTGCTTGATGAAAAAGCTGTAGAGCGCCGCCACGTCGGCGTCGGTAAGCTTCGCGTAGGACGGATAAGGCATCGCCGGATAGAGCCGATGGCCGTCCTTGGCGATGCCCTGCCGAACGGCCCGATCAAAGTCGGCAAGGCTGTATCTACCGATCCCAGTCTCGGGATCCGGCGTGATGTTGGTGGAGAAAATGGCGCCGATTGGCGTGCCCATTTTGAGGCCGCCGGCGAACGCCTTACCGCCGGGGACCGAGTGGCAAGCGACGCAGTCGGCGGCCCGCGCCACGTATTCGCCGCCACTGACGGGAGGGCTGACAATTTCGGCGGCTCGCGATGTCGCGCGTGCGCACAGCAAAATCAGCCCGCAAAAGACCGCTTGTGAAACAGTCCTTAGGGCTCTTAACGCCTTGGCAAGCGCCGTTGGGCCCGTTTGTCCACGAGCGCTAAGCTGCGATCGAGCCGCCCCGGGCGCAGATCGCGAATGCATCGGCCTAAACCAATCCACTGAGATCGGTATCCACAATTGGCAACGTGCGAATGCGCTTGCCCGTTGCGGCGAAGATCGCGTTCGCCACAGCGGCGGCGATTGGCGGGGTGGCAGGCTCGCCGGCGCCGCCCCAGACCTCTCCGCCACTCGGCACCAGATGCACGTCGATCTTCGGCGCTTCCGCAAGGCGCACCATGCGATAGGTGTCGAAATTGCCTTGCACCGCGGCGCCATCCTTGATCGTGATCTTGCCGTATAATGCGGCCGTCAAACCAAAGATCACGGAGCCCTCAGCCTGCTCGGCAATGGTCTGTGGATTGACCATGTGACGGGTATCGAGCACGACAGTGACCCGATTGACCTTCACATCGCCGTTCGGTTTCACCGTAACTTCGGCGACCTGCGCGCAGAGACTGTCAGTAAAATTGCAAATGGCGATGCCGCGCCCGCTGCCTTTTGGCAGCGGCTTGCCCCAGTCGCCTTTCTCGGCGGCGGTATCCAACACCTTGAGCCAGTCCGGCTTGCCTTCGAGAAGCTTGCGCCGAATGCGATAGGGATCGATACGGCTCGCCGACGCGATCTCATCGAGGAAGCTCTCGATGGCGAAGACATGCTGATTGGCGCCGGGCGCGCGATAGAACCACACAGGCAGGTGGGTGTTCTTGATGAGCAATTCAATGCGCGTGTTCGGCACGTTGTAGCCGTTGCTTACCAGGCCGTCGATGGCTGGCAGCTCGGCTTTGTCGGTCGGAAACGGAATGCCGACTGACTTGAAGATTGACGAGGTTACGATGCGCATCGACCATGCAGTCGGTATTCCGTCGGCACCGGTCGCAGCCTTGAATGCGACCACCGCATGCGGACGGAACTTGTCCTGGCGCGTGTCCTCTTCCCGGGTCCAGATCAGTTTGACTGGACGCTTGACGACCTTCGCGATGGCGATGGCTTGCACGATTTCACTGTGTGCATCGCGGCGGCCGAAGCCTCCCCCCAGGAACGCGTTGTGGATGTGGACTTGTTCCGGCCTCAAACCCGAGGCGCGTGCTGCCGCGCCGAGCGCCAACTCCGCGTCCTGCGTTCCCACCCAGACATCAAGCCGGTCGTGTTGGAAATTCACGGTCGCATTCATCGGCTCCATTGGCGAGTGCGACAGATAGGGCGTCTCATAGATCGCCTCGAACGTCTTGACAGTGCCCGACATCGCCTTATTGACGTCGCCGTCGTTGCGCGCCACCACCATGCGATCCGTCAACGCCGCGCGGAATTCCTTCGATAGCTGCGCGCTGTCGACATGCCCTGTGGCGCCGACATCCCATTCGGGCTGAAGACGGGACAGAGCCCGTTTGGCGCGCCAGAAGCTGTCGGTCGCGACAACGGCCACAGCATTTTCAAGTTTGACCACCCCGACCACGCCCGGCGCGCCGGAAAGCACGGACTCATCGACCCTCTTGAACCTGCCTCCGGGCACGGGACAAGCGTTGATGGCGGCAAAGACCATGCCGGGAACCTGCGCATCGATCCCGAACTTGGCCGACCCGTCGGTTTTGTGCACCAGGTCGACACGCGGTATTGGTCGGGGAATGAAAGTGAACTGAGCCGGTGTTTTGATTGTGGGTTCTTTGACGAGCTTAATCTTCGCGGCATCAGCCGCGAGCTCGCCGTAACGCAGCTTGCGGCCTGAAGGCCGATGGGTCACCACGCTCTGCGCCGCCACACACTCTGATGCCGGAACCCTCCAGCGTGCCGCAGCCGCCGCAATGATGCGTTCACGGGCGCTGGCGCCGACCTGCTGCACCATCTTTTGCGACTCGCGAACAGAGAAACTGCCGTGCGAATACATGTTTCCGTAGACTCTGTTCTCTCGAACATTGCGAGTTGACGAGGCATACTCGATCCGCACTTTCGACCAGTCGCACTGCAGCTCTTCGGTAATCATCATTGGCAGCGCCGTCATGCTGCCTTGCCCCATCTCCGATCGCTGATAGCGGATCAAAATCGAGTCATCCGGATCGATGGCGATCCAGGCGTCGAGTTCGTGCGGCGGATACTCGTTGTCGGTCCAGGGTTGTGTCGAGATGGTGGCGGCGCGTGCAATGCCCGGAGCAGCGCCGATGCCCACCACTAGGCCGCCGGCGGCGGACGCGGCCGTGAAAATAAAGTCGCGACGGCTGACGGTTGAACCAACACGGGTTGTGACCATCGCGACCTCCTCAGGCCTTCACGAAGTCCGCGGCGCGATGAATGGCGCGGCGCAGACGTTCATACGTGCCGCAACGGCAAATATTGGTAATATTCACGTCAATGTCGGCATCGGTTGGCTTGGGAAAGTTCTTCAGAAAAGCAACCACGGCCATGATCTGCCCAGATTGGCAGTAGCCGCATTGCGGAACGCCTTCTTCGATCCACGCGCGCTGCACTGGATGGTTGTTGTCCGAGGAGAGGCCCTCGATGGTCACAACATTCGCGCCATCGAGAGCACCGATCGGCACTGAGCAGGACCGCATGGCGGCGCCGTTGATATGCACCGTGCAAGCGCCGCACTGTGCGATACCGCAGCCAAATTTTGTGCCGGTCAAACCGATCACGTCGCGCAACACCCAGAGAAGCGGGGTATCGGGCTCGATGTTGATTTGCCGGGATGCTCCGTTGACGTGGATCGTGATCACTGTGGCTCTCCAAGGCGCTCTGATCCGAAGGTCCGGCTCAGGCGGCCGACACCAAGCCGCTCGCCTGGCCATGGCTCTTCGAACGTCGGTTGTCGATGCTGAGCGCGCCCGCGCCGTAGGTTACGACCTGGAGCAGGCCGCCGGTCATGACCATGTTCTTAATGAAGTGGAAGATCTGGTTGGGATCGGCGAAGTTCAAATGGAAGAAGACCGCTGTCGCCAGGCAGAAAAGACAGAATATCGCGGCGACGATGCGGGTCTGATAACCCAGGATGATGAGGAGACCACAGCCGACCTCCACCGCAATCGCGCCGCCGTAAGCCAGTGGCGGAGGGAGTGGCAGCGTAGAGGAATTGATCAGCGCGATCGTGCCGGCGTAGTTCGCGACCTTGCTCAGGCCACTCGCCATGAACGGCAAGCCGATGAACAAGCGGCCAACGAATGGGAGATAGCGGGTGGCGTTCATGGTAGCGGCTCCGTTTTTCGGTGCACTTGGGCAGCCTGGGGAAGATGAACAGGGGGAAGCAAGGCACGCGGCGCGGCCTGCGTCTTTCCCACGCTTGCGATTGTTTTGACCGCTTTTGCGGGGAAGGCGCGCGCGTAGCCTGCCGGCGAGGAAAACTCCAACGGAATCCAGAGCTTGCGCTGCCGCCTTCAACCTTCCGATGCTCCCGACAAACCCATGTGGCATCCCCATCCACACATCCAGCTTGGCGTCGATACCTGCGTCAACGACGCGCTCGACATACCGACGGGAGTCATCCAACAACACTTCGTCGTCGCCGACATGAATGCGGACGGGCGGCATGCCGGCGAGCCGGCCGTGCAGGGGTGAAGCCAGCGGGTTTTTCGGATCGGCAACTCCCAGATAAGAGCGCACGAGCTCCGCGACCTGCGAGCGTGTGAAAAGGGGGTCTGCGTCCGCCCGCGTCTGATAGCTCGGGCTCGAAAGAGTCAGGTCGGTAACCGGCGAGAACACGGCAACCCCGACAAGAACCGTGTTTGCGGAGACGGCCGCGCTGATGATGCGCGACGCGAGTCCCAAGGCGAGATTGCCTCCGGCGGAGTCCCCGGTAAGAGCGATCCGGTGAATATCCTTTTCGGCGAGGCCTTTATAACAAGCCAAGCCATCTTCCGTTGCGGCCGGGAAAGGATGTTCGGGAGCAAGCCGATAGTCCGGTATAAACGCCTTCGCTCCCGCTCTCGCTGCAATATGCCCAACAAGATGGCGATATGCAGTTGCAGAGCCAAACTGAACCAGCCACCATGTAAGTGTAGGATTCCCTCGTCTGACCGCGCACCCGCGGGATGAACCCAAAGCCCCGGTACGCCGCCGATGATACCCGTTTCAAATTTCACATCCTCGCGCGGCGCTACGTTTTCCATGAAAGCGTCGAATTGGCCGCGTGCTTCGCTCCCGGGCGGCGCGCCTTTGGAGGAACTGGCCATGGCGCGTATTGCAGTAGTGATCGCCGCATCTTCGGAAACGAGCGGATGTATCGCGACAAAATCCTTCGATTTTCGGTCCGTAGCCGATCCTTGCATCGTCAATTTCTCATTGGATCGGAGTGCCCCGTATCATCATTGATTCGGCGTGGTGGACTCTTGGCCTGTTGGGATCCTGGGGCGCAGCCAAAGCAGCGTATTGCAACCGCGCTGCGCCGGTCATGCCGCTTTCGTGCCAGCTGCAAGCAGTTGCGCCTCCCAGCTAAATGCCACACCTGAGCCGCCCCCGTGTTCCGTTAAAATTCTCGCAAGTTCACCTATCGTTTCTTGCCGAGCCCAATCTCGCTGCCATTCGCACAGCACCGCGAGCCAGGTGATCGGCTTGATGCCAGCCTGAACCATCCGCTGAACGCCCATTGCGTGCGCTTCAACTGATACGCCACCGGACGCATCCGTAACGGCATAAACGTCGTAATTCTCGCCCTGCGCCTGCAGCGCAGGCATTGCAACGCAAACCTCCGTCCACAGGCCCGCTATCACCAACTTCCGCCGCCCGGTTTTTCTCACAGCCTCAACGAGCCTCACATCTTGCCAAGCGTTGATATACGATCGGTTGATCGGCTTCTGGTCGGGAAATATTTCTTGAATTGCCTTGATAATGTAACCGCCCCGCTCCTCTAGAACGGTCGTAAGAATCGTGGGAACGCCAAATGCCTTCGCGGTTCTTGCCAGTGCCACGGCATTGCCTACTACAAGCTGCGGTTCGTGACTGTGCATATTGGCGAATTGGAATGCTTGGTGATCGATAAGAATAAGGACGCTTTCTTCGGGTGTTAGAAGCGCGTCGAGACCGGAATGAGTGACCTGGCGAGCTGCCATAGCTTGGGCCTTCCTGTGAAAAGAAGCGTCAGAAACCTGATGCCAAGCTTTGATCATTCTCAGCGCTGGCTGTCTTGCCCGCACTTGCTGTTGTTTTGGCCGCTTTTGCTGTGGAGCTCACTTCTCAATCGACGGCGGGTGGATCAGCTGCTCCGTAGGCGTGGCAGGATGCGCAGTGCGTTTTCGCGATTCACGCGCTTGCGATCCTCCTCGCCGAATAAAGCGTCGACGCCGTTGGAGTGCTCGACGGCCGTGCGATACGGAAAATCGCTGCCGTAGACGATCTGCGATACCGGAACCAGCTTGGCGAGCGCGGCCAACGTTCCAGCCAGCGAGACTTGCGCGGTGTCGTAGTGGAAGCGATTCAGTTCGGCTTGAACCATTTCACGAGTGAATCGGCCCTGGTAGGGCGGCGTGGCGACCATCTGCACCAAGAGGCGTTCGGCAAAGGCGGTCAGCCCGCCGCCGCCGTGTGAGAAGATCCAGTTGATGTTCGGGCATTTCTGCGTCGTGCCACTGAAAATCAGGCTGATGATGCTGCGGGTCGTGTCGGCGCCCCACTCGATCGCCATAGCCGGCACGCCCTGGACGAGATTGACGCAACAATTTGCGTCCGCCGGGTGGGTGTAAACGGTCGCCTTGCGGCGGTTAAGCTCGTCCCAAATTGGCTCGAAGTACGGATAGCCGAGCCACTTGTCGCCGTAATTTGTCAGAATGCCGATCCCGTCGGCCTTAAGCGTATCCAGGGCATAGGCGATCTCTTTAAGGCTTTCGTCGATATGCGGCAGAGGCAGCATGGCGAAGACGCCGAACCTTCCCGGATGGATCGTCGCAAGTTGCTTCGCGTAGTCGTTCGACTCGCGCGCGACGCGGACCGCCGCATCACTGCCGAACGGCCGCACCTGCGGAACGTTGCCCGACAGAATCGCGGTCGCCACGCCACCCTTGTCCATATCGTCGAGCGATTTCTGCACCGACCAGTTCGCGATCACCGGATCGCCGGCGCCAATCAGCTTTATGGCTTGCAGCCAACTCGGCGATGCAAAGTGGTGATGTACATCGATGCGTTGCGCGTTAAGCATGCCGCTTTGCTCGCGTTTACAATGATAGCGTCGCTAAGTCAGAGCGGCCCTGGCCCGGTCGCGATCGAAAGGAAGATCGCGGCATCCTATCCTTCCTCGTGCCGCAGTCGACTTGGCCCGCCAAAATGAAGCCTCACACCTTCCGTTTCGCCTTGCCATAGGGATATATGAGCGCGCCCGAGGCAAGACTCGACGGCCAAACCACCGCTTGCGTGCTGGCGTCTTTGAAATCCGCCAGACCGGTGGTGCGGATGTTCTGGTATTGCACCTGCAGGACGCGAGCCTCGGACCAGCCGCCGCCGGCTCCGAACTTGACGTCGCCGAGGACGGTCTTGAACGGCATATCGCGCGTGAATTGGGCGAGCTTTGCGTCATCGAGCGAGTTTGTGCCGGCGATGGCCTGCTCGACAATCTGCATTTGAGCATAGGCCTGCGGGGCGACATAATAACCCAGCGGATCCGCACCCGCATCTCGGGCGAGCGACTGATATTCCGCGATCATTGGCGCGACGCCGGCATACATCATCTTGGGGACCGGCAGCCAATACTCGTAATTGACGATCCCATTCAGCAGCGGACCGAGCTGCGCCTTGATCGAACCGTTCTGGGGGCCGATCATCGCGCCGCCGACTATTTTCGGTTCAAGCCCGACCTCGTTAAGGGCGCGAAGCAGCGCCGCAGAGTCGTTCAGGTACGAGCAAAAAAACAGGAGGTCTGGATTGACGGATTCCAGGCGGCGCATGAAGGAAGCCAAGTCGGTCGCCGAGAGTGGATAGAGAGCTTCGGAGACCACCCTAAACCCATGCTTGTCGGCATGCGCCTTCGCGCCCTGAACCGGACTCTTTGAAAACGGCGCGTCGGCGGCGAGGATCGCCATCGTGCCGGGCTTGGGCGACTGGTTTGCCGCCAGGGTAAAGAAGCCTTCGGTCAGGGCCTCACTGGGATGAGGGCCGGTGGGGATCATCACAAAATAGTTCGGGTAGTTTAAAGACGCGTTCACGGCAAGCGCCATCAACGCAACGAGATAACGGTTGCGCTCCATGACAAGAGGCATTGCCGGCGAGACGGAATTGTCTCCGTAGCCGCCGATCAGCAAATCGACTTTCTCGTCGTCGAGAAGCCGTTTGTAGATGTCGGGCACCAGTTTTGGATTGGTCTCATCGTCGATGCAGACCATCTCGACTTTTCGCCCGAGGAGCCCAGCTTTCCGATTGACATCGTTCTCCCAAATCTTATGGGCGAGGCGGGCGGTCTTGCCATTTGAAGCAAGCGGGCCGGTTAGAGACAGGCAATATCCGATGCGAATAGGCTGTTCGCTCATTTGTGGGGTTCCGGTGGTATGTTGGAGCGATAGTCGTTTTGGCGATTGCTCATGAACCAGGTGCCGACTTCGTAGGTCTGGTATGCGCCACGCACGAGAGGATCTTCGTCGGCGATCGCTTTTGCTTCGGCCAAGTTTGCGGTGCGAAGCACAATCAGGCCACCCGCACGTTCCGGGACAGGCCCCGCTAGAACGAGCTTTCCGTCCTTATCAAGCTCCGCCAGATGTGCTGCGTGGAGGGTGACGGCCTCCGGAGATAGCGGTCTACCGGGGATCGCATTGAGAAAGATCAGGTAGTACCTGGCTTCTCGGCGGCCATCGGGATGCTGATCGGGGGGCGACATCCTACCGTTCCGATCAGTGTCTGAGGGCCGCTTGGAGATTCATGAAAACTCCAAGTTGCTCCAAAAAAATGGGGACGGCGACGTAACAGTGAAACGAGAAGACTTTCCCGTCCTTGAGGCGAAATACGTCGCAGCAAGGAGCATGCATTTGCTTTCCCGTGGGGGAAATCGTCCCGGCCGGGATCACGAGGTCGCCCTTGTGTGTGCCGTTAAGGGATAACTCCACGAGGACATGATCGCCGAAGCTGCGGAGAGAATAGAGTTCTCTGTGCATATCCGGAAATGCTGCAGCGTAGACGTCGACTGTCAGTCCGATTTCGGGACCGAAATATTTCTTTCCCGCGCTCACGTCGTAAAAATATCCGTCGTCCGTGAACATTGACACGAATCTGGATGTGTTTTTCGAGTTGCCCTCTGCAAGCGAATAGAGTGTTCGTATCACCTGCTCGTTGCGGGCTTCTTCGGATCTCTGAGCGTTCATAAGCAGCAGCTCCTCAATCTACCCTACTCAAGTGCTAGACGGCTTAAAGAAGGGGGAAAGTGTGAGGTGGGAAGCTAAGCGCCACACGGTGTTTCTGTCTTGCCCATGCTTGCGGACGTTTTTGCCGTTCTTGCTTCCCCGGAAGGGCGCCGGCTTATCGCGCTATCTAGAGTCGACGGAGGCGATATTCCTTGGGTGTCATGCCGGTTGCGCGATGAAACGCTCCACCAACTTGCGTCTTGGGGCTCGGCATCGGCCATGCAAACTGTTTTGCGCAAAACACTTACCTGACCAAAGAAAGCGGGACTGACGAGCTCCGTGCAACCTTGCGGCTTCGCGTGCAACCTTGCGCGCAACCCCGCAACAGGCAAAAAAGCCGGTAGAATCGAGCTTCCGTGCAGACGTGCAGATATGACGTCAATTTTTCGACGGTGCTCCGGCGAGCAAACGAGGCCGCCTAGCGCCGGCCTTTGACGCCAAATGCGGCACTTGGCGATATGTCGATTTGCTTTAAAACACCAATCTTCCCACAACGACCAGAAGCGTGGCTGCCAGGATGTAGCGCAAGGCGGCGTCGGGCATTCGCGGCGCGGCATAGCTGCCCAAGATTATTCCGGGAATTGAGCCAAGCAGCAGAGAACTCAACAGGCTCAAATCGGTCAAACCGAGCAGCCAATGTCCAAATCCGGCTAGCAGGGTGAGCGGCACGGCGTGCGCGATGTCCGAACCGACAATGCGAGCCATGGGAAGTTTCGGGTAAAGCAGAATCAGCGCGGTGACGCCGATGGCGCCTGCTCCGACCGAGGAGATGGACACCAGAACGCCCACGGCCATTCCCATGGCGATCGTCAGATTGCGTATCTGACGCGTGCTGATCGAAGCGAGCTGTTTGGCATAATGTTTGACGATGCGCTTGCGAAAGATAAGCACGAGGGCGGTGGCAAACAGTGAAATCGACAAAACCGCGGTGATCAGGGTGCCGGCCACCGCGCTCTCGGTGCCAAAAAAGGACAGCCCATAAAGAGTGATTGCCGTCATGGGGATGCTGCCGGTGGCCAGGCGTCCCACCACGCGCCAATCGACCGTGTGGCTGAGACCGTGAACGGCTGTTCCTACGGTTTTGGTTGCCGATGCATAAAGAAGATCCGTGCCGACTGCCGTGGCCGGATGGATACCAAACAACAGGATCAGGATGGGCGTCATCAGCGAGCCGCCGCCTACGCCGGTTACGCCGACAAGAGCGCCGACCACGAAGCCAGAAAGCGAATAGAGAGGATCTATGGACGGAAGAGAAAGCATCGATCGACTGCGCCAGCGTGATAGGGAACCATATGAGAAGCCTCACCGCGGGTCACGTTATTAGGCGCAAATATACGAGCCACGCCTTTGCGACGGCATTGCGCGCCGTCAGATAACAACACTGAGGCTAAAGAGTTCAGCTATTTGGCAAAAAACGCTGCTTTATGTTCTCTCAAGCTCCTCGCGGGCTGGAATTCACAGCGTCGAATGCGCGGAATACACAAGCATATGCTTTAACTACAACCGCTTGTCCCGCCGCAGGTGTTGCATTTCAGGCAGGTGCCGTTCCTGACCAAGGTGAAATTGCCGCATGAACCGCAAGCATCGCCTTCATAGCCTTTGAGGCGCGCTTCAGCGGCCCTTTTGGAATGCGCCTGACTCTTTGACCACAGGGCTTCACCCGCCAGTCGCGATTCCATGGCTGCCACCACCGACCCTATCGGATTGCCGGCGGCTTGCTCCACAAGTGCGGCAACTTGCGCGAAATTGGCGTTTACGTCGATTGCAGTCTGGGCCTCGCCGGGTTTCGTGGCCTCATGCGCGCGAATGTTCTCGGCTTCGGCATTGATTTTCTGCACGGCGTTGCCGCGTACGACCACAAACTGACTCAATTGACCCCGCACAAAACCGGTTGAAGCAACTTTCGAGATGCTCTGCGCCAGTTCCGCCTGGCGTTTACTGCCGTCTCCTTCGTTGATACCGCCGCCGAGGTCATCGTCATGGCTGGGTACGACATGGGCGAGATCATGACGTCCGAGGTAGGAAACCGCCAATTCGCGGAAGATGTAATCGAGCACGCTGGTTGCGTTCTTGATCGAATCGTTGCCGATGACGAGCCCGGCAGGTTCGAAACGCGTGAAGGTGAAGGCGTCGACGAATTCCTCCAGGGGCACGCCATATTGCAGACCGATGGAAATCGCTATGGCGAAATTGTTCATGAGAGACCGGAAGGCTGCGCCTTCCTTATGCATGTCGATAAAGATTTCTCCGGCCCGGCCGTCCTCATATTCGCCGGTACGCAAATACACTTTGTGGCCGCCTACGACAGCTTTCTGGGTGTAGCCTTTGCGCCGGTGGGGCAGGCGTTCGCGTTCGCGCGCCCGCACCAATTCCACGGTTTTCTCGACGATTCGCTCGGTAATAATGGTGGCGCGCGCCGCCTGCGGCTGCGCCACGAGCTCCTCAAGCTGGTCTTCGTCATCGTCGAGTTGCAGGACCTGAGATGCCAAAGGCTGGGACAATTTCGAGCCGTCGCGATAGAGCGCGTTTGCCTTGAGCCCGAGTTTCCAGGAAAGCAGGTACGAGTCGCCGCAGTCCTTGACGGTGGCTGCATTGGGCATGTTGATGGTCTTCGAAATCGCTCCCGAAATGAACGGCTGGCAGGCGGCTAACATGCGGATGTGGCTTTCCACGGAAAGGGCGCGCTTGCCGATCCGGCCGCACGGGTTGGCGCAGTCGAAAACCGGAAGATGCTCCCTTTTGAGGTAAGGAGCGCCTTCCAGAGTCATCGCGCCGCAAACGTAAAGATTGGCGGCTTCGATTTCGCTCTTTGAGAAGCGGAGCGATTTCAGCATGTCGAAATCGGGCGCCTCGAGCTCTGCGGCGTCAAAACCGAGCGCATTTGTGCAGAAGCTCTCGCCCAACGTCCATTTGTTGAACACGAAACGGATATCGAACGCCTGCTCGAGCGCGCTCTCGATCGCACCGATTTCGGAATCGCCGAAGCCTTTCTCGCGGAGCGCTGCATGAGAGATCGCGTTTGAGCCTTCCAGCGTTCCATGGCCGACGGCATAGCGGACGATCTGCTCGATCTCGTCCGGCGCGTAGCCGAGCCCTTTCAGAGCTTCCGGTACGCAGCGATTGATGATCTTGAAATAGCCGCCACCCGCGAGCTTCTTGAATTTCACCAGCGCGAAATCGGGTTCGATGCCGGTCGTATCGCAATCCATAAGAAGACCGATCGTACCGGTCGGAGCGATGACGGTCGCCTGCGCATTACGAAAGCCGAATTCGGTTCCAAGCGAAAGCGCCTGATCCCACGCCGCTTTTGCCGCCTCCGATAGATCGGCATCCAGAAGCGCTTCGTGATCCAAGGGAACCGGCGGTGTCGCGAGGCTTTCATATCCGTCTTGGTCGCCATAGGCGGCGCGCCGATGATTGCGGATCACGCGCAGCATGGCTTCGCGATTTTCCTCAAACCGGCGAAATGGCCCCCGCTCGCAGGCGATCTCGGCCGACGTGGCGTAAGAAATGCCGGTGAGCACCGCGCTGATGGCGCCCGCGATGGCGCGCCCCTCTCGCGAATCATAGCTAATGCCTGCAGCCATCAGGAGGCCGCCGATATTGGCGTAACCGAGACCAAGCGTGCGGTAATCATAGGACAAGAGCGCGATTTCTTTGGACGGGAATTGCGCCATCATCACCGAAATTTCGAGCACGAGGGTCCAGAGCCGGACGGCATGCTCGAAGGCGTAGACGTCGAAGGGCTTGTTCGAGCCCCGAATCTCAGTTCCGACCTTGCGAAAGGCCATGACATTCAGCGACGCGAGATTGCAGGCCGTATCGTCCAAGAACATGTATTCGGAGCACGGATTGGAAGCGCGTATTTCGCCGCCTTTCGGACAGGTGTGCCAATCATTGATGGTGGTATGGAATTGGATACCCGGATCGGCACAGGCCCATGCGGCGTATGAGATTTTTTCCCAAAGGTCGCGCGCCTTGATGCGCTTTTGCACCTTACGGTCTTTGCGGCGTATCAGCTCCCAATCGGCGCCTTCCGCTACGGCGTTCAAAAACTCATCCGTGACCCGCACCGTATTGTTCGAGTTCTGGCCCGCGACCGACATGTAGGCCTCGGAATCCCAATCGGTGTCATAGACGCGAAATTCGATGCGATCGCGGCCTTGCTTGGCGAAGGCAATTACGCGTTCGATGTAATTGTCGGGGATGAAGGATTTACGCGCGGACTTGATTTCGCGCTTGAGCGCGGGATTGAGGTTTGGATCGAAGCAATCTTCGCCCGAGCCTTCACAATTGCGGCAAGCTTTGATGATGGCGTTCAAATGCTTTTCGGCAAGCTTGGATCCCGCAACAAGCGCGGCGACCTTTTGTTCCTCGACGACTTTCCAATCGATGAAGTCTTCGATGTCGGGGTGGTCGACGTCGACAATGACCATTTTCGCGGCGCGGCGCGTCGTACCGCCCGATTTGATCGCGCCGGCCGCGCGGTCTCCGATCTTCAGAAAGCTCATAAGGCCGGAGGATTTGCCGCCACCGGAAAGGGGTTCGTCCTCGCCGCGCAGATTGGAAAAGTTCGTTCCGGTGCCCGAGCCATATTTGAACAGGCGCGCTTCGCGCGTCCATAAATCCATGATGCCGCCTTCATTGACGAGATCGTCAGATACGCCCTGGATGAAGCAGGCGTGAGGTTGCGGATGTTCGTAAGCGGAAGCTGAACGCACCAGCTCGGCGCTTCGGAAATCTACGTAGTAATGGCCTTGGCTCGGCCCATCGATGCCATAGGCCCAGTGCAGCCCGGTGTTGAACCATTGCGGCGAATTGGGAGCAGCCTTCTGTGTTGCCAACATGTGGCAAATCTCGTCATAGAAGGCGCGAGCATCTTCCTCGGCATCGAAATAGCCGCCCTTCCACCCCCAATACGTCCAAGTGCCGGCGAGGCGATGGAACACCTGTTTGACGCTGATTTCGCCGACGGTTTTGGCTTCGTCCTGGGGAAGGGCGGCAAGCGCGTCTTCGTCCGGAACCTGCCGCCACAAAAATGATGGAAGGTCATTTTCCTCGAGTTTTTTGAGGCATACGGGCACGCCTGCGCGGCGGAAATATTTCTGCGCCATCACATCGCAGGCAACCTGGCTCCAGAGTTCGGGGACTTCGATTCCGTCCTGCCGGAACACAATGGAACCGTCCGGATTACGAATTTCGCTGGTCGCTGTGCGGAAGGGAATTCCTTCGTAAGGCGACTGGCCCTCAGTGGTAAAAAAGCGCCGGATTCGCATGTTTTTTCCCCTTATTCACGAGTTCCCATCCCCCTCGACGGACAAAGCGATTGCGGTACCGAAGCGTGGTGGTCATCCACGTCTCCGGCGGGCGTTTTGCCTTTTCGTCTGAGCCTCGCTGCAAAGCGTAGCGAAGGGTGCGAAGGGTATGACTCGAAATTGTGAAAAGCAAGGATTTTGTGGTGTGGATACTCATAGACCTCTATATATAGTGTTGGATAGAATTTTTGGTAAATTTCATGGGGTTAGGCCTAACTGTTGATATTCTGTGGAAAACCCTGTTGACGAGAATTTTTCCCGCACCCGTAGCAAGGTCCCGTGCGAGATGTGGCCTGACCGAACCGGATCCCGGACTCGGCCACTAAATGGACATGCTGGGCGTTCACACTCCCTTGCGTTAGCCTTTGGCCGACGCCCGAATCGGAGCCTGTCAGATGTCGCTATTTCGCCAGCTTTTCGTGTGGTGGGTTAACGCCACACCTGGCACCCTGCTCACCACATGGTTCTCGGGAAGATTTGTCGGCAAAGACCAATTCGGCAACCGCTACTACCAAACCAAGGATGGCAAACGGCGCTGGGTTATCTATGCCGGCACGGTCGAAGCTTCTCGTGTTCCGCAGGAGTGGCATGGTTGGCTGCATCACACTTTTGCGCTTCCTCCAACGGAAGACGCGGCCAAGCGAAAGCCGTGGGAAGCAGAGCACTTGCCAAACTTAACCGGCACACCGGCGGCGTATCGTCCGGAAGGAAGCCTGTCGGGTGACGGCAAGAGGCCGCCGGCGACGGGCGATTACGAAGCTTGGCGACCGAGCTGAGGTTTTTCCATGCAGAATTCAATCGTCGAAACATTAATTGGCGCGGCGGTTATTGCGGTCGCCGCTCTGTTCCTGTTTTTTGCTTACTCCAGCACCGGCGCGGGGCCGGTATCCGGTTATTCCGTGATCGCCAAATTCAACCGCGTTGATGGGGTGAATATCGGTACCGATGTGCGTCTTTCCGGGATAAAAGTCGGAACGGTGGAGAGGCTTGCGCTGGATCCGAAGAATTACAGCGCCGTCGCCACCTTGGCGTTAGACAATTCCGTGAAGCTGCCCGACGATTCGTCCGTGCGCATCACCTCCGAAGGCTTGCTTGGGAATCAATATCTCTCTATTGAGCCCGGGGCTTCCATGCAGATGATCAAGCCGGGCGGCGAAATCGAGAATACTCAAGGCGCGATCGATTTGATCGGGCTGCTCGGAAAAACGGTTTTCAGTTCGGGCAGTACGGGCAGCGGGAAATGAAATCCAGGTTTTTCATCGGGATTCTGGTAGCGGCGAATTTGGCGGCCGGCGCCGCTTTGTCTGCGTCGCCTTCGCCGAGCCTCGCGAGCGCGAAGCCCGATGCTCATGGCATCAAGCGCATGGCGGTGTTGCGCGGGCTCGACAAGATCACGGGCCGCGCGGTCGAGATCAGCGCTCCTGCCGGTGTCCCGGTCCACTTCGGAACGCTCACGATTACCGCCCAGTATTGCTACACGGTACCCCCGGAAGAGCCGCCCGAGACCACCGCCTTTTTGCAGATCGATGACGGCACGAAGCGGTTGTTTTCGGGTTGGATGTTTGCCTCCACGCCCGCTCTAAGCGCGCTCGAGCATCCCGTCTATGACGTCTGGGTGATCACTTGCAAAACAGACGAGCCGGCGAGAGCTTCTGCGTCTGCGGCAACCCCAGCGACTCGCAAGGCGGAGTCCGCAATCCGCGGTTCCGCAGCGGCTAAGGGCGCATCAGTGACGCCGTCTGTGAAACCGGAGCCACAAGCACCAGGCGAGACGTCGATTCCATCCAAAGAATAGAAATTGGCGTTTCCAGCCAGTGCATGGGACAGCAGCAACTGGAATCGTTCTTCGGTGACGGAGACCGCACCGAATTGCTCCAGATGCGGATTTGGGAATTGGGCATCCAGAAGTAAATACCCGCCTGCTTTCAGCCGTGCCGCCAAATGCACCAAGGCGACTTTGCTCGCATCGCGTAGCCGGGAAAATTTGCTTTCGGCGAAGAACGCCGCGCCGAGCTCGAGACCATAGAGCCCGCCGGCCAGTTCTTCTTGGTGCCAGACCTCGACGCTGTGGGCCAAGCCGCGCGAACGCAGAGCTTCAAATACGTCGACGATCGCGTCATTGATCCAGGTCTCGCGCCGTTCGGGACGCGATTCCGCGCAACCGCGGATGACCTCACGAAATGCTTTATCGACAGTAATCCGATAACGGTTGGAGCGGACGAGGCGGGCGAGCCGGCGCGGCACGTGGAATTTTTCCAGTGGAAGAATGCCGCGCTCATGCGGTCGAACCCAAAGCACCTCCTTAGCCGTGCGGCTTTCGGCCATTGGAAAAATGCCGAGCCGATAGGCCAGAAGCAATTCCTCGGGATTGATGGTGCTCACGGCGTCATCATGCGTTCTTGACCCGCGCGTCTAGGCTCCAGTTTCCGGCGCCGGCAGCCGCGATATAGAGGAAGATGAAACAGTAAAGCACCATGACCTCGCCGCCATTGGCAATCGGAAAGATGCTGTGGGGCACATGCATCCACCAATAGCCGACAGCCATCTCTCCCGAGAGCAGGAACGCCGCGATGCGGGTAAAGAGGCCAAGGGTGACCAATATGCCGCCGATTGTTTCAAGAATGCCGGTAAACAAGAGGAGAAACACACCTAGGACGCCGGGTGCCGGAATCGGGAAGCTGAACAGTTTCTGCGTGCCGTGCTCAACGAATGTGATCCCCACCGCAATGCGCATCAGGCTTAAAAGTTCGGGCGACCAGCGTTGCAGCCAAGTGAACATCGAGCGCTCCATTCTCGTAGCCGATTATATAGCAGAAGGCCGGGATATTCGCCGTCTATAGCGCGCCCGTGGCGCGGCGTGCGAGGTAGTGCTCAAGCCAATGGATGTTGTAGTCGCCATCGAGAATGTTGCGCTGTTTGATGAGTTCTTGAAAGAGGGGAATCGTCGTTTCGATCCCGCCGACGACCAGTTCGTCCAAGGCGCGCCTTAAGCGCATCAGACATTCGTTGCGGCTTTTTCCATGCACGATCAGCTTGCCGACAAGACTGTCATAATAGGGCGGCATGCGATAACCGGAATAGGCGGCCGAATCCATCCGTACGCCGAGACCGCCGGGCGCATGAAAGTCGGTAATGCGCCCCGGTGAGGGCTGGAATGTAAAGGCGTTCTCGGCATTGATGCGGCATTCGATCGCGTGCCCGGCGATCACCACGTCGCCCTGATCGATTTCAAGTGCGCTTCCGTCGGCGATCCGGATCTGCTCGCGCACGAGATCGAGCCCTGTGATCAATTCCGTCACCGGATGCTCGACTTGCAGTCTGGTGTTCATCTCAATGAAGTAGAACTCTCCGTTCTCGTAGAGAAACTCCACGGTACCGACACCGAGATAGCCGAGTTTCGTCAACGCACGAGTGACCACGGCGCCAATCTCATTGCGGACGCCGGCATTGAGAGCGGGCGAGGGCGCCTCTTCCCAAACCTTCTGGTGGCGCCGCTGCAGGGAACAATCGCGTTCACCCAGATGCAACACTTTGCCATGCGAGTCCGCGACGATCTGGATTTCGATATGGCGCGGCTTATCGAGGTATTTTTCCATGTAAACGGTATCGTTACCGAATGCGGCCTTCGCTTCGGCGCGAGCAGTGGAAAAGGCGAGCGGTAATTCCGAGGCCGAGCGGGCCACCTTCATGCCACGCCCGCCCCCCCCAGCCGCCGCTTTGATCAGAGTGGGATAGCCCATCGTCTTCGCAAACGCTGCTGCTTGGGTTTCGGACTCAATCGGACCGTCCGATCCCGGCACGGTCGGGATTCCCAGCGACATCATGGTTTGTTTGGCTACGATCTTATCGCCCATCAGCCGGATGTGTTCAGGTTGGGGTCCGATGAAGATAAGCTTATGCGCCTTCACAATATCGGCGAAATGCGCGTTTTCGGAGAGAAAGCCGTAGCCTGGATGAATGGCATCGGCACCGGTGATCTCGCATGCGGAAATAATCGCTGGGATATTGAGGTAGGACTGGCTGGCCGGCGGCGGGCCGACGCAAACCGATTCATCGGCGAGGCGCACATGCATGGAATCCGCGTCGGCGGTGGAATGGATCGCCACTGTGGCGATGCCCATTTCCTTACAGGCGCGGTTGACCCGGAGCGCGATCTCGCCGCGGTTCGCGATGAGCACTTTTTCGATCACAAACCCTCACTCGATGAGCATCAGTGGTTCGCCGAATTCCACCGGCTGAGCGTCACGGACATAAATCTCAGCAATCCTGCCTGCCGCGGGCGAAGGCACGGGATTCATCGTCTTCATGGCCTCGATGATGCATAGCGTTCCGTCCGTCACCGCATCCCCGATCTTGACGAAAGGCGGCGCGCCGGGTTGGGGCGAAAGATAAACCGTTCCAACCATGGGCGACGTGACGACTGTCCCCTGCCGGCGCGCGGGCTCGGGCTGAGCTTCGGTGGGGGCGGCGCCGCGCGGCGGCGCAGATACCTGGGCGGGCGCAACTGCCGGTAATGGCGCCACGCCGCGAGCGACACGCACGCGTACGCCGGCTCGTTCGACCTCGATTTCCGAAAGACCGGTTTCGTCCAACAATTTTGCCAGTTCACGAATGATTTCCGGATCCACGCCGGGCGTACTCTCCCCCTTTATTGCTTTGGCAATGAGGTCTCGAAGCGGCTTCTGCTTCCCGGATGTCATTCGCCACCTTTCATAGGGCTGGCATCGACGAGAGTAGCCATCGCTTCGATCGCGAGGAGATAGCCGGTTGTGCCAAGGCCGCAAATCACGCCCGTGGCGGCCTCGCTGACAAAAGAGTGGTGGCGGAACGATTCCCGTCTATGGGGATTCGAGAGGTGCACTTCGATGACGGGTCGAGTGACTGCCTTCAAAGCATCCAGCAGGGCAATTGAGCTATGCGAATAGGCGCCGGGATTGATGACAATGCCCGAGCCTTTGTTGGCGGCTTCCTGGATCCAATCGACCAGGACGCCTTCATGATTTGACTGCCGGAATACGACCTCGAGCCCATGCCTGCGAGCATGCGCGGCGACTGCCTTCTCGATATCCGCGAGCGTCGCGCGGCCGTAGATCTCCGGCTCTCGTGTGCCGAGGAGATTGAGATTCGGCCCATTAAGGACATATACCGGAAGGATCATGGACGGGCTGCCCCAGGAGTGCGCTAATGCCAGGACGGCAAGCGATGTGGAAGCGGTTTATACGGTCCTGCCATGAAAACGGAAACAGGAGAGAACGCCATCCATGGCTGTGCGGTTGAGTCTTAACGGAGAAGCTCGGGAATTTCCTAGTCCTTTGACGGTCGAGGGTCTGCTTAGGCATCTTGCCCTTGATTCCCAAAAAGTGGCGGTCGAGCGCAATCTCTCAATCGTGCCGCGGTCCACCTATGGTGAGGTCGGACTCGCGGAAGGGGATCGTCTGGAAATTGTGCATTTTATCGGCGGCGGCAATGACATCGCTGCTCCGGCTGCGACCGCAATCGATAAGCCTTTCGTTATCGCCGGGCGCCTCTTTCGCTCGCGACTGATCATCGGAACAGGCAAATATAAGAGCTATGCCGAGAATGCCGCCGCCCTGGAAGCTTCCGGCGCGGAGATCGTGACGGTGGCGCTTCGCCGAGTGAACGTGATGGATTCCGGCGCACCCCGTCTAGTCGATCACATCGACCCGAAAAAGTATGTTTATCTACCCAACACTGCGGGCTGTTTTACCGCAGAGGACGCGCTGAGGACATTGCGGCTGGCTCGCGAAGCAGGCGGCTGGAATCTGGTGAAGCTCGAAGTTCTGGGCGACAGAAAGACGCTGTATCCCGACATGATCGAGACGTTGCGCGCGACCGAGATTTTGGTGCGCGAGGATTTCCAGGTCATGGTGTATTGCAATGACGATCCCCTAATGGCCAAGCGGTTGGAGGAAATGGGCGCGGCCGCGATTATGCCGCTTGCGGCGCCGATCGGATCGGGCCTCGGCATGCAAAGCCAAGTCAACATCCGGCTCATTGTCGAAGAGGCAAAAGTGCCGGTCATTGTCGATGCCGGTATCGGCACGGCATCGGATGCTGCGATTGCAATGGAGTTGGGCTGCGACGGCGTCATTTCCAATACGGCAATTGCCGAAGCCAAAAACCCGGTCATGATGGCCCGCGCTATGAAGCTCGCGGTCGAGGCAGGCCGGCTTGCTTATCTTAGCGGCCGCATGCCCAAACGGCGTTACGCCGATCCCTCATCGCCCTTGGCGGGGCTGATCTAGCGCGCACGGGATTTTCCTCGCCCCGCCTTCTTAGCGGGCTTGCGACGGCGTTTTTGCGCGCTGCATTTGGTTGAGCGCGATTGGCGACTTCCGGGACGTAACGCCGCGTTTGCAGCCGGTTTGGTCCGCGCCTTCTAGCTCTTTGTCGTCCCCGTGAGTGTCTGCAGTTCAGCGTCCGTCAGCTCTCCCACGATGATCTTGTCATTGATCACAAAAGTGGGCGTGCCGTCGAAATGCAATTTGTCGGCCAGCCCATTCGATTGCTTGATCGAATCCAGCACCGCCGGATCGGCCATGTCCTTTTCCAGGCGGGCAACATCCAGACCGGCATTCTTTGCGATATCCAGAATGCGATCCTTCGGCAGTTCGCCGGCCGTCGCCATCAGGGCAAAATGGAACGGAACATATTTATCGCCTTGGCGGCGAGCCGCGACTGCCGCTTGCGCCGCCCATAACGAGTCGGGCGTGAGAATTGGCCGCTCGATAAATGCAATCCGCACTTTCTGGCCGGAATCCAGCAGATGCTTCATTGCGGCCATAGAGGCTTTGCAATGGGGGCAGCGGTAATCGAAGAATTCGGCCACCGTGACTTTGGCGTCTTTCGGACCGGCAACATAGGCTACATTCGGATCGGTCAAAGCCGCTACGCCAACCGCAGAAAGCGCATCATTGCGGGCTTTTTCCGCGGTGGCCGCCTGCTGCACATCGAGTTTGTTCGACATTTCGGCGAGAATTTCGGGATGCGCAATGAGGAAATCGTGCACAACCTGCTCGATCCGGCCTTTGTCAGCCGTCGCGGACACGATAGGAAATCTGCCGAGGACGGCAGAGGTCGTCAAAGCGCCCAGCGCGAACAGCGCCCCGCCCCCGGCGGTCAATTTCAATATTCGCGTGAGGTTCATCTATCGGCCTCCCTTTTGGGCCTTTTGCTGTGTTTGGGAAATGGAAAAAATATCGGTTGCGCGCTGCCAGTCAGTTGAACCCTGTGGCAGCGTGCGCTGGGCACGGTACGCAAACTGCGCAGCCTGGGGATAAGCATCCTCGATGAAATAACTTTCCGCTGTGGCGAGTTCCGCTTTGCCTTGCTGTCCGAGCCGCGAATAGGCTTGAGCCAATTCGTACCAGCCGAGCCAGTCTTCGTGGTCTTGGGCGAGAGCAATCTGCAGATCCTGGGTCGCTTCGTTCGTGTATTGCGGCTTTTCCGTGCCCAGCAACGCCGCGCCCAAAGCGACACGGATCAGGGGCGCGTCGGGCAGGATTTCAACCGCATGGCGATAGGGGACGATGCCTTCCTCGACTTTTCCCATTTCAACTTTGATTTGGCCATACATTTCCAGGAAATACGGATTTTCTGGCTCATCTACGAGCAGGCTTTCGATCTCACCGAGGGCTTTCTGCATGTCGGGCGCCCGGAAATAGGCCATGGCGCGCGCATAACGTGCAGGCTTGCCTGCATCGGAAACGGGGTATTGGCGGAGCGTCACCTCGGGACGTTGAATGTAACCGCGCAATTTCGCGCGCATCATGTCGAATGCATAGATCGTCTCGGGGCTGTCTTTCACGTCCCTATAGGGCGAGGCGTCAACCTGATCCTGCAAGGCTGCGATGCGATCCGCCGATACGGGATGAGTTTGAGCGTAAGGATCGATTCGTTGCGAGCTGAGGATTTCCTGGTCCTCAAATCGCTTGAACACCTGCAGCATCCCCATCCCGGATTGGTGAGTGGCTGTCAAGAAACGAATTCCGGCCTGATCGGCATTGGCCTCCACGGTTCGCGAGTAAGCGAGAAACGTGCGTTCGGCGACCTGCTGACCCGCCATGAGTATCGCTTGTCCGGCCTCGCCTGCGCCGGCGATGATGGCGGCGATTCCCGCCGCCATTGAAAGCAGAAGCGGAATGGTAGCAGCCCTGATGCCTGCCGAGGCACGCACCAGATCCCCGTGCGCCATATGCCCCGTTTCATGCGCCATAACCCCGGTGATTTGATTGGGCGTATCCAGGGCCATCAAGAGGCCGGTATTGAGAAACATATGCTGGCCTTCGGCCACAAAAGCGTTGATCGACGGGTCGTTCACAAGGTGCAGCTGCACGTCTTGAGGCACAAGACCGGCGGCTAAGAGGATAGGATCGAGCTTGGCTCGCAAGACGCGCTCAGCTTCGGTATCGCGAATGAGTGATATGCCTTGACCTTGGGCTTTGGCGGTATAGGAGGGGAGCGTTATGAAACAGGCCATGACCACAACAGCCACGGCGATTCCGAATGCGGGTCGCAAACGCGACAGACGGATCTTCAAAGGCGTGTTCCTTCGCAAACCGGCTTCCCCCGCCTTCCGCGGACGGTAGAATTGGCTTCTCAATCCGTCAACGCCGTACTTTGTTGTCACTGACCCGTCATATTTTCAAACGGCGTTGCCACCAGCCTTTGCGGGTTTCGCGCGGCGAATCCTCGCGGGAACGGGACGCCTCGTCCTCCAGCTGTTCGGGGGAGTGGGGAGCGGACGCAGGTATGCTGTGCAAAGGCGGAATCGCCCGGTCCTCTGCTTCGTTTTGCGCGTTGTTCACGTGCGCGTCTGCGGAACCGGATGTCGCCGCGGACGGCCGGATGTCGGGTGCCTGATCCAAAAGAGACCATGAAGGGGCTGACGGCGCGTTTGGCATAGTCGCGGTGGGTTCCTGCACAGGCGATGCGACATCCGCTGCCACCCGCTCTGGCGATAAAGCCAAGGGTGGGGCATCAGCGACGATGCTGGGGCGTTCGCCTTCACGGCGGCGGCCACGCCGGCCACGGCGGCGGCGCCTGCGATGCTTGTCCCCACTCTCGGAGACCGGCACTGCGCCCGCTGGGGACTTTTGCGCCGCGAACGGTCCTTCCGATTGTCCCTCACTTTCGGGATTGACCGGTGGAAGCTCCAAGTTTGCTTCAGCCGGCTGCGCGTCGCTGCCTTCATCGCCTGAATCCCGATCGCGACCGCCAAAAGCCGGTTGTGCAACGCGGCCACGTCCGCCGCGGCGGCGGCGGCGGCGCTTGCGCCTTGGCTCCCCATTTCCCTGGTCGCGCTCTGCCGCGGTTTCAGCCGATGGCGCAGTTTCGACCGGCGCCTCCACGATGGTCACATCAGTCGCCATTTCTTCGGTCTCGGTATCCTCGAAACCAGCCTCTACGGAGACAACGGCGCTCTTCGGCCGAACGCTGGGCACGCGGATCCCTGTACGCTGAAGTTCGAAGCTGCCGCCCATCATATTCGCCTGCGGGTCGAACGAGATTGCGAGATCGTAAGCCTCTTCGATGCGCGCGATCTCGCGGCGCTTCTGGTTTAACGTATAGATGATGACATCGTGCGGTGCCTTGGCCGTGATATTGGCTGCCGGTTGACGCTGTCCTTCCTCGTCGAGAGCGCGCAGGAGACGCAACGCTGCCGACTCGGTCGACCGTATGATCCCTTGGCCGTTGCAATGCGGGCAGGTCACGGTCGAACCTGCGAGAACGCCCGCCCGCAACCGCTGCCGCGACATCTCCAATAATCCGAACTGACTGATCTTGCCGATCTGGATACGGGCGCGATCCCCCCTTAACGCATTATGCAAACGCTTCTCGACATTGCGATCGTTCTTGCTGTCCTCCATGTCGATGAAATCGATGACAATGAGACCCGCGAGGTCGCGCAAGCGAAGCTGCCGGGCAATTTCGTCGGCTGCTTCCAGATTGGTTTTCGTGGCGGTTTCCTCGATCGAGTGCTCGCGCGTGGCTTTGCCGGAATTCACGTCGATGGAAACCAGGGCTTCTGTCTGGTTGATGACGATGTAACCACCCGATTTGAGATTCACCACCGGGCTGAACATGGCGTCGAGCTGCGATTCCACCTGCAGGCGCTGAAATAGTGGCAACGCTTCCTTATAGAGTTTCACGTTTTTCGCATGGCTCGGCATGAGCATGCGCATGAACTCTTTGGCGTCGCGATAGCCGCCTTCGCCATCGACAACCACTTCTGAAATATCCTTGCTGTAGAGATCGCGGATGGCGCGCTTGATAAGGCTGCCTTCCTCATAGACGAGGGACGGCGCATTCGACTTCAGGGTCAGCTCGCGAACAGTGTCCCATAAGCGCAGCAGGTATTCATAATCGCGCTTGATTTCCAACTTGGTGCGGTTTGCCCCGGCGGTGCGGATGATGAGACCCATGCCTTCGGGCAATTCGAGGGATTGGGCGGCCGATTTCAGGCGTTTGCGGTCGGCGGCATTGGTGATCTTGCGCGATATGCCGCCACCGCGTGGCGTATTGGGCATCAGCACGCAGTAGCGGCCGGCAAGGGAGAGAAACGTGGTCAGTGACGCGCCCTTATTGCCTCGCTCCTCTTTGACAACCTGCACCAGCATCACCTGCCGGCGCTTGATCACTTCTTGTATCTTGTACTGCCGCCGGCGCGGCTGTCTCCCGCGGTCGCTCAGGCGATCTGGGCGCCGCTGATAAGCGGCTGGTGCACCGGTTGCTTCTGCTTGCACCTGGCTTGCTGTCTCTTGAGGCGTTTCGCCAGCCGGTATTTCGTTTTCGGGTTCGTTAATTTGCGGAGCGGGTTCGGCAAAGCCCGAGTCCAGCGTTTCCACTCCGGATTGCTCGAGGCCGTTTACTTCGCCGGATACCGTTTGGTCCGACAAGGCATCGGACGACGCAAGGGGCGGTGCCTCATTGCTATCGATTTGATCGTGCTCGATCTGCTCGCCCGGGGCGTGCTCAGCTTGATCTGCGGCGCCCTCGGTACCCGGCATGGGTTCCTGAGCGGGAGCACTGGCAACTTCGAGGGAGTCGAAATCCTCCTCGGCCATCATGCGTTCGGTCTGGGCCTGCAAAATGGCCATGCGGTCAGCCACCGGTATCTGATAATAGTCTGGGTGGATTTCCGAAAAAGCCAGAAAGCCCTGGCGGTTGCCGCCATATTCCACGAAGGCGGCTTGGAGCGACGGCTCCACGCGTGTGACTTTCGCAAGATAGATATTGCCTTTGAGCGGCCGCTTCGATGCGGCCTCGAAATCGAATTCCTCGACCCGATTACCGTCGAGAACAACGACCCGGGTTTCTTCCGGGTGGCTTGCGTCTATGAGCATGCGCTTGGCCATGGACAACTCCGTGGGCGCCGATCAGCCGCAGCACGCAAGCGCGCGTTGTTCGAACGCGGCCCGGATCGTGCGACAAGTAGCGCCAATTCAAGGGTGAATTATCAGACGAACGAAATAAGTGAGACGGCGGCACGAGCCCGTTTGCCTGCGCGTATTGCAGACGATTCCATCGGGCCGGATTCTGTCCTATGCAAGCCATCTCGTTCAGGCCGGCTGGATGTCGCGCTCGTCAGCTGCGGCATCTCGACCGGCGGGATCCTTTAGCCACAATTGCGTCGCCACAACTGCGGGATTTCGCAGGCCTCCGCAAGGACCTCTTGCGCGAGATAAGCGCCGGGGACCGATTCGCGGAATCCTGTTCGCCTGACAAGCTGGCCCAGCAGGCCACGCTTTGTAAAGCGAACGAAACCTTCTATTGGCGGTCGACGCCGCTCGCAAGAGGCTTCATGCGCCGGGCCACGGTGTTTTACGCTTTTGTCGTGGAAAGACGCTTAAAACGCCTTCAGAGCGAATTCGCTAACGAAGTATAAACGCTTCGCAGCGAAATTCACGGAATTGCGCCGTTGGGCCCGAGGAGATCAATACGCCAGTGCTAAAGCTAAGCTGCTGGATCTGCTGGCTGAGCGCCATCTTGGGGATGAGCGGCTATCTTGCAGCCGTTGCGCAACCACTGTCCTCTCCGGTCTCCCAAGAGCAGGTCTTGGGCGGTTCAAAGGGGAGCGCTCCCATGGTCATCGCGCTCCGAGTCTCGGAATCTGCCGCACGCAGCCGAGTCGTGTTGGAATTGAGCGATCCGGTCGATCCGCGCGTTTTCACGCTCGCTAACCCAAATCGGGTGGTAATCGACATGCCGGAGGTATTATGGCGGATAGGAGACGCGCCCCATCCTGCCGGCAAAGGCTTAGTCAAGGATTATCGTTATGGGTTATTCCGCAAGGGCAATTCGCGATTCGTCATTGACTTGAACAGCCCCGTCCGTGTCGCCGTACCGCAGCTTTTACCGCCTGGGGGCGGAACCGGTTTCCGCTTGGTGATTGACCTCGCTCCCACCACTTCAGCCGAGTTCCTGGCTCATGCGGGTTGGCCAAGGGCGCCTGCCACGGCTGCACAAGCTGCTCCCACCGCGCCCGGAGTGCGGAAAGACGCCAGACCGCTGATTGTGGTCGATGCCGGTCATGGCGGCCTCGACCCTGGCACGCACGGCGAAAGCGGCATCCCGGAGAAAGATATTGCCTTGTCGGTGGCCAAGGAGCTGCGAAAGGCGCTCCTTGAAACCGGGCACTATCGCGTGCAACTCACGCGGGACAGCGACGTTTTCATCCCGCTGTCCGAACGCGTGAATATGGCCCGTGCGGCGCATGGCGATCTCTTCGTTTCACTTCATGCGGATTCGAACGAGCACCGCGAGATCCGAGGAGCGTCCGTGTACACCCTGTCCGAAGGCGCATCCGATCGCGAGGCCGAGGATCTGGCCGAAAAAGAGAACATGTCCGACGCGACGGCCGGCGCGGATTTGGCGGGCGAGAACGATCTTGTCGCCTCGATCCTCAAAGATCTCGTCCGTCGCGAGACCATCGATCGCTCTGAGCGCTTTGCCGAAACCGTGCTCGAGACGATTCCCGCCGCAACCATGGTTCGATCGTCGTCCCCACACCGCGCGGCGCGTTTTGCGGTGTTGAAGGCGCCCGATGTCCCCGCAGCACTGATCGAACTCGGTTATCTCAGCAATCCGAAGGATGAAAGCGAAATGACAACTGAGGCTTGGCGGCGACGGGTGGCGCGTGCCATTGCATCGGCAATCGACCGGCATTTTGCCAGGGAAGCCGGGCTTGAAATGCGTGCCGCGGTCAACTGAATGTAATGCCATTCTCCGGTCACATTCGGGGTATTAGAAAGTCCAGGGGTCCCGGCTGAGGTCACCAAAGCGCTTCCGATGAAAACAATCCGAAACATCGTCCTTGGTAGTTTTGCCGGAATCGTCCTCGTCGGTTTTCTGCTCGCCGCGACCTATGTGTTCTGGGTCACGCGCGATCTTCCCAGCTATGACGCGCTTGCGCATTACGAGCCGCCGGTGACGACGCGGGTTTACGCCGGCAATGGAATGCTGATCGGCGAATATGCCCGCGAGAGGCGTCTTTTTGTTCCCATCGGCCAGATGCCGGATCTCGTCAAGCAAGCGTTTCTCTCCGCGGAAGATAAGAACTTCTACAATCATCCCGGCGTCGATGTATTCGGCATCATTCGCGCGGCGCTCAACGATCTGCGCAACACCGACCGCCGGCCGCAGGGTGCATCCACGATCACGCAGCAGGTGGCTCGTAATTTCCTGCTCTCGAGCGAGT
>Ga0307477_10000520_pt1 | contig 41894 bp, 67 predicted proteins | sample atmos_gasesECM2C_FD_203316 | JGI IMG/M metagenome (GOLD analysis project Ga0307477, IMG submission 203316) | Hardwood forest soil microbial communities from Morgan-Monroe State Forest, Indiana, United States - atmos_gasesECM2C_515 | ecosystem: Environmental > Terrestrial > Soil > Temperate... | reverse complement strand
AAATCTCGACAATCAGCTCGATTGCCTTGCCAAAGGCAGAAGGACACACACTGGCGAACATCACGGCGAAGCCAGCGGGGAAAGGACGCACCTTACTAATGAAGATGTGCTCAAAATTCGCCAACTGTACGCTAACGGTATGTTTCAAAAGGACATAGCAGAACGCTATAAAATGACGCAAGCTGGCATATACCTGATTACTTCGAGAAAGACTTGGAATCATATATAGTCCTAGTACCAACGGGTAGTTGACCCAATCGCAGAATCGCTGTACAGTGGATGTACATAAGGAGTTAGCCATGAAATTCATCCTCGGTTTGCTTGCCTTGCTCGGCATCGGATGCTGGTTCCTTGGCCCAGTCTTTTTGCTGTTTTACGGTGCCGCTTTCCTGTATTACACGCTGCGCGACTCAAACTGTTCATGCGGCCATCACAGTTCCCTATGCCGAAACTTTCATGGTCGGCCCTATTTCTGTCAATGACCGGCCAGACTCTTGAGATAACTCAGTCCCTTCCATCCGGCAGTCCCTAGGACGGCAGGGCCGAGTGCTTGGACCGCTTTGTCTTTGATATTTTCAAGTTGCTGTGCCCGCTGCGCCCCGGTTGCGAATCCCTTCATGGCATCCTGATACTTCGCAAGTAATCCACCCTGATCCGCAGTGTCGGCAATCGTATCCCCCAGCGCATGCTTGAATTCCTGAATCACCCGGAGGTCTTTGGCTTTGGCTGCCATGCGTTCCGAGGCCGAAAGGTCGGAGACGTTCGAGTAAAATTGCCTCGCCTCATCGTAAGTCAGCGGCCCTTTGTCGACATCGGCGATGCGCGTCACGAATTTGTTGATCACCGATGGCAGGGTCGATCCGGTATCGACCGCCTGCTTAACATCAGTGAGCGCATTTCCGAGCCGATCCGTCATGGCGACCGTGTGATTCCCGATTGCGCCGCTCAGTTCCTGGAATTTCTGCCCCGCTGCGGCCATCTTCGCCGCAGGCATAGCTTCTTTTACTGCTTGAATTCCTCCCTTTACGGCTTCCACCGCTTCTCCTGGTGCTGCGGCTGCCTTTTCTATGCCACTTGCAGCTGCTGAAGCCTCTCCCGGTCCACCGACAAGTGAACTCGTCACCGGATTATTCAGGAATCCGGTCTGCATGTTCAATCCGCCGCCCTGTCCGCCGAAGAGCATTTGTTTCATCCGGGCGGCTGTCTGTCCAATTGCCGATTGGATCGGATGATCCTGCTGTCCCTCGGGCGTAAAGTTCGAAATTTGGCTCAGTTTATCGAGAGCTTGGGAAATAACCGGAGCATCGGCGCTCTGGGAGAAAATATCATGCCAGGATTTTTGCGGGCCAATCGTGCCTCCAGAAACTGGCTGCGCGGTCGGTTCGACCGGCTTTCCACCGATGGATGAGAAGTCGATTGGAGCCGCACTAACGGGCCTGCCTCCAATGCTTGAGAAATCAATCGGCGTCGTGCTCACTGGATTACCTGCAATCCTGGATCAATCTTCTTCGCTTGATCGAGCGCGCCGCTCGGAATGTCGTGCAGTCGCCCGTCCGATGCCTTGATTCGCGTCATGCCGGATGTGGAGGGAGCGCCGCCCTGAGTTTGACCACCTCCTTGCGCTCCCCCTCCAAAGTTCGGCTTGGCCTGCACGCCCGACGCATATTGCTGCTGCAACGCTTCACGTTTCGAGTTCATCAACGCAATGGCTGTCTTGATCGCGCCTTTTAGTTGCGCCGGTGAATTGGCTGTGCTGAATGGCTGTTGAACCGCCTCTATTTCGGCATCTGTCGCGCCGCCACCCTTGAACACCTTGGAAATTTCACCTGAAAGCGCGTTCTTGATGACATTGAAATTCGTTGTCTTGTCGCTACCGAACTGGTATCCGAGGGTGTTCCCAATCTGGTTCAACGCCCGAATATTGCCGTTGTCGAGCGCATCGGTCGCGGTGCTGAGCTGGTTCGCATGCTCGATGGCGGTGTTAAATGCAGTGAGATTCTTGGCTGCATCCCCAGAAGTGAATTCCTTCTTGACGCCCTGTTCGAGTGCGAAGTCTCCCGAGTTATAATCCGGCTTGATTCCCTTCACTTCCGATAGGATCGCCTGCTTCACCGACATCGGAGTGCGGGCCGATACCACATCCTGCCACTTCATTGTGCCGTCCGCAAGTCCCTGAGCGATGGCTGAGGGCTTGCCCGGAGCGCCGGTTGCGCCTTGATTCTGAAGATTGAATTGTGCGGCCGGGACAAGAGCCTTCATCTTCTCGAAAGCGCCATTGAAGGCTTGCTGATCGGGAGTGAGTGGCTGCCCGAGGCCCTGTTGCTGCTGGTTTTTGACGTACTGAGCCTCCATCATCTGCGGCGACATGACCGTTCCGGCTGGAGTCCGAACCTCATTTGTGCGCGTGTTGACGATGACTCCAAGCGTCGGGAGTTCCTTCCAGTCAGCCGCATTCGCTTTTTGCTGATCCTGAGCCTCTTGGGTGATCTTCGATCCCAAGGCGAAATGATTTGCCATTGCGGTAGCGGTTCCGTCACCCGGATATGTGTGCGACATTTGCCCTGGCTGCACTGCCCTGGATTGCTCTTCTTTGGTGATTTCCGCATCCCAAAGTGCCTGCTTTTGATCGGTGGGCGCATTGATGATTGATTGGAGACGCCCTCGATATTCGTCATTCTGTTTGATCTGGTTGTCGGTGAGACTCGTTCCAGCAGCCGCATCGTTCTTGGCAATCTCGGAAGCCTTGGTTTTTACGTCAAGGATGTGCTGTACGGCCTGCTGCGCGGCCATCCCGGAGCCGCCATTCTTCACCACGAGTACCGGAAGGTCGTTGTAGTCTTTCCCGTCCCACTGCTGCCAAGCGCTTGTGATCGCTTTTTGATCCTTGAGCTGCTGTTGCTGCTGCTGAAGTTGGATATCTCCGGATTGAACGCGTTGCTGCTGTTCTTGAAGCTGTCCGGGAATCATGGCATTCTGCCCCGCAAGGTTACGAAGCTGCATCTGCTGGCCAGTTAATTCCGGCGCTGTGGCAGTCGGACGGACGGAAAGGGCGACCAATGGGATCGAGGACATGACTAGCCTCCCCCGCCGAGGCTCGCTAAGCTTTGTATGGTGTTCCCATAGCCCGACTGGATCGCACCCGGAATGATGTTGCCCCAGATGTTGCCTTGTGCCGCATAGCCGGAAGCCCGCGCTGCTCCGGCATTGTTGACCTGCTGAGCTTCTTCGGCAGCCGAGCTTCCTAGAATTCCAGCCTGCGCATTGGCATTTCCGGCTTCAAGGCCGCTGAGATTCGTTGCGGCATTCGCCCCAAGTCCGGCAAGCGACATCTGATTCCCGAAATTCGTCTGATAGGTCTGCAACGCCCGGTTGTAGACATTCCCATAGTTCGAGGCTGCTGTGCCTTGCGCATAATCGTTGATCGCTTTGGCTGTGCCGCTTGCGAGCAGTCCGCCGCGCGCCGCTGCTGAGTTCTGAAGCGCCTTGAGTCCCTGAGTGAGCTGAAATTGATAGCCCGGAGTGGCTGCTGCTTGCTCGGCAGTCGGTGCGCTGAACGGCTGCATCCCGGAAAGATTCGATAGAGCGGTGGTTCCAGCTTGCTGATAAGGTTGGAGATTCTGTTGTTCGGACTGTAAAGCCCCGCGCTCGATCCCAAGTCCCTGCTGGGCGTTCGTTGCAATGAGTTGCTGGGCTTGCTGGGCAGCCTGCTGCTGCGCGGTCGCGGCATTATTTGCCGCATTCCCGGAAATGATCCCTCCAATGATGCTGCCAACCCCTGCGATGATAGGCATTTCTAGAGGTCCTTCCTGAAAACTTTCATGTTGGTCGAAGCGTAGCCGAGTCGTTCCATGTATTCGTCAATTTCCGGCCTATCCGAGTAAGCGAATATCGTTTTTAGCCCTGTCTCGGTGGCCTGCTTCTCCATTTCCCGGATCATGCGCACCGCTATCGTCCCGTTTCGGAAGTCATCGGCGATCCACGTTCCTTCGATATGCGCCATTCCGACAAGCAGCATCCTTCCAATGATCCGGCCATCCTGCTTTGCGACCACCGCGATGCTTTGCTGCGGATCGGGAGTGAATCCCTCTTCGATGTCCTTGAGCAAGTAGAACTCTTCTTCCGGCAATCGCTCAATCGTAATCAAGGCGTGGTTTCATCCTTCACAAGTCCGAGTGCCGCGAGTTCGGCAAGCAGGTTCTTAAGCGCCACGTTACCGCCCCGGCTCCCGGTGATGACAGGTGGGTCGCCGAAAAGTGCGGTGAATTTGGTCGAAATCGACTGAAACCATTGCACCCATGCCCTAGCGGGCACGCCCGAAGCCTGCCACTGCTTAGCATCGGGGAAGGGCGTGCGAATCGGAGGCGCTTCGAAGTTAGCCATTAGGCTCCCTCACTCGCGCTTACATCGAGAAACGCTCCGACCAGTCGATAGGGCACCGGATCGGACCCGCTGACCTCGTAGACTCGCGCCCTAGCCCTTCCGAGACGCCGAAACATGACCCGCTTGCCATACTGACCGACTTGTCCGATGCCGGCTGATTGCTCCGAACTCCATACGTGGCCTCCATCATTACTCCAACGTATATTAATCATTGGGTCACGTGGATTACCACTTCCATCGAGGAGCGGAGGCGTAGGACCAACACCTGTTTCGGCATAGATTTGCAGGACCTTGTGGAATACCCAGCTCTGATCGGCAGAAGCATGCCGCGTTCGACGTACACGGCGAATCGGATTCCCGGCATCATCGTATAGGTTGATCGACATGTTGTAGACTTTGCCGCTCGACCAGTCTCCGACGAGGTGCTTTCCGAAATTAAAGGTATGGCACTGGCTGTGATGCGCCTGAAATTGGCCTATTCCGGCATTCCAGAAACCTCTTTGGTGCCACATGCCAGTCGCCACGTCATAGACCCATGTTGCGCTCGGGGATGGGAAGTACAAGACGTAAAAGCCATGCCCCTGATCTTGGTAGGAATAGCCGACTGCATTCGAAACGCCGATTGAGCCGTACGTCGCAAGATAGCCCTGGAAAGCAAACTCGATAGCATGGTTGCTAACTCTCTGAGGCGTATAGCCGTTTGCCCGCCATACGATTGCCGCGCCTCGCTCATCTCCTCCAAGCCAGAACACGGAATTGTCGAGGCGCACCGGGCTTTGAGGCGCGAAAATTCCCGCTTCCATGAAAGCCCCGAGAATCGGGTCGAATGTGTTTGCCGATCCGGTCAGAGAATAAGGCTGCGTCTGCCGCTCGCCCCAGAACCAGATTTCATTGTGATCCGCGAACATCGAAAGCACGTTTCCGGCGAATACCGACACCTTGTTCGTGTCGATAGGGTCCCAAGTCGTCGCATCGAGAGGCGCGGACCATTGGAATTGATTCGAGTTCGACAGAAGCGCGATGAAAAAGCCTTCCACATAGGCGACAAAGGAAATTGGCCCGAGAAGAGTGCCATTCGGAAGAGCGGTGAACGTGTTTGTCGTTCCGACCGTGAGAATGTTGATGGTAAAGCCGACGCCAATCCCCGGTTGTGCTCCCGCCGTCTCGGTCATCACATTTGTGGACGGAGAATACTGAGAGCCGCCGTTCGTGATCGTGAATCCGGTCACGTTCCCGCTTGCGTCGATGGTCGTTACGATGTAAGTAGCTGAAGGAGTTGTTCCGAGTACTTCACCGGTATCATTGACCGTATAGCCGCCGCCAAGAGTGAGTACATTGATCGTCAGTCCGACACCTACCCCCAGCTGCACTCCCGTACGAGTTGTAGGTGCTCCGGTTGTGACCGAGTAGTTCGATCCTACGCTCGTCAGGTGATAGCCGGTCACGACGCCGCCGCCGACAGTATCGACCACTCCGGTAGCATTCATGTCGCCCGCAGAAATTGTGAACGTGTCCCCGGCAGCATAGCCAGTTCCGCCGACATTGAGAGAACTCGTCAGAATGCCATTGTTTCCGCCCTGATTAAGCGATGCGGTAAGAATATGCCCGGTCGAGAAGTCGAACACATAGACTTGGCCGCCGCTCGCAACGAGAAGCTGTGTCGCGCCTCCGGCCATCGACACAAGATTTCCATCATTGACGATGTTTCCGTACAGATGGAACGTGCCATCCGAAAACACTTCGTAGAAATGAGCACCGGCAGCAACGAAAGTTCGGTCATTGACCGTGATTTCGCCACGAATCGGCGTGTCGGTCAAATCGCAGAAAACGGCCGTTCCTGGAGTCGGATACAGGGCTGCTGGCGCTTGGCCCTCACCTTCCGAGGATTCCACATACCAACCGATAGTAAGTTGGTCTGCTAGGTTGGGTGATTGGCTTGTATAACTTGGGCCTACGAGGTCGAAGGGTTGCATGCTATACTGCCCCGATCATGGAAGTCTCAAGACGGGGATTCCTATTCGGCCTAGGCGCTCTTGTTAGCGCAAATATCGTTGAAGAAGTGATTCCATTCAACAGAGTCTGGTCCTTCCCGCAAAAAATACGCATTGCGAATATCGCGGAAACAGAAGCAATCACCGGGAATAAACTACTCACAATTGGAATGATTACTTGGGAAGCTTTGGCAGTTCTGCAAAAAGAACTGACGTTCACCAAATATTTTCCCGAGGACTTTAGTTTGCATTCTCCACAAATCGCAACGCTCCTTCCTTGTAGGCCGACAGGCATTACATTACCATCGTGATCCTTGACCGCCAACAGGAGTATCTGAATAGTAATTGTAACGGACACTCTTGTCATTGAGCGCCGCATCGCAGAATGCTTCGATCAGGGGCAAATTCATCGACTTCACCCGAGCGAGCGATTCAATAGCCAACGGAGCCGTTGTTTGCGCCATGACCGGATCGAATCCGCCAGGCATTTCGGCCATGAGCCGAACTGCAAGGTTGTACCGCAATGCCTCGATGTACCCCGGAGGGTAACTGTTGTCGGTCGTGAGGCTAGCAAACGATGAAAGCGCCGTCCAAACGTAAAGCCGAGTGTTTACCACGACGGTCGGGATCGGCCAGAAGCTCAAATTCCGAAGCGGATAGCCCTGATCGTCATAAACCGCTTGCGGAAGCGTCGTTTGAATGTTTTTGACCGGAACCTGCTGCCAATCCCAGTTCGTGTAGTAGTCAATCGGGAGTTCAAGCGGCTGCGATGGATTCGTGAGCGAAACAATACTCGCCCGGTCAATTCGAGCAGGTCTTGGAGCGTTGAAATTTCCTCCGACTCCATAGGTATATACTTGCTGACTAGGCGTTAGGGCGAATTCCTGAATCGTGATCGTGAAAACGATCAGTCGATCCGCCGCCCAACTATCGAGCATCTGGTTCAAAACAGTCAGAGCATCCGAGGCTTCCGCACTAGTCGGAACTTCCCCGGACGCTAAGCTGCCGATCAATCGCATCGAGCTGGAGATGAGATCAAGTGCGCGCATCTGTCACCCGAGGCGGCCTTCCGCGCTTCTTCGGTGTCTCTGGGGCCGCTGGTCGTGGGGGGTTAGGCGACAGCGCCTTGTGGTCCACCCAGTCCGACCCCAAAGCCTTCTCCTGCGCGGCATCGGCAACAAGAATCGTCCCGCCGCCGCGTATGTGATATTTCACGCGAGGGTATGTATTGCCCTCAGTGTTCATTAGGTGTTGACGACCGCGATTCCGCTAGTGCTCGATGTCGGCACCGGCCCGCTCACAAGAATTTGCAGCTTGCTCGCCGCGTCATAGCCCCAGTCGGTATACCCGTACTCGGTGCAATCCTGAAGTAGGATCGCGCCGCCCGCTGAAGCCACTAGCTTTGCCACTCCCGTTGCCGATGCGCCGCCCGAAAATGCGGCGACGTTGTAGAACAGGCATCGCTTGAAAATGGTCATGCGGTCGATGGATGAAGCCGAAGCGACGAGTACAGCCAGTGCAGCAGCAGCCGTGCTTGCAAGAGCCGGGAAAGTGCAATCCTCAAATACTGTTCGAGCTGCGCCACTTTGGAATTCCACCGTGGCATTAAGAGCGGTTCGAGTGATCGTATCGAGACCGAGCACGCAATGCCGGAAATAGTTTTCGCCAGCCGTAATAACAATCGACCGGCTGCCTGCATCCCCTGCGCTTGTGCTGTCTCCCATGCCTGAAATCTGGCAATTCTGGAAAACATTTCTCTCGCCGGTTAGATTCAGACCGATTTGCGCCGTGGTGCCGGTTCCGAAACCGTCAAACCATTCGACGTTCTGAAAAAGACAGCCATTCCCGGAAATCGTGAAGAATGGAGTAAACGCCGTCGAAGAGCTGAACGGCGCAATACGGGAACGCATAGAGAACTGAGTTCCCGAGGACATTCCGACAAGGTGCAGAGCGTTCTTAGCCCAAGTGAAAGTCGTGTTCAGCCTTGCCGTCGCGGTCGTGAGACCGTTTCCAATCAGCGCAATCACATCATTCTTACCCGGTCGGCCAATGTTGTACGCCCGCTGCAAACTCTGCACCGGAGCGTTGATGCCATCGTTCGAGTCAAGTCCGGCAAACGGATCTAGCATGATGATGTTGCCCTGCACGAATCCGATTCCGGCCTGATTAAGAGCCTGATTGATCTGATTCGCAATTTGCTGCGTGAAGCTTCCATACTGTGTAATCGGCATGTTTTGAGCCTCGCCCAAAAGCTAGTCTGTGGATGCCCTGCGACGCAGGGGGTTGGGGCAGTAATGTTCGCTGCCCCTCTTCTCTTCGTCAGAGAGTTCTAGGTCCAAACTACAGGTCCAGAGTTAGTACCCGTACCACTTGAGTACATAAGGTGATAGTTCAGGTTGCACACCCGAAGCGCGATGCCCGCTCCGGGACGTGCCGGGAAGGTGCAAACCGTCTTGTTGGCTGCCGCACCGACTGCAAAGTTCGTAGTCGGTGCGGTGACGGTATGCGCATTCGCCGTGTCGGACCAAATTTCGATGATGTTCCCTTCGTCGGCTGCAACCGGAGTCGGGACCGTTACTGCATCCACTCCTGCGGTCTTAATGACGTAATAGCCGGGAACGCTCGAAAGGACTGCATCCGCCGAACCGCTGAGAAACACGGCATTCTGCGTCCTCGATCCGACTTGCTGCGTGTTCATCATCAAACTTCCGAGAATGTCCACGATGGGACTGAAATCTGTCGGAAGTCCGATGGTTACACGAGCGCCATTCACGTGAGCGACTTGAACTGTGCCGCCCTGGGCGCGGAGTACCGGAACGAAAGTTCCGTTCGGTGCCGCGATGACGAGCATGCGCTCTTGGTCGATCTGCAGGACGGTAATGCCGCCCGCAGTCTGGAAGTTCGGCGCGGTTACGCCGGTTGCGCTCGTCAGGTTGATGATTGTGTCGGTAGCGGAGCAAGCGGAAGCAAGTGTGGTAGCTGTGATTGACATATTTTCTCCTCAGCTCGCAATCCGGCAGGCCAACTGCGGATAAAGCGTGGCCCAGCCACCGAGCAAGTCCATGCGGAGCGGTGCTCGGTCCAGGTTGATGTCATAGTCCCGAATGACGCGCATCGACATCTTGAGGTCTTGATCGTCGGCAATGCGATCCGCCATGTCGAGACCGCCATAAAGCGGCAGGTCGGCAGAGGCGAAGGTGAACGCATCGGGATGGAAGGCAAGACCGCGCTGTGTCTTGGTCGAAGCAGCGCCGTTGACGGTGATTGCCGTATCATCAGGCAATGCCGCTGTGACGTTCTGGTACGGGCCAGTTGCGATGATGTTCGCCCCGTTGATCTGAACCGGGATTGTTGCATTGCCCGAACCATCCGAGGTCGTGTCGGCAGTGACCACGAAGTTTGCCAGAGTGTTGAACGACTGCAAGTTTTGCGGGTTAACGGCAAACACTCCGGCAACCTGAATGATGTCGCCGCGATTGAGCACTTGCGTAGAGTTCGACCAGCCATCGGAAATTATGCTTCCGCCGACTTGGTTAACTCCATTCGTGATTGGTGTGCCGCCCTGTAGCCCGACTGTATGGAGCGCACAGTTCTGGTCCATGTACCAGTCGTAGCCGACCGTATCCTCGGACATCATTCCCTTGGTGTACTGCTTCGAAATGGTGCGCTGAGGATTGAAGAGACCGGTCAATGCGCCGACGATAGTTCCATTCATCGCCGGAGAAATGACGAGGCAGCGATCTTCGATGGGACATGCTTCGTTTGAAAGCAGCGTGCCCGCATCGAGATACGTCTGCACCGTGTTCGGAACCGTGCCCGGAGTGCCGACTTCGTTGTTCACGGTCTTGTACAGCAAGAGACCGTCTCCGTCGATCTGGTTTGCCATGCTCTTCATGGCCTTGTCGATGAACCGCTTTCGGAAATCGTCCACCGAAAGGGCAAGGTCCGATGAAGTAATGGCGAAGGACCGCTGGTACTGGATGTTCAGCACCACCGGCACCGAGCTTTCGGTCAAATCCTGAAGGATCAGACCTTGGCCCTGCGAATAGCTGAAGCGCACCGGCAAGCGCACGTTGAGCACGTTGCCGATCTTTGCTCCCGCCTTGGCGAACTGCGAATCGTAACTTCGGTTGATCTGCCGCGTGAATGTAAGCTCGTTTTCGAGAACACGTAGAGTTTCACGGGTAATCATCCCGATGGTTAGAAGCGTATTACTCAAGTGGATTCCTCCTTTTCTTCGAAATTAGAAACGCTGATTAAGAGCCGTTCCTGTTTCCGAGTCAGGAGGATTACGGAGCGAGAATTCGCCCCACGGATGGTTTGTTGTCGGGCCTGAACCGACATTGAGGCATTCGCCTCGCAGGTTTACGACACGAAATTGTTTACTGTACGCGACCTTGAGCGCGTAGCTTTTTATACGTCTGGTAGTCGACCTTAGCAAGAGGAATCGTTGACCGGCTTGTGCCGCTCGATACGGGCTTGATCGGTGCCGGAGCCTTCCGAGCGGGCTTTTCCTCTTCGGTAGCCTTCGCTTCCGGCTCTTCCTCGGTCGTTTCTTCCGATTCTTCGGTTTCCTTGCCTGCTTCAGCTTCCAGGCGCTCTGAAATCTTGACGGCCATCGCCACCGCTTCGAGCGGATGCACTGAAACCATTTCCTCGCAGATTTCCGGATGCGTTCCGAGGAAATAGGCCACATCTGGACCGTTCTTGATCGTGTGAATGATGGCATCGCCGACGATGGTCGGAATGGCGATGTCCTGGGCCATCACTTCTTTCCAATCTTCGTACTTTGATTGCGCTTCGATGGCCCGTTTGTTGTAACTCTGGATGGCTTCCTTGTTCGCGGCAGCAGTAGCCTCTTTTTCTTCGGCTTCCTTGGCTGCTTTCATATTCTGCTTGACTTCCCAGCTGGTTAGAGCGCGCACATATTCGACTTCGGTCTGGAAATCCTCGCGTTTCGGCTCCGCGTCGGCCTTCTGTTCGGTTTTCGGAACATCCTTGCCGCTGACTTTGGCCTGCAATTCCTCGCGCTGCCGGCGCTCTTCGGTCAATTGGCGCTCCGTTTCGGCCTGTTGCTTGATGAGCCGGTCGATCCTCGCTTGGAAGCCGCCCTTGGCCTTGGGTTTCTCTTCGGTCGCCTGCTTTTCCGGCTCTTTCTCGGTGATCGTCTCTCGCGTGGCGACTTCCTTGCCATCGTTGCGGGCCTTTTTGAATTCGGCCATCGTGGATTCGGCAAGCGGTACTTCCTTGGTTTCAACGGTTGCGGTCTCTTCGGCCATCATTGCGCTCCTGTCGGCTGTTCCTGCTGGTTCTCGGTCTGCTGCTGCTGAAATTGCTGATCCGATTGCTGTTGCTGTGCCTGGTTCTGTGCCGCGCTATCGGCCATTTGTTGCTCATGCGCATGTTCTTCGGCCTGCATCGCCGCGTCGTGCGCCCCTTCATGCATGATCTTGAATTGTTCGATCTCGTTTTCGGCGAAGGACTGGTTCGCATCTTTCGAGGCGTTAATCTGAGCGACGGCGAGCTTGGTGGCTTCCTGCATCTTCACGATGCTCTGCCTTGTCATCGAATCGAGTTGCGCAATCTGAATCTTGGCCTGCTGCTCGGCCTGCTTGGTCTTGAGCTGTTCGGTGAGTTCCTGAATAACCTGAGTTTGCATTCCATGCTGCTGCGAGAACTGTTGAAGTTGAGCCTGAAGTTGCTGAATCTGTTGTTCGGGATCGGAGGAATCCGTTTGCGTAATTTGCGGAGGCAGCATTTTCTTGATCCGGTCGGCCATTTCATCGGCCTGTGGGATGTCCATGTTCCGAACAATCAGGTCAAGAATATTGACTCCGGCCTGCGGAGGCATGACCTTGAGCAAGTCCATCTGAGTTGCAACCGCCTCCTGACGCTTTGACTGGTAGGTCGGGCCAATCGAAATCACCACATCGTACTTTCCGACGCCGACATCGTAGATGTTCTTGATGTCGTTCTGTTCGGCGAGCGCCTGAGCCTCTTGAATCTGATCCTCGCCGTTGTGAATCACCACATGCTTGACCGTGCTGTCGGGATTGATGATTCGCTGCACTCTCGGGGCATCGTAAACAACGCGCATCCATTCGAGAAGCGACTTGCCGAGCCTTCGAAGCATTCGGCTCATATTGTCCGAGTAATTGAGTGTGGCAATGTTGCCTTGAGCTTGTAACCGCTCGATAGCCTTGCCCGATTCGTCTCCTTTGCGCTGGCCGAGGCTTGGGTCGTAAATCCCGAGAGATGCTTTGAGGTCGTTTCCAGCCTGCGCGATCATTGCTGCAAGCCCTTGAATCGGAGGCTCGGCGGTATTGCGTTGGGGAGGAGGCGCTGGTTTTCCGGCTACATCAACTTGCTTGTATTGGAGAACTGCGAAGTTTCGGAGATTCGACTGCTCCCATTGCACTTCTCGGCCGCTTAACTGACCTTCAGCTGCAATCCAAGGAGCTTTAGGAGCAAGAGAAACAGCCTCAGTCGCACCAGAAACCATGTAGTTGTACTGTCTCTGGGGGCCTTTGGCATTACGGACAAGCCCAGCCACGTGCCTTTTGCCGTCAACGTCAATGTCGTCGCCGTACGCGGTGAAGACAGGTATAGTCGTTCCAGGGAGTTCACGCTTATCGAGTTCCTCATATGCTGTGATCTTCCTCCAAATGACTTTCTTTCCCGGTCGCTTGCCTTTCCCTCGCTCTATGTCCTCCACTTCGAAATACTCGGCGACTCGGATGTAGTCCTTGTTGATCCATTCGGGCGGCTGGTTGCCGGTTGCCGTCCAATCGCTCGATGTCGCTAGGTCGGAATCGGGATATTCGTCCTTGTAGCTGTCCCGAGGCATATCCACGATAATGAAGCACCATTTCGCCTTTTCTTGCGGGACGCCAGGTTGCCAGTAGACTGAGAAGGCGTTCTTGATCCATTCGATGATGATTTCCTGATCCTCAGAATCATCGTCTACGTAATCGGTTAGTATCCGGCAGCTATGGAAGCCGGTCCGAACGATTCCCTCATGGACCTTTTCGTAGGTGACTTGAGCGTCGGAATTCGTCTCGATGTGTCGAACGATGCCCTGAATGATGTCGGCGGTCTCAACGTCCGCTCCGCTTCCGACTGGACTGATTGTGATTGAAGGAGGCTGCTGCCGATACTGATTGCAGACAAGGCGAATCGACTGCTGCAGCTGATCCATGACGAGGCAGGGTCGGCCATCCTTCTCACGAATCGTCTGAATCGTGAGAGGCCACTGCTTGCCAATAGCGAAGTCGGCGTCATCGAGGCATTCTTGTCGCCACTCATTGTCGGCTTCGGCAGCTAGCTTGAAGCGTTCGAGCGCCGTGTCGATGACCGGATCAGTTGCTCTTTGTATCTCGGTTTGGGGCATTCAGTTTACAGAAGATATCCGCTTCCATGACGAGATGAATCACGCGCTCGAACTGAATCGGCGTGTCCTCCGCATAATGACTGCCTGCTAGTTCCGACCATTTTGAGTTGAACAGCACCAAATCTCCGACTTTCACATCCAAGGGCTTCCGAACGAGACCGCCATTCACACCTTCGACCCATTTCCCAGGCCCAACCGCCAACACTCGACCCTTGATGCCCTTCTCCTGGGCAACCTGCGGAATGATGATGCCGCCTGCGCTCTTCGATTCGAGCGGATCGTCAATGCGCTGGATGACGACCAAATCGTTGCGAGGCTCGATGTTCACTTCCGACGCTCCCATTCCCGCTTTACTTCGCGCTGATGCCAAGCAACGTGAAATCCGTACCATCGGGGACCGTCACTGTTCGACGCCTCGGCGTCTAAGAACTGTTCGAACTTCCTTAAATGTTCGTCAGGCATAGACTGAATCAGTCGAACGCGATCCATGATTCGAGGATGTCTAGGCATGTGCCCTTGCTAGTTGACTGAGCTTCATGGTGTGCTTCTTCTGCATCGACCGGCCCTTGGCGGTTTCCTTCGATCCGCGCATCGCGCCCATGTTATTCATCGCGCCGTAGACGTAGCGAGCCGCTTTGCGCCCGGTGAAGCCTTTCTTCAACGCTTCGGACTTGAGCTTCTTTTCAAGAAACGCGGGCATGAATAACCTTCTTTCGTGGCCGTTCTATGCGAACTGAAATCGGCCATCGGAATCCCAATGTGATGTACCGATTGTAGAGGTACATCGTGCCCTCTTCATGGTTTGAACAAATCCCAAAATAGAGCGGGTGCCCAGAATATTTATAGCTCCATTGCCAATCCATTACGCCCTCGCTAGCGCCGACAGGTTCATCTTCGGCCCGCTTCCGACGTTCATCTTCCTCGGAACGCCGTCATTTCCTACCTGGAACACGCAACATCCGAGCTTTGGCACATTCTTCTCTTTGAGAGAATCAGTTGTAAAGCCATGCACAGCAGCCGATACAGGTCGGCCATGCGTCACCAAGGCTATGTTCTGGTGCTGCGACTCCCCGAGATACTTCTGGTACGTGTCCTTCCACTTCGGCAGCCATTCATTCACCGATTCGCCGCCCGGTATCTTCTTTTCAGGATGGTCGATGTACTTCGAATCGAATTCCTTCTCCCGTTCCGGTGTTGCTTTCTTGCCGCTGTACTCGCCAACATTCAGCGTGGCGAGCTTTGGATCAGTCTCTATCTGGTGCATCGGCGCAACGAGCTTGGCTGTCTCCTGTGTACGCCTCGAACTGTCGGCAACGATCCGGTCAAACTTGCCTCTCAGCATCCTGCCTGTCGCCATTGCCTGACTTCGACCCTTGGCGCTGAGCGGCGGATCATCTGTGCCTCGGATGCGATTGTCGGCGTTGAGCGGTGTTTCTTCATGGCGGATCAGGTAGAGCATCGACTCGCCGAAGAAACAACATCGTTGACGTGCTGTATTTCCTTTTCGGGAAGCGGCATGAAAGTCCATTTTTCCTTGCCGGGAGGACCTTCGACAGCCGAACACTTCCATTTCATCGGATCGTTGCCAAAGGTCACGATGTCACCGATGCTGAATTCCATTCGATTCGGATTCATCCTGCCATCCATGAAAGCTCACGTTCGCCGGGATACCGCATCTCAACCTCGGGCTTTGGAGGCGGCAGTGCAATCTTGACTCCGAACGTCATCGCCAGCATATCACCGCAGTCCGGCGATGCAAGTCCGCGCTTCTTCATATCCTCTTTCCGTTCGAGTTGAAGTTGCGACTTAGCTGAAAACCCATATTCCGGGCTAGTAAGGTCAGATGCGAGTTCAGGATCGTCCGGTATTTCGGCTTCAGCGTTAAGCCAATCCCGGAGTAGTCCCCAGCACTCAGCCCGCTTATTAAAGTACTGGGCTGTGTCAGAAGCAGGAAGTCCTCCGTGAAACTCGAATAGTCGGTCTCCGAAGCCTCGGTACTTGATGTGATCGACAACTCCCGCGCCAATCCCGTCTCCGTCGATGATGGTTGCATCGGGCTTCTCTTTCTCCTGCCAGTTAATGACCCGCTCGGCGACAAAGACGGTATCCTTGCCTCTAAGCTTCTCCAGGATTACTGCTTTTCGTCCTTGTCGCGTGCCAATGACTGTCTGATCGTCTCCGAAACGGGCAACATCAACTGAGAGCAATTTGGGCAATGCTTCAAACCCAACTGCTCGATAGCACCGAGCAGCCGCCACAACATCGTTTCCGATAAATTGGCTGCTTCCAGCTCTAGGAAACTCTCCCCGCACGCGCACACGTACGAAGTCCGAATCTTCGCCATAGTCGGCTATCCATTTGGCAATCTGTTCTTTGTTCGTCCCTTCGACGTTCCGGCTATCGATCTGATACGTCTGCCAGCGATGCTTGAACTTGCCGAAACACTCCCGAAAACGCCCCGTATTTTTGGTCGGATTCCCGAATGCGAGCCAGATGATGATGGTATGCTCGTCGGTGAGGGCTCCTTCCGATACGTCCCACACCGGATCGGCTATCGCGCTCGCTTCATCGTAAATCAGCAGAATCAACTTCAGCCGGTTGTGCAAGCCGGCAAACGCTTCTGTGTTCTGCTCTGACCAAATCACAAAGTCAGTGCGCCAGGAGAGTTCGTGCTCTTTGTCCCGAGAGCGGATGCTTGTCGCCCGAACGTCGAACCAGTCCCCGTTATAGCTTAGCTTGAACCATTTGCTGATTTCCGGGACTGTCTTGGTCGTGAGCTGTTCGCCCTTTCCGGCAGTCACTACGCCTTTCGCGTCCTCGCACACCGACATGGCCCAATTGCAGACCATGCCCATAAACGCCGACTTCCCGATGCCGTGCCCCGAACTGACTGCGATCTTGCACGGCGTGTACCGCGTGGCTGGGTTGCCAATGTGGTCCCGCAGGTAGCTCAGAATTTCTCTTTGCCACTTGCGGGGACCGCTCGACCCTTCTAGTGCGCCTTCTCCCCACGGATAGAATCTCTCCGCATAGGCTAGAGGATCGAAAATCGTCTCTCCGACTTCCTCGATCATCTGGTCAAGTAGGTTACTGTCGGGTGCCATAGGCCAAAAAACCTACGTAAATTAGGGCCAAAAAAGCTAGGGCCATCACTGCCGGATAGATGCGCTCACAATAGAAATCCATGAATTTTGCGAAAGGTCGGTCTTCCCAGTCATGCCACCATTGTTGTTTCATTTTTCCGCCTTGCGCTGCCTTACCCGATTGAGTTTGTCCGCAAGACCGTCAAGGCCGGAATGCTCGATCTTGTCGGTGAAGAGTTTCAAATGCCGACCCAGCCGTTCGAGATTGATGCCCTTGTCCGCAATCTTGATCTTCGTGGTCGTTCCAACTTCCTTGGCCTGCCCTTTGCCGAAGTGCTCGAATAGCTTCTCATGCTCGATTCCCGCAAGACTGGCTGCTGTCTGATCGTCAAGGTCACCCACTGCCTTGAGGGATCCGTCCGCGTTGAAGAACTTGCGCGGATCGAGGAAGGCCATCTTTGCCAGTTCCCCGAGTACTCGTTCGGCTGTGATGTCGAGCTTGTCGGTCTGCTTCTTTTGCAGTTCGGCGATTCGAGCACATATTTTAGCATCGCTTAACAATCGAGATGCGGTGACGTGTGCTGATTTTTGGCTGTAACCTGCTGCAATTGCGGCATTTGTTCCATGAAAGTCGATGATGTACGCTCGACAGAACCGTTCCAGCCGTTCTTTGCGTTTATCCATGTCATTTGTGTCGAAAAGGAGACAGTTTACTTCGGTTTGCGCTCATAATCGGTCTTCCGAGGATGCGGGACTTTCTTGCAGAACTTGACGTGGAGCTTGGCTCGCTCCCAGGTCGGAAATGTGCGCCGACAATGCGGGCAAGTTGGTTCATCAGCTCGGTTGGTAAGCGCCTCCGGGAATCCACTGCCAAACAGGTATTCCGGCACTCGACTTCACTTGCCAGCCACGCGCTTCACCGCGGACTTTCAGTTTTTCGAGGCGTTCAAGGCGAGCAATACGGTCGAGGTATCGTTGTTCCGGGGTCTTTTTCGAGGATGGGGATTCCATCAAAGCGCGTTGGCCTGCTCGTTCTGCCCCGAGCGGTCGGGCCGAACAGATTGGTTCAACTGTGCTTGTACATCCACAGTGCCGAGCACGTCAAGAGAATTAGTGGAAATCGACACAAGTGCACCCTCTCGGAGTACATACCGCTTCCAGCCGAGAGCGTCCTTGCGCTCGATAATCCGAATGTCGGGCATCGGTCCACGGTACTGAGAGTACCATCCAACTTGCGCTAGAACAAATAGACCGAAAATAGTACTAAACAATACTTTACATCTTTGTAGAGTTTTGTTATTCTGTGTGCATGGAAGGGACAATGACCAACACCGAAAAGCTACAGATTGCCCGCAATATCGAACGCTACCGCTCCGAACGCTGGCATGAACTGCAAGTTGAGGCTGATAAAGCCTTTACCGAACTTCTCGAAGCGCATGATGACGTGCAACGCCTCGCGCTTGAAGTCGAGGTCTCCCGATGAAGCGGATCGTAGTGCTCTGTCAGGATGAGGAATATGACTTCATCCGGGAACGCGCCGGGAAAGTGCCCCTCTCTCGATGGCTCAAGGGTTTAGCGATTCCTGACGAAATTGCTCCGCAAGTCGAAGGCACAGAACCACGTAGCAAAGATCATGCCCGAACATGCGAGCATGGCACCGGAGCCGGATACCGATGCTGGAAATGTGGTGGCCTCGCAAAGATCAAAACGCCAGCACCGAATACGAAAGACAGGAGATAACCGAAAATGTCGAAACAAGCCAAAACGTATCACATCGTCGAAATTGATGTTCTGGATCGAGAGACTATCCTACGATCTGGGCTATCGCGGAGTGAAGCACGGGAGAAACTTGCAAGGCTCCGCGAAGCATTCGGGAAAGATGGAGTCCGATACGTCATGTACCATGACCGCGTGACTTTCCCATCGCAACATCCATCTCTGTCTTGCTGCCCGCATTGCGGGAGTCCCATAGGCCACAATAAAGGCTGTCCCGCGAAGAGTTGTGATCCGACGTATAACGATTTGCGCTATCAGATTTAATGAAACGAGAGCCTATTGTCGGCAAAGATTATGACCGCTGTCCACTGTGCGCGGCGAATATGAGTCCCCACGCGACAATGTGCCGCGAGTGCTGGAATTTACACGGCTGTCCAAATGTGAAAAAAGCAAAAGAGATCATTCGGCAAAGCATAGCGGGACAGTGGGTTTCATCCAAGTGAAATCAATCGGAGCGGCGAAAATGAGGCAGATTCGAGATCGAAGCATGGTCTTTGAACGTGGGGACGATCCCAAACAGGCATATTGGAATGGCATCGAGGATGTGCTCTACATCCGATGCGCTGACCATCTTGGCCTAAAGCAATTAAATGTAAATGAGGCTGGTCAAGGTGAATGCCCCATCTGTCAGATTATAAACCTTTTGACGATTGGAGCGCCTGGACATCATGTTCTTAGGCTCGTTGGCAATGGAGACATATCGGCGGGTAAAGGCAGGGAACTGCTGATTGACGTGCTTTTAGGAAAAATTGGACTTGGCGACCTGCCAGTTCTAAACGCGGGCTTCCCGAGCATGCCCGAAGATGAAACCTACATCCCGACCATTCGACGCGGACGCCTCGAAACCGCACGTTGGTTAGCTGAAAGATCGTGGTACATCGCAACATTGACTGGCGGATTCACAGAGGCAGTCAATGAGTTGTTTGAGTTTTTCGGGATGCGATGAAATGGAGACTGTAACATGCTCAAAATAAAGGTGCGTATTTGTCAAGATTGCGGGGATGAATGCAAAACAAGACGTTTCCGTTGCCGCGATTGCAAGAAATTGGTTTGTGCGTGGTGCGCCGGTCACGTCCACAATTGCAGCAAGTAGGGGCTGCGTCTCGAATCGAGGAGAACCATGGCCGAACATTTGTATGCATCTTTCGAAATTCGCAGGGATGAAATGCGTCCTTCTCCTTCTGGCCGAACCGAAACGCGCCGAATATTCAAGCGTCATGATGGACAAGAGCGTGTCCGATGGAATGGATGCTGGTATTTGCTCCAAATCGACCCGGCCACCGACAGTTACTTTATCGTGCTCGGAAAAGCCGTAGAAATTGCCAAGTGAGGAGAACCGATATGGCCGAACGCCTGTCTTGTGAAGAGATTATCCGACGCGCTCAATCGAATCGACATCCCGATTACTACCTCGGCCTCCGGGCCGGGATTGCCGGCGGGATTCTGTTCCTCGGATCGCTCTGGATTCTCGTCTACTGGTTAGCTGGAGGTTTAAGATGACTTCCGAAACGATAAAAGCCGCCGTTCCGAATGCCGAGAATTCAATCGAGCACTCCAAATTGCTCTGGCTCAAGGAAATTGCGTATCAACTCGCGGTGATGAACGAGCGACCGCCATTTACTCCGTCCATTGACACAATGTCCGAACTCCAGAAGGGATAAAACCGATGAAAACCGACTTCTTCGCTCTCGCTTCGGGCCTGTCTCGAACAGCCGCCAAGCTAGCGGTCGATCCGCTTACCCGTCCCGAGTTTGCCGATCCACCGATGCACGCCGAAGAGAAAGCTTGGATCGAGGCGCATGTCGGGAAGCCACTCACCGACGAGGAAGCCAAAACACTGCTCCGCGAGGCTCGACTATGGGCCTCGTGGCGATTGGAGACCAAATGACCTGCCACCCGATGTGCGACCTCTGTGGAGTTAGGAGTTGCGATAGACCCGATGCTCATATCGGCAGATTCGACAAAAATATACAGGCTTGCCGGGAATGCGTTGAGCTGTAAGATTCTCATATGAAGCCTGTTGCACATGGGGAGGAACAACGATTGATCCTCAGAAACCATGCGCCCGAAAGGTGTCTAAGCCATGAGCATGCATGATGACTACCTCGCCCGACAATCGGAAGCCAATATCATCGAGCCGGACCATCCATGTCGAAATTGCGGTGCCTCGAATTGGGCGCATCAAGAATTGAGCGATACGGCCTGTAGCAAGTTCGAGCCGATGACGCTTTCCGACCTGCGAGACGAAGAGGAGGACCGCTGAGATGCCGAGTGACTACAAAGAAGCTATCCAACAGATTTTTGAGGAGTTATGCGTAGAACGCTTCGCTACTGACAAGTATTGGACGCTAACCGATGACACGCAGTATGAACTCTACACCGAAGCAACGCGACTCTATACCGACCGCATGGCCGACCGCGCCGACTATCTTCGAAAAGCGGAGCGTGAACGATGAAAACTTCAAGAATTTTTTATCTGGGCGATTCTGTCTACGTCGATCACGTCAACGGGATGCTGCGCCTCACCACCGACAACGGCCACGGCCCAACTAACACAATCTACCTTGACCCGGATGTTTTCGATTCCCTTATGGAGTACGTGGTCCAGATGAGACGCGATATGCTGAAAGGCAGAAAAATACAGGAGACTCCCGATGACCGAACCTGACTTGTCCCGAGAGGCTGTCCCGAATGCCGAAACGCCGAAATCGCTAGTGCAGAAGATTCTCGACATTCAATCGAAGGTCGGTAAGGTCAAAAAGCAAGGTAAATTCGGCACCGAAATGGGCGGCTCCGCGTATCTCAGAATCGAAGATGCGGTCATTGCCGTCAGCAAATTGCTGACTACAAATAAGTTGATCCTCACCGGCACTCTGAAGTCATGCAATCGAACTCCGCATGAGCGAGTAAGTAGAAACGGAAACCTGGAACGCTCAGGTTATATAGCCGAAGTGCTCATGGAGTGGACGCTCACCGATACCGAATCCAATGAATGCCACACTTGGGTGTTTCCGGGCGACGGTTATGATGGTACTGACAAAGCAATCTATAAGGCTATGACTGGCTGCCGCAAATACGCCATTATCATGATTTTCAATCTCGCTATCGGGAATGACGTGGAGGCCCAGGGTGCACCGACCTTCGATGATGGCAAGAAGGCTCAGAAGGCGGTGGTCAACAAGACTTTGGCCGACAAAGCGAATTCCGATGATCCCAAGGTCCGCAAGTTGGCCGTCGATGCGCTCTCGCAGATCGAGCCGGAGAAGAAAATCACCATCGAGCGCCCTGAGGAATTCAATGGTCATTATGTGAAGGTAAAGGGCATGATCGCCGTCCCGCAACTCGAACAGTACTTCATGGACACGGATGCTAAGAGATTCCAATCTAAGGTAGATAAGTCGGTTTACTGGCGATTGAGTGCGGATTATGAACGCGGTCTGATTGAACTGTGCATGAAGCTGTCTATCGACGTTGAAGGGTGAGTTTCTATAAAGCTGCGTCAAAGGAGTCTCAAGCACCATGACCGAAATCTACGTCTTGACGCATGAATATTCCGATAAGAGTCGCTTCCAAATCTGCGGAGTGACGCAGACTCTCGGAATCGTATACGCTTGGATCAGTGGCGGCGATAGCAATCATGCCTACCGAATCCCGATGGACCAAATCAAGGCCGTACATCCAATGTCAGATGGTTGGACCGAGTTCAAACCTCGATGAAACGTCTCTTCATCTGGCTCGGCCTCGCCGAAAAGGAGCAACATGCCTCTCAAAGAATTGCTGCCTGTGGATGTCGATGATGTCACACTCGCTTTTCCCGCTAGCATAGTCGAAAAGTACATGCCCGCGATGAAGGATATTCCCGCGCACATTGACCGCAAGTGGGAGGACCTTATTTCAACGTGGTTCTTTGAGGGCGTTTCGGAATTGAAACTCACTCCGAAGCCGGGAATTGACGAACGCAAGGCTCTTCGGCACATCAAAGCGATCCTCGGCAGTTTTGAGCCAAAGCATGAGCACAAAGAAGCTGCTGCCGCTTACTTGATGTCGCTCTGGTTCGATGATGTGTCCTATAAGGCAGGTAAAGGCAAAAAATGAAGCGTCTACTGGTCTTGGCTCGGCCTCGCGCCGGTGAGCCTCGAACTCGAATACGCGGAGAGATACCGCAGACTGAAGGAGCTGCGCCATGCCGAACATCGCCGATCAGACCGAAAAGGAAGTCATCGAGACGATCTTGCGCATGTATACCAAAGACGAGCGAGCGGTTCATAACATTTCCGATCACTTGTCGAAGATATTGACGCGCCGACGCTCGATCATCCGAGAGCGAAGGAAGCATCCTTGCGACCAGCAACCGAGCGTCGGCACTGATGCCGCAGACTGAGAGAATTGCATGGCCGAAATAACCATTCAGGGGAATCGAGAATCGCTCTCCGAAATCCTATCGCTGATCTTGGCGCGACTGGAAAGCGGGCCAATTCTCGACTATTCCATCTCAATCCAAACGAAAGGGCTTGATCCTGCTTATGGACCGCCCGCTTGGTCCAGAAAAGACGCTTAAATAGCAGACTGAGAGAATTGCGCCATGCCGGAAACGCCGAACGCCGGGACGAGTACGTGTCCGATCTGTCAAAAAACTTGGCTCGTAACGCCATCCGATGATTGCCTCGTTCCGGCCTGTGGGTGTTTCGGATTGGATACGAGCGCCGCAAACGCTTATCGACCCTGCGAATCTTGCGGTATCGCGCACGCAGTTCGATGCGGAGGAAAGCTCGACTAGATTCTCGGATGGGGGAAGCACATGACCGATGACTGGCAGCCGGTAATGATCGCTCCGCCTGAAAGCCTTTATAATTGCAATCCTCCTGGCGGCCTCGCGCACGCAGTTAAATGGCGACCAGATGACCGGATGCGAGCTTGCGCCGGTATGATTGTACGGGTTCGGCCTATCGAGCATCAGATGATTCATTGCTCTGGGAAAACTTTCCTAATCCATCCTGACGACTGCGCGAGGATTGGAGCTAGAAGCCCGGCCTGTATGTGCGAGCATCAAATTCTCGCCGACTAGCCGACTCGGGGAAAAGTCCGATATATAAAAACCAATGAACGCCGAGACAAATACTTTTTACCGAAACTGCCGACTCGGGGAAAATCTCTTAGAGGGGGAGTGCCGACGTGCCGAGACTCTTGGATTTATGTTGTGGTCGGTGGGGATGGTCCAAATCCTTTGCCTCAAGGGGATGGCACTGCACTGGAGTTGATCTTCAACGCTCCGAAGCACCGCACAATTGCGAACTGTGGATTTGGAATGTGCTGGACGTGACCGCAGACTATGTATCGAAGTTTGATTTCGGGTGCGCTTCGACTCCCTGTGACGAGTTCGCGCTGTTCGGAATGAAACACTTTCATCCAAACCCGCCTTATCCAAAATTGGGGATCAAACTGTTCAACCATGTCCGAGCTATTTTTGAGGAAGCGCAAATTCCTTACGTTATGGAAAACGTGAAGGCAGCACAGCACTTTGTCGGGCCAGCTGTACATCATTGCGGATCGTTTTGGTTGTGGGGTAACGCAGTTCCGCCTCTCATGCCGCAGGGGATCAGTAAAACGAAGTGGACAATGAGAACGGACGGAGGGCCAGGCAATACTTGCCCCGAGTTTTACATCGGCAAGAAAGAGCGAGCGGCCAAGCTAGCGACCATACCTCCTGAGCTGGCGAACTGCGTTGCCCAATATGCGGAACGGATTCTCGAAACGCGACTCGGAAAAACGGGAATTATATACTTAACTTCCCCACGAGAACAAAGGACTTAAAATGAATACGGCAGTTCACTTTAGTAGCCAAACCGACCTTTGGGCGACACCACAAGATTTCTTTGACGGCCTCGACGCCGAGTTTGCTTTTGAAACAGATGTATGTGCGAATGAGGAAAACGCTAAATGCTCGCGTTGGTTCGGGGTTAAATAGGATGGCTTAGCACAAGAGTGGACGGGCGTTTGCTGGATGAATCCGCCGTATGGACGCGCCATAAAATATTGGGTTAGAAAGGCTTACGAGTCGTCGTTGGCAAGCGCAACCGTGGTATGCCTTTTGCCTTCGCGCACGGATACAGCATGGTGGCATGACTATTGCGTTAAAGGTGAGATTCGTTTCATCCGAGGGCGCTTAAAATTCGGCGGTCAAAAGAACTCGGCCCCGTTTCCAAGCGCAGTAGTTATTTTCAGGGGGTAGGGAAGTTAAGTATATAATTCCCGGAAAAACCCCTTGACAGGGAAGGTCGCCTATGAATATGCTCGGGACGCCCGCTGCCCGCAGCGCGGTTGCTTTTCGGATCGAGGGCCGGGTGCCCGAATCATCCGGCCCAACTTCCTATTCGGGAGGAAGTCACGTCTTTCGTAAAACTTCGACGCGGAATAATCGACCACCTAAAATCTGGAAGGATGACAGGGGATGAGTATGGTGCCTTCACCCTTGTTCTGTTACTTGCGGACTTCCGAACCGGAGTCTGGAAGGGTTCAGGTGTCGCCCTATCTGAACATCTCATGGGCTGGTCCCTGCGCAAATGCCAACGAATTCTTAAGAGTCTCGAACGAAAAGATTATGTCGAATTACAGCTATCCCGTGGAAAAAAAGGGAATTACCCAGTGACGATCCATAAGTACCATGACCATGTGGAAAAAGTGACGACAATATTGACGCCACTTCTCGAAAGTGACGACACCACAGACGCCACTTTGGCGAAAGTGACGACACCAGCGCCCACTCTTAAAGAAGTAGTACTAAGAACAGAAGCTAAGAAGAAACCCGCGCAAGAGCGGCGCGGCGCTCACTCACGTGAGCAAATCCGGCAAATCGAAGCCAAGAAAAAGCGCCTACAGGTCGAAGAGGAAGTTCGGAGAGAGCTATACGTCGGGGCAGGGCCGGTCTGCGCGGATCTGGAAGTCTGGGCCGAAATATCGAAGCTAGCCGAAAGGAAGAGACTATGAGCACAGCACAAAAGTGTCCGTTTCACGCGTTACGCCCTGAACTCGAAAAACTGCCGTCCCGAATGCAGAACCTTCCCGTGGATGAGCGCGGCTATGTCGTGCCTTGGTTTGTGGATTGGATTGACGGCAAGCCAGAATTTCGCGCGATGGATGGCGGCAAGTGGGTTCAGGCCATCAAGTTCAAAAAGTGTTGGGTCTGCGGTGAGCGCATAGGCCGCCTGATGACCTTCGTCGCTGGGCCAATGTGTGGCATCAATCGAACAAGCTCCGAACCTCCATGTCACCTTGAATGTGCGCGATGGTCCGCTCGGAATTGTCCTTTTCTCAGTAATTCGGAAGCGATTCGCCGTACAGATGAAGAGATCAACAATTCTTCTCCTGTGGTTGGTGGATTTGCGATCACTCGCAATCCTGGCGTGACAATGCTATGGACTACAAAAGACTACAGTGTATTCGACGACGGCAATGGCGGAAAACTTCTGCAAATGGGAGAACCTATTGTCGTCGAATGGTACGCCGAAGGAGCATTAGCATCGAGAGAGCAGGTCCAAAAATCAATTGACTCTGGTCTCCCTAGTCTCGTCACGATGGCACAGAAGCAGGATGGGGCGATGAAGTTTCTGACCGAGTGCGTAGATAGATTCCAGAAATGGCTACCAATTTGAGGCAGCTTTCTTGCCTCGGATTGGGATTAGTTCACCGGCTGGCTCGAAAGAACGGTATATTTCTGTCCAGTTCACAAGAATTCCAAGCGCAGAGATGAGCTGTGGGCGCAAAGCCAAGTTCGTACTCGGCCATGAATAGCCCGAAGCCGAGCAAGGCACTTCGGGAACTCCGGCTTCGGGAAGCTGCCGAAGAGTTGACGAATATTGTGCTCGGATACTGGAAGCGGATCGGAATGCCGGAGGCCGAACAAAATCGGCGCATCCGCGCCGCAGGACGAAGAATCCGGGAGAAACTTCGATGAATAGCCCGACCACCTGCCAGTGCGGATGCCGGAGGTCGAAACGATGCGGCAAAGGTCACAAAGTCCCGAACGTGAAGCCCGAATCGACCGAATACGCAACGCTGTCCGAACTCGTCAGCATTCTGCGTCGGAGGTACATGAGTGTCAAGGCTTCCGGGGGATCGAACGCCGGTGTTTCTGCGGGGCGCTAATGATCGCGGCATGGCTACCTTTTACCTGCCCGCGCTGTCATTTGCTTTGGATAACGCTTGATGTTGTGGAGCGTGATGCCAAGAGAGCCATCGAAATCACCGATCTCGTGAAAGCCACTTGAAAGTCCTTGACATTTACGAAGCTATGATTATCATGGCCGCATGATTGGCAAAGTCAACTTCGTGGTTGAGCCATGCCTTTGCTCTCAGTGCGGGCACGAATGGCAGCGTCGGACGGCAGTCCCTCGGGAGTGCCCGAACTGCAAATCTCGGAAATGGAACGAACCTAGGCCGAAAGGATCGAAATGACTCTAGGATGGCCTTTAATGCCACGTAGGACGGCCCCGCTGGGCGATTTGGCGCACGAAGTCGGTCGGCTGGTGGGGGTATAGCTTGGAAACTGAGCACGCGCCCGAAGAAAAGGACCTGTGGAGGCAGTTGCACCAAGAGCTTCCAAAAATCATATATGACCGGCTGATGGAGCAAATGAAGCGTCTCGCGCTCGCCAACGGGATTTCGGCAGAGAGTTTCATCGCCGACTCGAAATTCAAGCAGGCGGTCGGGCCTCGGGTGCAGGCTTGGGAGTGTTTGATGCTCCTGATGGAACGAACGGAATCGGACGATACGTTTCGGGTCTGAGTTTTCGGGAGTGCGCTCGGAAATGGGAAACCCCTAGGAGGGTCGAAATGGCCGAAAAGACAGTAGTGGACTATGACGTTGACGACAAACTTGCATTCGCTCTTACTCTCATCAATAGTCTGGACGAAAACAAAACTCGCCTTGAGATTTTAGCCGACACTCTATAGATCATGGAGTTCGGTGGAATCTCGATAAGGACGATGCTTGATTTTCTTGAGAGCATCAGATGAAGCGAACAGAACTTCCAACATTCGAAGATGTCTGCGAGGCGCTCGAAATGCCGGATATGGTCGGAGCGGCACGCGGCTCGATTGAGCATACCATCGGCTTACTCCTGATCTTTAGCTGCTTTGTCGGCGAAAACGCGGAACAATTGCACATTCAAACTAACGTGCCCGCCCCAGTGATCGAAGCGATCTCGGCGATTCTCAAGAAAAACGGTGTATTCGATACGGGCATCGACCGCTTCAACGAATATTTCAAAGATGAACAGTCAGGCATTATACTCAACTGCGACATTATGTGCGGGCAAGACCTTTTACGACGCGCCCTAAAAAACGGAAAACCGGCCTTTCAAATAACCGATCTCGGAGTCGAGTTTGCCGAAAATCTCATGGCTACGCATCCGGGAGCAATGGAATTTTTGGACAAGGTGATCGGCGACAAAAAATTAGCTACCGAGGCTTATCTGCGGAATAAAGCCAAGCAGAAGAGGAAATCCCGATGAACATACTCAATCGCAAGCAGGGCCAGGAAGCAGCGTCGAAATTCCAGGCGCTCACGAGCCGCATCGAAGATAACCCGCAAGCTATGGCCGCCATGCAGAGTCAATCGGTTCCGATCCGGCGTCCCCTCGTTGAACAGATTCGAGCGCAGACTATCCTCAAGGAAGCCGAGCTTCGGGACGCGCTTAGTCGAGTCGATCAACTGACTGCCGAGTTGCGGGAGTTTCGGCGGGAAGAGATTTGGCTTACGGTGAATCCCGAATTCGACAAGGTGTTTGAACGGCTGTCGAACGGGAGGGCGAAGGCAGCGACTCCATGAGCGAGCTAATCGTTTCGGAAAAGGGCCTGAAAATCTCGGAAGAGACGCCTCGGGGCAATTGCTGGCTGTTCCATGACTGGTCGAAATGGGTAACTTTTTACGATGAAGAAGTCGGCGCATGGCACAGAATCCGGCAGCGCCAGGAATGTCTTCGATGCGGCAAGGTCAAGATTCAGCAGCAAAGCGTTTGAGGTTCGGCAGCCTTGATCGAACAGCCACAGCGGAAGCCCGAGGAGATGGACGATTCACGGATCGCCGCTCGGTTATGCTGCGCCGCATGGATGGCAGCTATCGTATCGTTCTGTTTGGAGAGGACAAGAAACGGCTACGACACCGAGTCTTCGAGCGCGATAAAGGTTGCGTGGACCGAGCCAAGAGCGACTGTCATGGTCCGCTCCAGATGTCGCACTTTCCGCCCATGAGCAAGTCGGAAGGGTCGGACGAGATTGACAAGGTTTCAGTGCGCTGCTGGAAACATCATATTTTGCTCGATGGACACGGTCAGCCAATGCACTTCTGAGGCATTACATGAAGCGATCTATCCGAGAGTTTCTCGATTCCAAAAAGCCAAAGCCTACGAAGAAGCAACTCTACCTTGGGGCTATTGAGGACCTTCGAAAAGACTTTAAGGAAAAGAAAGAAGAAACGCAACGGCTGATTGAACAATTGGAAGAATTTTCGAAAAGAGAATCAGCGTGAAGGTCAGGCCCGACAGCATCAGCTTTTCGGTTCCGGCAGTGCCGCCATCGGTGAATCACTATCTGTTACGTGCTCGAAACCGTCAGCACTATTTTGTCAGCCCGGAAGCCGAGCAGTTCAAGAGTTTGGTTCTGGCTATTGCGAACTCAAAGAAACTGGTCATCCGGTGGAAGCGTTACGGAGTCGAAATCTCGATATTCCTCGGAAAGAAGCAGAAGGGTGACCTAGACAACTTCGCAAAAGTGACCTTGGATTCTTTGGTTTACGCGGCAATCATCGACTCCGATGCAAAGATTACCGACCTGCGTATGACGAAGGATCGGGACATTTCGAATCCGAGAACGGTCATATCGGTGTGGGCTGTATAGGAGTTTCGACATGAGCGATCCGCTTGAGCCGTTGAGGAAGATGGTCGAGAAGTGGCATGGACAAGGAGAATTAAACAAGGCTGCCGACGAACTCGCCGCCGCACTCCCGGTGCTCGAAGAGGCGCTGATTGCTGAACGCGACCTTGAGTTGGTGGAACAAATCGCTTTGATGCAGGCCGATGAAGAAATGGCGGAGCGGAAAATATCAACTCTCACCGCCGAGCGCGAAATTGGGCCATGCGGGAAGCATCCGAAGATGTTCATGCGCAAGGATGACATCGGCGTGAATTACTGCTCTCTCTGCGCTGAACTATGGGCCGAACGCGATGTGGCTCGCGGGGAGGCGCTGACCGAAACCCTAAAATTAATAACCGGTTGCATGATGATGGGGCCAAGTCCGATTGGTCCTTTGCATGGAGCGGGCTGGAATCAGGCGGTCAGGTTCATCGAGAAGCGAGTAGTCGCCCTCGACCCATCGGCGGTGAAGGCGGCTGAGGAGCAGCGATGAGCCATCAAAAACGAGTCTGGATCATCGAGGGTAAGCCGAAACAAAACAAACGCTGGCGTACGTCTGTAGATCACATTCCCTTCACAAATGGCAAAATAGCCAAACTCACGGCGGAGGCAAAGCAGGAGCGTAACCCAGACTGGCTGTACCGGGCAGTGCCATTTGTCCGCGAGGCGGCTGAGGAGCAGCGATGAAAGTTAAAATGAACTCGTGGCCTGCGGGAGAGAAGCCATGAGCAACTTTCAACTATTGATGTTGCTGCTAGCCTTCTGGTGGTGTGGATATTGCACCGCAAGTGAGCGCCGATGACCGCCAAGCCTAAGCGCCGACAGCGGCAGAAGTTTAGAGTGGGGCAGGTGGTCGTTGGAACACACAGCCGCGATTACCTTGTGCGCATAAAGTACGTTTACAAAATTGGGAATCACTTTAGATACAAGGATGGAAATAATGCTGAATGGGGCGCATGCAATTTGCGGCCACTCACCGCCCGCGAGATCGGCCCGCGCCCAAAGCGTCGGCCCAAGGGGAAACGAACATGAATCACGCTGACGAAGTGATAAAGAGAGAGTTGCCGGATATGTCGGTACCGGAACTGAACGCGATGGCCTCCATGCTGAATGCCGCCAGCCAGTGGGACAGAGCGTGTGTGGAAGCCTCAATCCTCATGGCGAACTGGGTTATCGATGCGGAATCCGGGTACAGGACTGCGGAGGAGATCGACGCCATGCTATCCGAAATCAACCAGCAGATTAAGATTCTGAAGGAGCGCCAGTGATTGTCGTACTGTGGTGCATCATTGCTTCAGGAGCAGCGATCCTAATCTACCGGCTGGGGACGGCAATACCTGTCATCTGCGCGGGCTGTGGCTGTGACGAAACGCATCCATGCGAGGGGCGGCTGCGGATGGGCCGCGCTGAATCCCGGGTTTTCAAGCTTTCAAGAAATGATGAAGTTTTGGGACGGCCGACTTCCGTTCCGTGGCCACATCATTTACTGGCGGTGACATGAAGATTGAGCTCGGTCGCGCGGACAAAGATCGCAAAATCTCGATGGACGTCGACGTCATGCTTACCACGCGCCTGCTGCGCGTCGCCAAAATGATCCAGGACACTCCGGACCGACGGCTGGTCGCGGCCGAGTGGATGTTCATCGACTAGGCCCCATGCCGGACCGTGAATGACCATGAGACTCTACTGGTTTTTCGTTTGGATGTGGCATGAATTCCGAATCACGAGGAGGTAACTTGAAGATTCGCGCGGTACTTGCGGTACTCGTTCTCGGGCTAATTGGTGGATGCGCTTCGGCGAATTACAAAGTACATCCCGGTGCCGGCGGTTACATCTCCGGCACGGCAACGGCGGTTCAAGTTTTCGACTCGCAGGAATATGATGCTATTTCCGCTGCCAGTGTGGTGATTCAGGGCGTACAGGCCGACTATCTAGCAGGAAAGTTTCCAGCTTCGGCCATGCCCACGATCCGAACGGCTACGAACTCGGCTGTAGCGGCCTACAACGACGCACAGGCGCAATGGATGGCTTTTGACGGGGCGCTTAAGGCAGGTGGCACGCCGGGGCAATCTGCGCTCATTTCGGCTGTCGCGGCCATGAACAACGCAATCTCGCAACTCACCACGCTTCGGGGAGGCAAGTAATGTCCACTACGCCAACGCCAGTACAACCGCTTTCTGTTTCGCTTGTCGGCGGAACGCTGAACGAGATTCTGCTGCTATTGAGCACGGCATTGAGCGTCCTGTCGGCGATTCCGGCCACAGCCCCTGAAGGCGCTCTCGGTTCACTTGTCTTGCAGATCGTCACAGCGGCAGTCCAGCGGATCGAATCGCAGACTGGTCAACCCATCGACCTAACGAAAATTCCGCAGTTGACGCCGCTGCCCTAGAGTTTCGAGGCAGGGGTTTCACCCACAACCGCGTAATAAGAGAGAAGTGCGGGTACGTCCAACCGCCGAAAGAGCGTGGAATATCTGCCTCGAAAGAATTCAGTAGTTCAGCGTAATCGTGCCGTTCGAAGCGTGGACATCGTATCGGTGAAGGATCGGATTGTACGACCAGCTAAGAGTGAAGCTACCTGAGCCGGTATATGCGGCATTATTCTTTCCGGGCAGGTTTCCTGTTCCAGCTACATCGAACGTGACGCTTGATGGCGGATTCCCAGGATCTGAAAGATTCGACATCGTAGCGATACTCGGCCCATAGCCGTTGAAGGCAACTGTATTGTTTCCTGCATTCACCCCTACTTCTTGGCTGTTATTGCTGCCATCGACCATGCTGCACACGAATTCGATACCCGGCCCCTCGTCTGTGGACTTGAAATTCTGAGTCAGTGTGACGGTTGACATGTGCTCTCCTAAGCTGAGATTGAGCTTTCGCCTGTTGCATATTCCCGTAAGGTCATTTCAGCCGATATTCCAAGTTCCTCAGTCACAGTATTGCACCAATCGCCTTCATGGTCATTGCCTGTCCACTCTTGGGCAAGCTGTGCAAAACTCCACGATAGATCGAACGAATGCGAAGCCCCGGCGAGGATCGCAAAGCATTCCCGCCGAAGTGCCGAACAGCCGTCCGTTTTATCCGAGAAATCGGCATTCCAGTCGGCCTTCGGATAAACAGTCTTGGCCGCTTCCGTGCCCCATCCTCGATCTCCAAGCTCCATGTCTCCGGGATTGTTGATTCGCGTCGGCAATGCGCCCGGAACTCCGAAGCCTTCAGCCTTACTGATGGCGTGAGCAAGATCAGTTGCTTTTTGTTGAAGCATGGAAATGTCCATCTACGGTCTCCAGCCGTGCCGATACATGATCCCGAGAATCACAAACCCGGCAGCCGCGAGTAGCCAGAGGATGACACGAATCTTCTCTCCCCGAATCTCTTGCTCATAATCGGGAGATGGTTTCTTCGGGCCTTCGGTTCTTGAAGGTGAGTTGTCCCACCGTTCGTGATCTGAGTTTCCTGTTCGCACAATTCACCCATTCACGGCTTTACAGGGGCTGGGGCTGCCGGGAACATGGATTGGAAGATCACCTTGTACCAAGCGTGCTGCATCAGGTAGTTCTGCGCGATGTTCCACAGTCCATGAACGATGGCATAGGCCGTTATCCCGCTAATAATCAAAGTTCCGCCATGGAAAGTGGCGTTGATGCCGACTGCCGTAGCGACAGCCCCGACAGTGCCAAGAGCGCGAGCGACATGCGGCGTCTCGGCATTGATCCACGAGAACATTGACCACTTGCTGCTTTTCATGGCCTGGATGACTCCGGCAGTCAAACCGTTCGCCTTCAATTGGCTGATGAACTGGACGACAATCGACAAAAGGACAGCCGTATCGACTTGCGGCTGTGTCGGAATTACCTGGATCGTTGGAATTTGCATCTCAATCTCTCCTAGGGTCTATTCCCTACCGAAAATACAGAATGTCTAAAATTGAACAGTTCCGTTTCTCGGATTATCCTATCCTTACCGTCATGCTCCACTGTGCCAATCTTTGCCCGGACTGCTACCATCTGGCCGATGCTCACGGCAAACGCGGCTGCACAATATCGAATTGCCAGTGCAAGACCATTCACAAGCCACTCGCCGCGACTAGTCCCTCCAGGCATCTTCTCGAAGCAGTTTGGCGTGCTGTTTTGCTTCCTCCAGAGTTGCCGAGGTCTCAATCTGGGTAGCGATCATATGCTTCCATCGGCGCTCGGCTCGGCCTTCGTCGTTTCTCATTTTACTTCCAATGCCGTTCACGTCTCTTCTAAGCTGCCGGAACATTGCGTATAAGATACCCGCGAAAAAGATCGCGCCAACCCAATCCTTGAGCGTGAGCGCATCGGTCATGTCGCCGGAAGGCTCGCATACCTTCGAAGCAGTCGGTCCATGAATTCGTTCAGCTTATTGAGTGATTCCTGACACTCGTCGTTCCAACGCTTCAGAACTTCCTTTTCCAGTTCGTCCATGACTTCATGGTGATTGCAGCACAACCAATACTCTTTTCCATCCGCGAGCGATTTGTGACGATGAGTTCCTTCCTCCCCACACTTCGGCATGCAGCATTTTCCCCGCATTGGCCCCCCGGACTAATGTGGCGTTGATACAGGCGATTCCGATTCGGCGCATCGAATAATCCTCACGAAGTCGGCGGAATGGTCGTTAGCGCAATGACCTCAATACGCATCGCCCCCGCGCCTGGGGTCGTGTTGAATGTCACTACAACTGGAACGGCAGATGATCCGCTTTCGGCTGCACCGGCATTCACTTGAAGGTTGCAATGACCAGTCGTTCCAGCGGTTAGTGTGGATTGTGTTGAACAGAACTTCGAAGTCGATCCTGAAATCCCGATAGTAAAACTAGCGGCAGTCGTGATCGTCGTCGTGATCCGATAGACGACATCGAAAATCATAGCGTTCGCCGGGACACAGGATAGCCCCGTTGTCGTGGTAGCACTTCCGGTGTTTACAGTAGTCGCCGCAAAAGAGGTTTCGCAAGCTACCGGAGTAATCGTCGCAGCGCCCCCGAATGGCCCTGTGTCATTTGCGGTTAACGTGGTGGCGTTGACGCTCGACGGTGTAGTATTACCTATGGCAGGAGGCGAAGCGAAGTCGGCATATGTGGCAACTTGGCTTGCCGATCCGGCTCCCTTGATTTCCTTCATCGCATGGGCTGTCGAATCGCAGTAGAGAAGATCAAAGGTTGCTACACCAGTTGGAGCGGTTGTCTCTGGGCAAGAGAATTGGAATCCAAAGAGACCTTTTGAGTTGAAACCATTCGAGCCATCCCCAGCCGCTGTCTTCGCTGTCGGAATTCCATTAGTTGATCCTGCACCGGAATAGGTGAACGTCGTAGTTCCTGCTGCCGTCGTAAATGTACCGCAAGTAGCATTCGCATCAGGAAGGCATTGCGTCTGATCCTTGGAGAGGACATAGGATGCGGCACCTGATACGGCAGTCCAACTGAATGCAAGTGTTTGATTCGTTCCGACTGTGGTAAACGACTGGCATGAAGATTTGCTCCAACCGCCGCTAAACCCGACTGCGTTTACACACCAGATGTGTGCGCCATCTGGAATTGATCCTCCCGCACTCGGCGTTGGCACAGAGAGGACCGGTGTTGCGAGAGGTACGAACATCCCACTGTTACTGGAAACAGGACCAGCGTTCTGCTGAATGGCGCGATTAGAGTTAAAGACCGTTGTATCTTGATAGTCGTTCGCATAGTAACTCTGTGAGTCGAATTGAATCGAATTACGCAACGCGTCTATAGGAGTGGAATTACTTTGTCCCGCTCCGGCCCCTGGTCCCACGAGGCTTCCCGTATCGTTGAGATAGAAAATTGAACGCGGGGCATTGCCTGTTAGTTGCGGAGGAACACCAGCGCCCCCACCTGCCGCACTCAAACCAGATACGCCTTCTAAATGAACGGAGCCACTTGCCCCGCCAAGTAGAGCTAAGATCGCTTCCCCGGAAGTATCATTTGTTAGGATGCCCGTCAATGTCACTGTCGGAACGCTATTTCCTGTTACCTCCTGTAAAACCACGGTGGGAAGAATGTTTCCTTGGGTATAAACATTATGAATCTCGTACGGACCACCATCAACAGCATAGAATGTTCGTCCGTTGAATTGAAGGTTATCGAGTTTGTCATAATTGACACCCAATACTCCGCTTCCGCTGTTATTCCGAGCGAAATACAACTCAGGCGTCCAAGTGGTATCTGCGTTTCCACCACCATTACCTGGACCGTTCAAAAAGACTATATTTTTAATGGACTGGAAGAACGGAGCGGCACGAATGACGAGACCCATCCCCGTATAATCATTGGGAGAACTCCCAGTTACAAGCACTAGTTTATCTAGAATTCCGCCCTGAATTTGACCACCACCACCGTCGAGGAAAACAAGCAACGCTTGATTTCCTGCGTTCTGGAAACTGAGGTTCTCCATGAGCGGTGTGTTATTGTTCGTATAGATGGCAGGCCATGCCCCGTTGACCCCCACATTTACCACGCTCAAGCCATAATTGCTCGGTGATGAAGTGTGTCCCGCCGTTATGCCAGTCCATCGGCTGGGCGGGATCATGGTTTCATCAAGTTGAATGGAACCTTCTTGGCGTAAGGGGATATTGGAGAATGACGATAAGTCGAGGAATGAATTAATGAAATAGATGCCTGATCCTGGTGGTGCGGAGATTAGAACAGGACTTATATTTGCAACCGCCGCATACGTGAAAGCTGCTGTAATTCCAGGCGCAGAGTCTTGAAGGGCTGTCTGTCCAGAAGCTGTTTGAGAAGCTGTATTTGCAAGGGTAAATGTATTTCCGGATATATTCGTGATCGTTGTCGAGAGGTAATCGTTTGTCGCAGAAACAGCCGTGCAAATGGAATCGGCGATATACGAAGGCAATCGTGGTTTTGATGTAAGGGTTGCACCCCAGTCCGTAAATGTTGTATTGGAACCGTACGCCGTAGCAGTGTTCACGGGCCACGTTAACCCAATTACATGATACGCTCCTGAGTCGGCTGGACGAGAAGCGCACACTATCGTTTGCCAGGGCGTCGTACCACTATTCGTCCACGTTAACTGATTCCCGGTGTAGTAGGTGAGCGTTCCACCGGTGGCGCTAATTCCCCCTGCGGAGTAGATAGGGAAATTGTTGATGACGAAGGTTGTACCGTTGGTAATGGATGTGATAGTAGCCCAGAGGTGAAAGACTTCATTAGTTGTTCCAATGATATGAATGAGTTCCCCAGCTTTTAGTACTTCTGTGGCACTCATCACGACGGTCAGTGTGTTTCCGGATAGTGACAGCGTACTGACCGTCAACTGATTTTCGCCAAGCGTCGCGGGCCCATTCGTGATCGTCGTCGCATTGCTCGGCAGCGTCAGTCCCCCGAATTTATCACGACTCACGATCTTGTAAAGGTATATCGTTGATCCTGACGTGTCCGTCGTAAGTACCGCATCCGGCACGGTCAGGGTATTCGTCACTCCCGGCGTCACGGTTGGTGCGCTCGGGGTAGACATTGTTTCGCTTGCTCCGCAGCCATACACCACAATGCCATCGCCTTTTACGAATCCTGTCGCCGACGCAACCGAAATAGAAGTCGTTCCAGAGCATGAAGCGGTCGTCCCGAAACTAGCTGCCACGGCGCGGGCACCAGTAGCATTGACATCAACGTAAGGGTCCGGACCTTTGATTGTCAGACTGTTTCCATCAGGTGTCGTTATCCCTTGAGCGCATCCGAAAGAATTGGATTGATTATATTGAACGGCATTCGCTGTTGTGACGCATGGGTTGCTAGCCGCACCTCCAAAATTGACCCAATTCGCTCCAGAACAGGGTGATGTTTGGCAGATTCGAGCATCATTGTTCGTCACATTCCAATAGTATTGACCCGGTTTGGCATTTGCAGCTTCGGCGTCTGCATAGGCAGCCCAGCGAGGTCCGATTGTGTTACTCATATCAACCGAAATGGCGGGCGGGACGAAGTTCAGAGCGAAAACCGGGCTAGGAGGAATCTGGATATTCTGAGTAAAGCATGCTGCTGTGGCTTGTGGGCAGACAATGAATTGCCAAGTGGACTTTTCGGGGCTGATCTGCGTGTTCGGATAGAGAACCTGAGTGAAATTTGCGCTCGCATCGAGATTTCCGCTGACGCTTTGATTCGGAACAACCGTAGAACTTCCACCAATGAAATATTGCGATGGAGTAGGATTTCCGGGAAGAGGGATCAGCTTAACGCTCCAAGTGCCTCCGAACCATGCTTGACTGCCTGCGTCGGTAACATTGCCGTTTACCGTGGTCTGAGCCGCTATTTTCGGGCAGCCGATGAGAAACCAGATTATGAATCCAAAGAGCAGCCATAATTTTTTGCTCATAGTCAGGTCTTTTGGCAGAAAATCACTTTCACGAAGGCGCTCCGATTATCGAATTGCGTACCTGTCCATGTCTCTGCCGGTATTGTGCCTCCGGTGCCAGTAAATGCCGGAGCTGAATTCGTTCCCGAAGGGGTGAAGCTGGCCGTGCCATTTGTGGGAACGCCAGCGGGCCATGCGATTGTTCCTGCCGGTGTGCCTGCACTTACGGCGCTTGTGGTATCCGACGTTCCGGTGAATGTCTCAGCTGGCACGGTGAATGAACTACCTGGCGATGATCCGCCCACCTTCGAGAATGCGCCGCTACTCGTGCCGGCCAAACTGCCAGAAGTGGTCGCCACAGTTGCTGTTCCATTTGTTCCCGTTGGTGTGACGGTGTGTGTGTGAGTAGCGAGCGCATTACCAGCGAACGTTGGCACACCCGCAGGCCATGAAATCGTTTCTGCCGGGACAGTACCGGATGACCCCGTAAAGGTCGGTGCTGCTACAGTTCCGACAGGGGTAAAAGAAACAGTCCCATTTGTCCCGGCCGGCGTGATCGTGTTCGATCCGCCTGTCGTCCCGACATCCCCATTCGCGGCAAGAGTGCCATAAGGAAACGCTCCATTGAGCGATGTCACTTCGACTGTACCTGCCGGACATGAACCGCTGATAATCAATGTGAGTCCACCCGGAGGAGTCACCGAAGAGGTCCAAGGGGATTGCGCCCGCATGATCGGGAATGTCAAAGTGGCGAAAGCGAATATTCCGCCTAATATGCCAGAAGAAAATGATCGCCAATTCATCGGATGACTCCTAAGAAGTCGGTGCAGTCCATGTGTGATAGTAGACGATCAGCCGAATCGCTCCTGCTCCAGGAGTCGTATTCGGAGTAAAGACCACCCCAGCAGCAGACGTATTGAGATAATAGCCTTGTGCCGTGCATGTTCCAGTGGTCCCTGATGTCAAAGTCGATTGCGTCCCACAATACCTAGTCGCTGACCCTGCATCTCCAATCGTAAAACTCACGGCTGTAGTGATGGTCGTAGTGATTCGGTAAACCACTGCATCAATGATTGAGTTAGCTGGCAGGCAATTAAGCCCCGTGGTGGTCGTCGCGCCTCCCGAAACAGTGGTAGCGGCAAAAGTTGTTTCGCATGCCGCAGTTGCATAGTTCACGAATGAACCGAATGCGTTACCTCCTCCCAATTTCACAGCTGAGGCATGAGCAATTGCTGCTGCGGTTGAACTACCAAAATATGCATCTGTCACGCTGACGTTTCCGATGGTCGCGGTATTCGATCCAGCGCCGGTAACGCTATTGCCCAACTCAATTTCATTATTGTCCGCTGCCGATGCGTTTGCTGTGCTGGCCCCGATACCGACATCATTTGTGCCCGTCGCAGCATTTAGAGCCAAATAGCCTAGCGCCGTGATCGCATTGCCTATCGTAGAAGTTTCGGAGGCGCAACTGGAGCGCCCTACACAGGTAGACTGGCCGTTGTTTGCTGTTGTTAGAGCATTCAGGACACCATCGCCGACCGCAGTGCTGGAAAGATCACCGTTTGGAAATTTGATTATTCCCGTGCCGTTCACTTCATAGGAATTTGCCGTGTTCGTTGTGTTGAACGGCTCTGTCGTTGCGACCGTCGTACCGTTGTCTGTTACCGATGATGCCGCTCCGCATGCCCCAGCCCCACCGCCCTTAAGGAGTACACCTGCGCCGATCGCGGCGGTCGTGTTCATGTCCGTTGCGCTATCGAAACATGGGAAGCCGCCCGAGGTCGCACTTGAAACAACGGCGGGAATGGCAATCGCAGGCAAATCGCCGGACGCAAGTGCGCGGAATGCAGGTGCCCCGGCAGTGGCAAATAGAGCATGAGTCGTTGTCGTATCCGCCGAAATTGTCGAACTCGCCTGACTGCCTCCGCCAATCACCACCGCATTGCTTGTAAGCGAGGCTGCCGAAGTGACGCACGTAGCGCATGCAATTGTTCCGGTCGTGGTGATCGTTCCCCCGGTGATCGGGGAAGTGGTCGCCACGCTTGTCACCGTTCCCGCCCCTCCTCCGCCTCCGCCCGAACGAGCGGAGACGGGAGAGGTGCTGATCGTCACGGTTGTGGTTCCACCAGCGAGGGTGGACATTCGAAGCCGAACTGCTGTATAGGCCCCGATGTTTGCCTGCCATGTTCCCGTGCTGGTTGTCGAAGTGGCTGCGGTCGTGCTATTGGATGGCGTTGCGTTCAAGGCCACCCACGTCGGAGTTGTGACTCCAGGACCGAAATTGGCACTGGCCTCGAATTGGATTGTATTACCGCTGGCATTCGCACTGACGGTGAATGTTACCGATCCCATGTTCGGAGTCGCCAAAGCCTGACATACGTTTGTCGTCAAGCAGTTGGCAGCGGCCGCGCTCAGAGTGGCCGTGACCCGGTTTTGCGCCGGAAGCCGGGCCGACAGCATCAACAGCGCGAAGATTAGAAACAGGAATTTCTTCATAGCATCCTTTCTCATTGCAGAGTGAACAACATCGTCGGAACCATTCCGGCGGTATTATTGAGGATCGCATCCGAAGCGCTACCGCCGCCCTTCTTGTATTGCAAGGTGATCGAGTGCGACATCCCATCCCCGGCAATGACCCAAGTCATACTGAACGGCGTTTGGCTCGGGTCTCCATTACTGTCCTGCATCAGTTCTTGCTGCAATTGACTTCCGCCATCGGCGATTGCCACATAAGTTGTGACTGAGGTACCGATTGCCGGAGCATTGATTACCCCGTCGGCATGAATGACCAGATTCGAGCCTGTCGGAATCGTGACCACATATTTCAGATTCGTCGTGTCCACATCGACGAAAGAACCAGATGCGCTGTCATAATTTCCTCCCGCGCTGCCTTTTTTCAGCACCGGAGGGATCACCTCGTTGCAGGTCCATGTCGAAGCCGTGAAGTTCAGCGAATATCCTGCCATCGTCACAGGGCAGTTCACGGCTCCCGGCGAAGCGACTCCGCAACTGAATGTGTTTGTCGATTGCGTGAACTGAAGTGTCTGGCCTGCCGCGCTGCAGTCAGGCAGAACCTTATACGTTGCGACGTTCGAGGAAGTGATGACCGGGACGGAATGCAGACTCGGGGAAGCCGGATAAGCCACGCCGTTCACAACTTCGATGTTGAGGTTCGGGACCACTGTCGTGCTTGTTACGACGAGCGGAGGTGTGCCAGTTGCGACCGTGACTTGAAGCTGCGATACCGATAGGCTCCCGGAGAAGGTCACCGCTCCAGTCAGGGTTGGGTTCCCACTGAAGGAGCCGTTAAAGCTACCACCGTTAGTTATATTCGTGGTCCCATTGAATGTAGTCGTTCCATTAAAAACATTTGTGCCAGACCAAGTATTGTTGCCCGCAGCGAATAGACCCACAGAAAATTTATCAACTGTCCATTGCAGATTACTTGGTGATGCGCATGTGCCTCCGCCTGCCAAAACGACTTTGTAGGCTACCGCTTGCCACCAAATGCTAGCGCGTCCTGAAGAGTCCAGTACAACGGGATTGCTATTCGGGGTGCTTCCGGTTCCATCCGTATATGTTGCTAAAGGAGTAGATGTACCACTTTGATAAGTACAAACGATTCCTCCTGCTAAAGGAGCGCCAGACATATCTAGAAATTGCGTCTGCGGCTCTGGTCCCACAGATACGGGAACTTGTGCTAAACTTGGTAGTACCATGTACAGAGAGCACAGAAGCCCGATTGCACAAAAATGCTTAGAATGTGGTCGCAAGTTCTTCCCCTTTTCCGTGGGCGAAGGAAAATTCTGCTCGGTCAAATGTTACTGGACTCACAGAAGGTCCAAAGAAGAAGTAACGAAAAGATTTTGGGAAAATGTCGAAAAAGGCGATGGATGCTGGGTTTGGACCGGCGCTAGACACTCTTGGGGTTATGGCCTCTTTTCGGTTGGGGGTCGAAATGTAAGGGCACATCGTTTTTCTTGGGTTCTTGCCGGTAATCCAGAGCCAGGAAAGCTTTTTATTT
>Ga0307477_10000519_pt1 | contig 41930 bp, 29 predicted proteins | sample atmos_gasesECM2C_FD_203316 | JGI IMG/M metagenome (GOLD analysis project Ga0307477, IMG submission 203316) | Hardwood forest soil microbial communities from Morgan-Monroe State Forest, Indiana, United States - atmos_gasesECM2C_515 | ecosystem: Environmental > Terrestrial > Soil > Temperate... | reverse complement strand
CGCACCGCGACCAATATTCGCGCCGGGGCGCAGTCGCCGGTGGCAGGAATGATTCATGCCTTGACGCTTTTGTTCGTGCTGCTTTTTGCCGCTCCGCTCGCAAGCTATATTCCCATGGCAGCACTGGCGGGAGTTTTGATGGTGGTCGCCTACAACATGGGCGAGTGGGGCGAAATCCCCCAACTGTTACGACTCACGAAGACCGACATCAGCGTCTGGCTGGTCACGTTTGCCTTAACGGTTTTTGCCGACCTCACCGTGGCTGTTGAAGCGGGAATGATCCTTGCCGCACTGCTTTTCATTGCACGAGTGGCTGAAACAACCACTGTGTCTCAGGTGACGGAAGATTATGTTGAGGATGGACGTCTCCACATTTTGCAAGACAAGGATATCCCGTACTATGCGACGATTTTCCGGATTCATGGCCCGTTTTTATTCGGCGCAACCGACAAAATCGCGGCGGTCACTGAGAACATCCACGAGCTTCCTCCGATAGTCATTATCCGGCTGCGCAATATGACTGCTATCGACGCCACCGGATTGTTTGCGATCGAGGAAATCGCGCGGCAGTTGCAGGCGTCCGGTCGCACGCTGATCCTATGCGGCGCGAGAGAGCAACCGGAGCAATTGATTCACCAGGCAGAATTTCAAGAGGTGGTCGGGCGGGAAAACATCTGCGCCAACGTTCAAGAGGCGCTATCTCGCGCACAAGCAGTTTTTGAAAGGGACGAGGCGGACCGAGCCCTCGCCACGCTATAAGCCTAGAATTCGGTCACCGTGAAGAAGCCGCCGCAACCGGCGCCAGCGGAAGCGTGAACAAAAAGGTCGAACCGTGGTTGAGTTCGCTTTCTGCCCGAATGGCGCCGCCGTGTGCCAGGACAATATGCTTCGCGATGGCGAGTCCCAACCCTGTTCCTCCGGACTCACGGGAGCGAGCCCTGTCAACTCGATAGAAACGTTCGAACAAGCGCGGCAGATGTTCAGACGAAATTCCCGGGCCAAAATCGCGGACGTAAAACTCGATCCTACCTTCGATGGCCCGGGCGCCCAAGATAATGATCTTTCCGGACGCAGCATATTTCATCGCATTTTCGATCAGGTTAGAAAAAACCTGTTGAATCGCCTCCGAATCGGCGTTCACGTGCGCTGAGGATTTATCGTCGACCTGAATCTCTATGCCCTGGGCTCCTGCGACTTCGCGAAAGTTCTGCAGAGCTTCTTCAAAGAGTTCTGTAGTCGCGACCGGCCTGATGTCGAACCGCTGCTCTCCAGACTCTACTCTCGCCAGGGTCAGCAAATCCTCGGTCAGCCGCGACATGCGAGCGGCATTCTTTCGAATAATTTCCAGAAAATCGCGAGAATGATTCCCATCGCCCACCGAATCCAGCAACGTTTCGGCATAACCCTGGATGGAAGTAAGCGGTGTGCGCAGTTCGTGGGAAACGTTAGCGATAAAGTCCCGCCGGGTTTTTTCGACTCGCTCGGTTTCTGTGAGATCGCGAAGCACGACCACCGCGCCTCCCCCCGGCAAGGGTGCAGCGGTAACATCAAAGGCGTGGCCGGGAACAATGGAAGTCGCCCTCGCGGTGACCGCTCTTCTGGTTTCACTCGATTCTCGAACGGCGCGCAGAAAGTCCGGATCCCTCACCGTCTCGACAATGGGGGCGTTTAGCCGGATGCGAAGGAACACCAACCTCTCCATGCTGTGGTTCGCCCATTGCACGAGTTCATCGGGGCCGATCGCGATGACTCCTTCCTGCATGCTGTTCAGAAGGGTCTCGAGCTGATGCTGCTTCTCTTGCAGGGCGATAAAGCTCGTATGTAGTTGGTGGGCGGTCTCGTCAAGGGATGTCTCCACTTGTCCGAACTCGTCTTCCGAGCTTTCCACAATTCTGGCTTCGACCTCCCAACTGGCCATCTGCCGTGAAAATCTGACGATTCGTCGTAGCCTGGCTGCAGTGGATTTGGCCGCGACACCCGCCAGAATCGCCGCAAGCAATACTGCAATGCCGCAACCCAGCAAAAAGGCAGTCCACCACCCACTGGAACGCGCATTCCCAACATCTGAAAGCGGATATGCCAAACGCACCACGCCTCCGGTGACAGGAGCGGCCACATAAAGGTACGGGATCCCCAAGGCTCGGCTGGGCCGTACGTCAGTCCCAACTTCCCCCTTCAAGGCCTGGATAAACTCGGGGCTGCCCGCAAGATTCTCCATTGTTTGAGTTGCCACTTCAGAATCAGCTAGCACCCTGCCCGTTACATCGATCATGGTGGCTTGCGCGCCAGCTGCCTGCCCTTCCTGAGAAACCACATCCTGCAAACTGTACTGGCGGTCGGTATTCACCCGATTGGCAAACATCAGAGCTTTTTGTTTTAGATTGCGTTCAATTTCCTGTCGCAGAGGTATTTGCAAGGCTTGGCGGCTGAAGAATCCAATGGCTAACGCCGTCGCAGCTATGACCAGCACGAACGCCCCAAGCAGCTTAAGAAATATCCGGTTTCTCACTTTTTTCTCATTTGGGAGACTCGAAACGATATCCGGCCCCCCGCACCGTTTTGAGGTAACGGGGATTTTCCGGGTCACGCTCGATTTTTTCGCGGATCCGCCGCACGTACACATCCACCGAACGTGGCGTGACATACGAAGTATCGCGCCAGACAGAGTCCAGCAGTTGATCCCGGCTGAAAACTCGGCCGATGTGCCGGGCGAAGTGCTCAAGCAAACGGAACTCTGTGGCGGTTGTGGTTATGAGATCTCCATCGACCGAAACCGTCATCGCGGCACCATCGATTTCGATCTCCCCTATTTGCAGGGGAATTTGTGAAAGCGGTCGCTCGAAGCGCCGCATCACGGCCTTGACCCGGGCTACGAGTTCGCGAGGGCTGAACGGCTTTGTAATGTAGTCATCGGCGCCCAGCTCAAATCCCAGAATGCGGTCGGCCTCGCCACTCTTTGCGGTAAGAAAAATTACTGGGGTCGACGATAGCGTAGGCGTTTGTCTGATTTGACGGCAGAGTTCCAGTCCATCTCGTCCGGGAACCATGATGTCAAGAATGAATAATGTAGGTCGCTGATTTTCAGACTCTTCCACAACCGACCCGCCAGACGAGAAAATTTTGACCGCGAATCCGGCGGCATCAAGGTGATGCCGAACCAGGAACGAGATATCCGGATCATCCTCCACCACAAATATGCTGGCTTTCACACGGGTATTGTAGCCGGGAGTTGAACAAATGGCATCAGCCGCAGATTACGGCGATCTCATGTGTGACGGACACTCCTGTGCGCCGCTCCTGATTTTGATGTGGGGGTAGATCGCAATGTGACAAGGGCAAACTTAATCACCCAAGAATGTTCTGTAGCGCACCTGGCAAATCTTGATACTTGAACTGATATCCACTTCCGATCAATTTGGCGGGTTCGACTCGCTGGCTTGCAAGTAAAAGTTCCTTTGCCATCTTTCCCAATATGATGCGCAGCGCAAAAGCCGGCACACCGAATACGGCCGGACGCGACAACACCTTCGCCAAGGTTTCGGTAAACTCCGAGTTCCGCACTGGCGAAGGCGTCACCAAATTAACCGGCCCTTGTACCAATTCGTGATCCAGGATGTGGTGCATGGCCCCAATCTGGTCTTGCATATGAATCCAACTCATCCACTGCCGGCCGCTGCCAATCTTGCCTCCAAGCCCTGTCTTGAAGCTTGGCAGCATCGCCCGTAAGGCACCGCCCTCCGCACTCAGAACAATTCCGGTACGAATGTGCACAGTGCGAATTCGTGTGTCTTCAGCAGGCTTTGTGGCACCCTCCCATTGGCGGCATACCTCTGGAAGAAACCCTTCACCGGAAGGACTGTCCTCCCGCAAGACTTCGTCTCCGCGATCACCGTAATAACCAGTAGCAGAGCCGGAAATGAAAACGCGGGGCGGTTGGGGAGTCTTCGCAAGAGCTTCAGACAAATATCTGGTGCTTAGAACGCGGCTGTTTGAGATGCGTGCTCGCTTCGCATTCGTCCACAATCCCATCACGGGTTCGCCAGCGAGATGGATGACAGCATCGAAGCCGGAGACCAGTTCAGGACGCAGCGGATTGTTCGGATCCCATTCGACGTTGTTGTCCCCTGATCGGCGTCTTCGTAGCAAGCGCGTGATGCTAAAGCCACGGGCTTCCAACGTTGGGACCAGACCGGTTCCAATCAGTCCTGAAGCTCCGCTGATAAGAATGCGCGATGAGGTTGGCACGAAGGTCCAAGGCAACTGTAGCAGGTGGAGCTCTATCAAGATGCCGTAATGGCCTCGAAGGGTGCTCGAGCACTTCCTTTCGCTATAATCGAAGTCAAGGAACAAGCTGCGGGATAAGGCTTTCGTCTCCCTCCAATCCCCTGCGGCCCATCGACAAATGGGAACGCTTCGCCAACAATTCGCGACCAATGTTCTCACCGTAACCAAATTTCGCGATCTCTTGCGAACCATGCGGGAGAGCCGACCTGGGGACGATCTGGAGTTGGTACGCAGGGCCTACGAATTTTCGCAAACTCATCATGCCGGACAATCGCGCGCCTCCGGCGAGCCGTACTTGGTTCATCCGCTCGAAGTGGCGCTGGTATTGGCGGACATGAAAATGGATCCTGTCGCCATCGCCGCGGGTCTGCTGCATGACTCGGTCGAGGACACTTCCGTCACCATCGTTGACATTCGCAAAGAATTCGGCGAACAGGTTGCGCACATTGTTGAGGGCGTTACGAAAATCAGCAAGATTGATTTTGTTACGCATGAAGAGCAGCAGGCCGAGAATCTGCGCAAAATGATGCTCGCAATGGTCGACGACATTCGCGTGGTACTGATCAAGCTGGCCGATCGCCTGCACAACATGCGTACCCTGGAGCACCTTCCGGCCGAACGTCAGGAGAAGATTTCCAGGGAGACGCTGGACATCTATGCCCCCATTGCGCATCGCCTTGGAATGGGCAAAATTCGCGGCGAACTCGAAGATTTGGGATTTCGCTATCTGGACCCTATCTCCTACCGCCAGGTATCAGAAGCTGTGGAGGCGCGGCGCAAAGAAGGCGAACAATTTCTTACGCGCGTGCAGGAATTTCTTCGAGAGAAGCTGAAAGACGCGGGCATCACTGCGAGAGTTGAGAACCGCATTAAGCGCGTCTACAGCATTCACAAAAAACTTCAGCGGCAGCACATCGGTGTAGAGCAGGTTTACGACCTCTTCGCCATGCGGGTCATCACGCAATCGCTACAAGACTGCTATGGAGTTCTGGGAATCGTACATAACATTTGGCGTCCGGTGCCGGGGCGAATCAAGGACTTCATCGCCATGCCGCGGCCCAATTTCTATCAGTCCTTGCATACTTCGGTCATCACTGAGGAAGGCACTTCGTTTGAGATCCAGATACGCACCGAAGAAATGCATCGCATGGCGGAGGAGGGAATCGCCGCGCACTGGAAGTATAAAGATGGCGCAGTCTCTGCGCGGGACGAACAGAGGCTGGCGTGGTTGCGCCAGGTCGTCGAGTGGCAGCGCGACGTTTCTGATCCCAATGAATTTCTTTCCACTCTGAAAATCGACTTGTATCCGGAAGAGGTTTACACATTCACTCCGAAGGGACGGGTGGTGGTTCTGCCAAGGGATTCCACTCCCCTCGATTTTGCCTACTCGATCCATACCGAAGTAGGTCACACCTGCGTGGGCGCAAAAATCAATGGCCGCATGGTCCCTTTGCGCCACAAACTGCATAGCGGAGACATCGTAGAAATCCTTACACAGCCCGGGCACACGCCCAGCCGGGATTGGCTCTCGGTGGTCAAATCCTCCCGGGCGCGCAACAAGATTAAGCACTGGCTCAATCTGCATCAGCGCGAGCGTGCCATCGAAATTGGCCGCAAGCTGATCGAAAAAGAAGCCCGCAAATATCGCGTGGCCTTAAAAGAAATAAAAGACGAAGTCCTGAGAAAAATCGCTTCCGATTATGGATTAGGGCAGGCCGACGATCTGATGGCCGGGATCGGCTATGGGAAATTTTCCGCGCGGCAGGTGCTTGCCCGACTGTCGCCGGCGGCGGCCGAACCGGAAGCACCGGCCGATGAGGGAAAACCCGGCGCTTTCGCGAGTGCCGTCCGGCGCGTCTTTGGTGGCGAGAACAACAACGCCATCAGGGTGAAGGGGCAAGGAGATTTGCTTGTGTACCGGGCACGATGTTGCAACCCAATTCGCGGTGAATCCGTTGTTGGGTATGTCACCAGGGGTAAAGGCGTCGCTGTCCACTCGGTGAACTGTTCCAATGTGATGAATTTAATGTACGAACCCGAGCGCAAAATTGAGGTGGAATGGGCCCGCGATGATGAAGCCCCCACTTCCTATCAAGTTAAGCTAACTGTTTCTTGCGACGACCGTTTCGGAATGTTAAAGCAAATCACGGCAGTGATCAGCGACACTAAAACCAACATCCGAAATATCGAAGCCCGAACTTCAAACGGCCAAGCGAACGTGGATGTAGTCCTCGACATCGCCGACCTAAAACATCTTGAAAACATTATCAATGGAGTACGTAAGATTCCCGGGGTGCATGACGTTCAAAGGCTCCAGAAAATCTAGGCCACACTAGCTATTTGAAGACAGTAGAAAACGGATTCCCCCGATCTGCAAACTATTGCAGCCCCCGCAGGATGCGAATCCCTACATCCTCCCACCCTTCTGGAGTGCGAGAAAAGCCGGTTGGCCGTAAGAGTGCTGTCTCTTAAATCGCCGCCTCTCCCAACCATTTAACAACTTTTGTTCGCGGTTCGCGCTTAGTTGTTGGCTAACGGGCCAAGAGAAAAGGGAAAGATCACCTATGAAATTCTCGACTCTGTCGGTTGCCGTGACCTTATTGATTGGAATCGCGGTCCCTGCGCCCACCCAGACCCGGTCTCGCCGTGCCCACGTGATTGAGCCCGAATCAAGCATCGAGCATGCTGAGGATCTTGGTATTCGCGCTCACACGAATCTCCTCATATTGCAACCGGCGGCTCTTAGTCCATCGTCTGGTGTCCGGCCTTTGACTGGCCCACCGGCTACAGGGCTTTTCTATGAGACTCCAGCTTCGATTGGCTGTCTTTATAAACTTACGAAGGCGGTAAAGGGATGCGATCCCAACACTGTAACCGCCAACCCAACCGGCGGTTTTGGAGCCATCGCCATCGTTGACGCTTTTGACGATCCACACGCCGCCAGTGACCTAGCGGCATTCTCGACCCAGTTCGGTTTGCCCACAGCAAATTTCTCAGTGGTCTACGCAACCGGAACGAAACCGGCACGGGACTCCACCGGCGGCTGGGAACTCGAAGAGTCACTCGATATCGAATGGGCCCACGCCATGGCACCCAATGCCCAGATTTATCTGGTGGAAGCGGCTTCCGCCAGCTTTGGTGACCTTTTGACTGCTGAATCCGACGCCGCTGTGCTGGTCAATGCGGCCGGCGGCGGAGAGGTGTCAAACAGCTGGGGCGGCAGCGAGTTCGTCGGGGAGACTGCCTACGATTCCGCCTTCGTTGAGTCCGGTGTCGTTTTCTTCGCTTCATCCGGAGACACGGCAGGGCCCGAATATCCCGCCGTTTCTCCGAATGTGGTTTCGGCCGGCGGCACAACCATTAGCCGGAACCCAGTAACGGGAGCATTTCAGGCTGAGCTTGCCTGGAACTCTGCAGGTGGTGGGCCTAGTACGTTTGAATCTCGCCCAAGCTACCAGAACGGTATCGCGATCATGGTAGGCGGCGCCCGGGGTACTCCTGATTTGTCATTTGATTCAGATCCCAACACCGGGGTTTGGGTGGTGGATAGCAACCCTTACAATGGCCAGGGCGGCTCGGGAGCCTGGTGGATCGTCGGCGGTACTAGCGTGGCTTCACCAGCTCTGGCAGGAATCGTCAACGCCGCCGGTAGCCAGAACACTTCGAGCGACGCCGAACTGACTGAAATCTACAACAACCTTGCATCAATAACGGATTTCAACGACATCACCAAAGGCTCCTGCTACTTCTATGATGGGTACATCGCAGTTAAAGGCTGGGACTTCTGCACTGGCGTCGGCAGCATTAGAGGCAAGATCGGGAAGTAAAACGGCGCAGACCCTTCAGTCCGCCGGAGGACCCTACTTCATCACTCCACGCTGTGCAATCCCGATGTTATCGCGCGTCGTATTTTTCACCAGATACATCATTTCGTCAGCTTGGCGGATGACGTCATGGGGGGTCTTTGCATCATGGGGATAGGTGGCGACGCCCATCGAGGCGCGCACGTTGAGGTTCAACCCTTCTTCCTTGCAGAACATGCTGGTACGCAGGCTGTCGCGTACCCTCCGCGCAACCACCAAGGCGGAGTCTTTTCCAGTCTGTGGTAACAGAATTACAAATTCATCCCCGCCATAACGGAAGGCGTAATCGATTAATCGGAGCTGCGCTTTTATGAGATATCCAATTTCCGCCAGCAGCTTGCTTCCCACCAGGTGCCCGTGAGTATCGTTGACTTGCTTGAAATGGTCCAGGTCGATGAACAGCACGGTGAACTCATAAGCGAAACGAGAAGACCGGTATACCTCCGTCTCCAACGTCTTGTAGAGATGCCGAGCATTGTAGAGACCAGTGCAATCGTCGGTGATCGTCAACTCTTGAATCTTTTCGACTGAGCGGGCATTCTCGATGGCAATCGCGGCATAGTCGCAGAGCGCCTGCAGGAAAAACAGCTCCTGATCGCCAAAGTGCTTCATGTCAACGTTGACGAGCTGAATCACGCCCAACACCCGAAGCTTCGATCGAACCGGCACGCAGATGATGGAGTGCGTCTCCCATTTGGTCATTTCGTCAATCCGCTTGGTGAAACGGGTGTCCGTGGCGACATCCGGCACGATCAATGTTTCGCCATGCTTGGCCACGTGGCCCGCGATTCCTTCGCCAACTTTTAGCCGCACATCTTTTAGAGACTCCGAAGCGGCCCCGACGGCGATAGCAAAATAGAGTTCATTCCGCTCGTGATCGAGCATGAGCAGGGACCAAGTCTCCGGACGAAAGTACTCCGCCATCTTGTCCATAATTGTTTGCAGTATGGAATCCAGATCGAGGGACGAGGTCAGGGCCTTGGCCACATCATGGAAGATTGTCAGCTCTTGAGACTGGCGGCTGAGCTCGGCACCTGTGGCCTTTGACATGGGGGAATCGAACCTCTAGTGTCGGGCAGAAGTAGCCAAATTATATGCGGGGCACCACCCATGAGCAATCAACCATAGTAACCGGGGCGGTAATGTCAGGGTGCGGGCTGGGGCGACTTTAAAATGAGGAACGCCATCCTTAAGGTCGGCGGCCTCGGACCAGGTGCCCGGCTTGCTGGCGCTCATCCTGTTTGGCGTTTAGAATGGGGAAACTTCTTTCGATCAGAAATATTAGCGACATGACTCTTTTGCCGGAGCGGGAATGACGTTAGTGCGTGCGGCGGGTTCAGTTGGACTTTTGGGGCTTGTTTTCATTTTTGCAGGTTGTGGAAACACCTACCGACCAGTGGCCACTCCAATCATTCCAAACCAGCCAAACCCCGCCTTTACCAAGGTGCTGTTCGTCATCAGCGACAACGGACCGCAAAATCCTGGTACCAGCAGCCAGGTTGACGTCTCTGGAGACACCACCGTAGGAGTGGTTAAAACAGGTGTCAACCCGGTGCACGCAGTGCTCACTCCGGATTTGTCCAGGGTCTATGTTGCCAACGAGTTCGAAAACACAATTTCAGAGTTTCCGCCGGGCAGCCCCACTTCTACTAACCTTACTCCAGTAACCACGATCGGCTTACCGGCGGGCTCCGCGCCAGTATTCGTGGCGACCACGCAGAATGACGCCGTTTACGTTGCAAATTCTGGCACGGGCACCGTTGCCGCCGTTTCGACCGCACTGAACGCTGTTACGCACATAATTCCTCTCAGCCAGACCGGCCCAACTCCTGAACCGGTGGCTTTGGCTGAAACCCCGAATGGAAGCAAGCTATATGTTGCGAATCAGGCCAAAGGCGCGACTCCAGGCTCGGTAAGCAGCATTAATCCCTTGGACAACTCGCTCAACGCCCCTGTGTCGAGTTCCTGGTTATCGCCAGTGTGGGTTGTAGCTCGCTCTGACAGTGCCAGGGCTTACGTACTCGACGCAGGCGCCGGAGAAGTTATTTCGATTGACACGCCTTCGGATACCGTCTTGCCGGGCGCGGTTCCGGTTGGGACCGGTGCAAATTTCATGCTTTATGACAAAAACCAGAACCGCTTGTATGTTACGAACCCGTCAAACGGCAGCGTCAGTATTATTGACTCCTCCCAGGATCCTCCAAGGCTTCTTGCGACGGACTGCGTCGTACAAGGTTCTGTTCCACCCTGCCCCACGACTTTCGCTCCCGTGTCCGTGACCACCCTGCCGGATGGCGTCAGCGCTTATGTGGCCAGCTATCAACTCGCCTCGTCATGCCTCGGCATCCCCGTTCCCTGCATTACCTCGCAAGCTACTGTCATTAATTTAACCAACAACCAAGTATCTTCCGTGATTTCTCTGGGAAGCGTAGCCGTTGACATGACCAATCCAACCGCGTGCGGCCCGCCAAACTCGTTGAGTCCAAATCCCCCAGTTCGCTTTCGGCTCTCGATCGCGGCCGCCGGCGACAGCTCTCGGGTCTACGTAGCCAATTGCGATGCCGGCATCACGACAATTATCAGTGCTGTCCCAACCAGCAGTAGTCTTTATCCAGCCAATACCATCATTACGAGTCTTCAGACCCCGGTGAGTGCCTTCGCTCCCTCCGCGTCGACTCAGGGATTGCCGCCTGCACAGAATCCCGTTTTCCTTTTGGCGTCTCCGTAGATTGGGGTTTGCTGTTTTTAGAGCGAAGAGATTCTAAGAATTGAGGTTAGAGGAAGGGTCGGCAAGTTCACCGACAAATCTGAATAGACTTCGCGCCGGCTCGAATCGGCTCCCAGAGCCCCGCGCGAATGATTGTTGAATCAAGCCGACCTCACTTGGCTACTGCTTTTGCCTGCTGAACCTTATATCGCAACGCAATATTCATGAATATGTTCCCGCTGGCAGTCTCAAAGCACAACACCATCGCTTCAGTGTCTTCAGTGCTCCTGGAACCATGTTCAGAAGTAAGGAGCGCTGGCGGATGCACGCGGAAATGGAATCCCTGATCATTGAGCGTTGCAACCGCGTTGCCGATCACCTGGTTGGCAAGCTCACACACGGCTTCCGGCACCAGACCGTCCGATTCCGGTAGTTCGGACCCGGCAAACCGGCTGGCCACGCGTCCTGCCGTCGCAGAGTCGAGATCGAAGATGATTCTTCCCTCGATGTCCCCAGTCAACCAGACAAGCGCCGCGACACCCTTGCGGCGATAAGCCTCCTCTTCCATGCTGAGGTGGCCGACAAACATCGGAGACTTCAGTCCTGGGGCCAGAACCGCGTCGGCTGCGTTGATGAATGGCTGAATCAGTTCCATCTTCATATCAGGCTCCGGCACCTGCCGCGTTTGTAACCGCCCCGTCATCCCCGAGGACGTACTTGATCACTTCGTACAAGACCTCCGGCTTTACCGGCTTTTGGACGAAGTGGCGAGCGCCTCGTTGCAGCGCCGCGACTATGTTTTCCTGATAGCCCACGGAAGACACCATCACAATGCGGGCTTCGGGATGCTGTTGAACGATCTTCTCAGCGGCTTCAATGCCCTCCATCTGCGGCATGGTGATATCCATGAGCACAATGTCCGGGCTGGTGCGAGTGTATTCGGCAATCGCAGCGAGGCCGTCCCCCGCCTCTCCTGCGACCTGCCCGCCGAAGCTCTCGATGATCCGGGCGAGGTTCTTGCGCGCGAACACCGAATCATCGACGATAAGGTAGCGAACAGGCTGTCCATCTTTGCTGCGTCGTACTGGTACAAATTGATCCATATGAAGCACCCTCCAGTGCTGCTCTAACTTCCTGCGTTGATTCTCATTTGCGTTTTCATATTCAGAGCTTGCCAACTCCAGCCGACCTGCCGCTGTGATCACTCCTAACCCCAGCGCGGTTGGTCATGCAGTTCACTTGCAAGGTGTTGGCCAGCGCCTCCAGGTCCACTACACGATCCACAAAGCCCTTTTCGATGGCGGCCTTCGGCATTCCAAAGACGACACAAGAACTCTCACTTTGAGCTATGGTCATTCCGCCCGCCGCCTTCACCATTCCCATGCCTTCAGCTCCGTCATCGCCCATTCCCGTCATCAACACGGCTGTCCCTTGGGCGCCGAACTCTTGCGCGAGGCTCTGGAACAAAACATCCACTGATGGTCGATGTCCATTTACTCTGGGATCATCACTCAAGACAACAATGTCTCCCAGCGGCAGGCGCTTCATCTTTATGTGGCGATTGCCTGGGCAAATCAGTACGCGTCCCGACACCAGAAGGTCTCCAGACTGTGCTTCCTTGATCGAGAGTCCGCAAATTTCATCAAGGCGGCGGGCGAACATTTCAGTGAACCCCTCAGGCATATGTTGAACGACAACGATTGAGCCCGGAAAATCCACTGGGAGTTCTCCCAGCAGATACTGAACCGCCTGCGGTCCTCCGGTGGAAACGCCAATAGCAATAAAGCGTGCGGCCTGCTTTTTTAAGTCTGGCGCGCGCTTATCGCCAACTTTCAACGTTCCTGGAACAATAGGGATATTTACCCCACGGCTCTGCGCGGCAGCCTTGATTTTGGAAATTAAATCCCGTGCAATCTCGGGCATGCGCGCCGAAACATCGCTCGGTTTCGCGATAAAGTCAAAAGCGCCCATGGCAAGAGCCTGGAGGGTCACAGATGCACCCTCGGTGCTGTGCGAACTCACTACTATCACCGGCAAACGATACCGCCGCATAATTTCCTTCAGCATGTCCAGCCCGCCCATACGGGGCATTTCCAAATCCAGAGTTACCACCTGAGGATTTAGTTCCTCAATTTTCTTGAGGCCGAAATTCCCATCCATCGCGGTGCCCACAACCTGGATCGAGCTGTCGGTTTCAATAATTTGCGGAATTAGTTTGCGCATCAAAGCGGAATCATCCACGACCAGCACTCGGACGGGCTGGATCATTGGGGTCCTCCCGCAGTCGCAAACTCTCTCCGCTCCGCATGCGACAGCAGCAAACCTGTGGCTGCATGCGCTCCGCGCTCCTCCGAACGAGACTTTGAGAAACGTTCCAGAATTCCCGCGAGATTCATAATCAGAACCACGCGGCCATCCCCCAAAATTGAGCCACCGCTGACCAGATCCGTTGTCACGGTGTGATCGTCCAGCGCTTTGATCACCAGTTCCTCTTCCCCTTCCAGCGAATCCACTGCCAGCCCAAGTTTGCGTCCCCCAAATGCTATGACCAGCACGAACATCTTGTTTCGGCCTTCTCTCGCGCAACTTTGGCTGGAACGGCCCATTCTCATGATTGGCAGTACCTGGTCGCGCAGTTGAAGGACTTCGTAAGACTCCACTTGATGCAGATCCGATTCATAAGCGCGGGTGATTTCAGCCACCGCATTCAACGGAATTGCGTAAAGCCGCTGCTCGACACGAAACAACAGCGCTTTGATGATGGCCAGCGTTAACGGCAACTTGAGCCGAAAGGTAGTTCCGCCTCCAGCAGTCGTCTCGATGTCGACCGTACCTTTTAGCCGTTGCAGAACGCTCCGAACCACATCCAAACCCACGCCCCGGCCTGATATTTCTGTAACCTCTTCCGCTGTGGTGAATCCTGGCCGGAATACCAAATCCATCGCCTCCGCATCTGTAAGTCGTTCTGCTTCCGCCGCAGAGACCACACCTTGCATCACCGCCTTAGTTCTTATCTTTTGTGGATCAATACCTGCTCCGTCGTCGCTGACAGAAACGATGACGTGATTGGCATGGTGATAAGCATCGAGCCGTAGTACGCCTCTTTCCGGCTTGGAATTTTTCCGTCGTTCCTCCGGAGGTTCAATCCCATGACTGACTGCGTTTCGAACGATATGGGTAAGAGGCTCGGCGATAGCATCCAACAGACTTTTGTCGAGATCCGTGTCTTGACCGTTCATGATCAATTCCACATCCTTGCCACAACGTTTCGCGACGTCGCGGACCAATCGTGGGAACCGCCGAAAGAGCTGCTCTACTGGGACCATTCGCACCTTCATCACCGACCGTTGCAGGTCACCTAATACCCGCGCCTGAAATGCCATGGCATCGACAAACTTCCCTCGGATGGCTTCTCGAGGATGAAGTTTGGCAAGCTCATTGAGCGCCTGTTGAAGCATGGATTTTCCGATGATCAGCTCACCGACAAGGTTGAGAACGGCATCGATTCGCCCAGAGTCTACACGCAGAGTGTTCTCTGCAGCTGAAGAAGGCGTGAGTGCCGCCATGCCTTCAGGTTCCGAAGACGCTAGCGGTACTGATGATAATGATTTGACGTCGCCAATAAAAAGATCCGCCGGTACATCACCCTCGACAGCCAGAGATGGCGACGCTGGGGCGGCAGGGTCCAATGTCTCCGGAACTTGAGTTCGGGCTTTGGGGGGTTCACTGATTTGAACATTGACGTCGGAAATAATCGTTGGTATTCGGCTCGCGGAAGCAACAGTATCCGCATCGTAAGCACTCGCCATCAGAAAGTGCAGCTGCTTGCTGGTTCCTTCGGCACCGGCTTCCGGACGCACCCCCAGAATTTTCCCAACCTTACTAAGAGCCATCGTTACCAGTTGCCGCGCTGCCATGGGCATTGCACAAAAGGGATCGATTTGTGCATTGACCTGGTATACGTGCGTCCCCCGGCTCGCAGCTTCTTGAATTGTGACTTTCTCGTATTCCGTCCACACCGCCGCGACGGCAATTTCAGTTTTCTTCTGACGGGATTTCCGGTTGGGTTTAGGTTTTACTCCTGTTAATTCCCTAATGAGCTTTTTTAGCGACGCAACCGGTGGCAGCTTTCCACCGTGATGGTAGGCTGCGAGCAACGCACTAAAAGTATCGGCGGCGCTGAACGCGATTTCAGCCAACGAGATGTGAGATGGCACCGATTCAGCCGCAAGAGCATCTTCCAGTTCGTGTGCTAGTTCGCTCAGTTCTTGATAGCCGCAGGCCGCGGCATCGCCCTTTAACGTGTGAACTGTCCGGCGGATACTTCGCACCGCCTCAACATTTCCTGGGTGTTTCTCCAGCTTCAGCGCTTGCTCATTCAATGCATGCAGCAGTTCCTGAGCTGACTCGAAGAAGAGCTCACGCAATTCGGCGCCGGTTTCGTCTGAGAACTGAGTCATAGCTTGGCCCCGACGTGCTGGTACGCGGTTCCGCTCTCCCGGTACAACAGTGTGAACTCCTCGCTGAGGTTCCGCAGGCTCTCGGCGTGTCCGACCAAGAGATATCCGCCCGGATTGAGGCAGCGTGCAAATTTCTCCACCAGGCGCTTCTGCTCGGGCTCGTCAAAATACATCATTACGTTGCGGCAGAAAATCACGTCATTGTGTTGAGGCAGATAATTTGTCTTTAAATTATGAAAGTCGAAATGGACCAACTCCTTTACGGCCTTCTTGATAACGTACCGTTCACCCACTTTGTCGAAATAGCGCAACCGATAGCTGTAATCGACTGAAGCCATCTGGCTTTCGGAATAGCTGCCTTCTTGTCCCGCTCGTAATACCGAATAGTTAAGATCACTGGCAGTGATTTCGATCTTCCAGGGAGCGGGAATTGGAGGCTTCGGCCAGATCAACGGCAGAGAAACGTGAGAGCGCTCGTGATTTTGAAGCGCATCCGCCACCAGCATCGCGATCGTGTAGGGCTCCTGCCCAGTTGAGCACCCTGCGCTCCAAAAACGCAGAGAAAAATCTCCGGCTTCTTTTTTCCGCTGCAGAATGTCCACGAGTATGTGGCGATGGAAAAGGTCCAGTTGTGCTTTGTTGCGGAAGAAGCTTGTCTCGTTTATGCTCAGATCCTCCAGCAATTTGGACAATTCCTCCCTGCCCTGGTCGCTGATCAGCAACCTGTAATAGCTGTAGAAGGAATCAAGCTGGCATTCCTTGAGTCTTCGCTGCAGTCGATCCTGCAGGAAATGCTCGCGCCTGGAGTCGAAATGCATACCGCACTCCTGATAGACGAGCGCCTGCAAAAGTTTCAGTTCGGCGTCCGAGACCTGCATCGCAACCGCTGGTGTGCTCATTGGCTCTTTCCGTTAATTTCTATTTTGCTGAAACCGCCGTCGAGGCTTTTTCCGCCGGCGCCGGGTAGGTTGCTGCGGGTTGGACGACACGCTGAAGGCCGCTGTATTCGAGTAGTTTGGCCATATCAAGCAATACGATCAAGCGCCCCTTATATTTGCCAAGACCAGTTACGCAGTTCAGACTGCCATCTTCGAATTCCATTGGAGACGACTCGACGTCTTCAGCCGGAACCTTCAATACTTCCGAAGCCGAGTCCACAATCAAGCCGGAAAGCCGTCCCTTGTGTTCAACAACCAGGATTCGATTTCGGCGGCTATTAACTATTTCCCGCTCCCCCAAACGCTTTCTGAGGTCGATGACCGAAACAATTTTGCCGCGCAGATTGATGACGCCTTCCACATAATCCGGCGCGTCCGGTACGGCAGTGATTTCCGGCACCCTTACGATTTCGTGCAACGAAACAATAGGGACACCGTAAGTCTCGCGTCCTACGCGGAAGCCGACGATGTGCAGCTCTCGATTCATATGTGGTGTTGAGTTGTCAGGCATGGGCGCCAACGGCGGCCGGCCGAACTGCGCCGCGCCGAATCCGATTTGCCTCGGATCCTAAGGCCCGCTCCACTTGCTCCAACGCGAAACGGTCCATGGAATCCATTAACTCTCGTGACATCTTCGACATCTGCTCCGCGGACGCAGCCAACTCGGTCGAACCGGAGGTTGTCTGCTGCACCAGTTCGCGCATCCTCTCCATCGCCTTCACCACCGCGTGCGCTCCGGAAGCCTGTTCTTCCACGGCGGAGTTGATCTCGTGAGTGATCTCGTTCAACCGTGTAGTCGCCCGCGCAATCTGCGAAGATCCGTGGGATTGCTCGTTGGTTGCGGCGCCGATTTCTTGCGCGAACTTATAGACCTCGGTGACAACGTTGGAGATTTTTCGGAGGGCGCCATTCAATTCCTCTCCCAGACCCAAACCTTCGTTCACGATATCCGTGCTCTGCTCCATGTTCTCCACTGCTTTCCGTGCTTCTTTCTGAATGCTCTGAATAAGCTCGGAAATTTCCTTGGTGGACTGAGCAGATTTTTCAGCCAGTTTTCTGACTTCATCGGCGACCACGGCGAAGCCCAAACCATGTTCCCCGGCTCTGGCTGCCTCAATTGCGGCATTCAGCGCCAGCAGGTTTGTCTGCTCCGCCAGGTCGTCGATGACCTCAATGATCTTTCCAATGTCATCGGCTCTCTGGCCTAAAACATCAATAATTTCTCCAGAGGAATGAATTGTGGTGTTGATCCGGTTCAATCCGTCAGTGGCCTTTTCCATCGTCGTAATTCCACTGTGCACTTCCTCCCGGGACCGGTTGGAGATGTCCAACAGCACTTTGGCGGTATCTGCAACCCTCTGAATCGAGGCGACCATCTCGTCAATGGAGGCCGAAGTTTCGCTTACGCTAGAAGCCTGAACCTGGGTGCTCTTGACCATATTTTGCACATTGACGCTCATCTCGTGCATGGTGCTGGTAACTTCGTCAATCGCCGAAGACGTCTGCAGGCTGATTTTCGCCGATTCGTCCGAAGCCCCCGCAACCTGGCTCGAAGCGCTGGCTACTTGCGATGACGCATCACGAACATTTCGTACCAGGCTTCTCAGGCCTTCAACCATCCGCGCAAACGCATTTCCGAGGGTGTCGTTCGTCGATCTGGGTTTAACTTCCACGGCAAGGTTCCCGCCAGCGATGGCTTCCGAGACCGATGCCATCTCTTTCAAGTATGTGACCATGCCTCCGAAAGTACGAGATAGTTGTCCTATTTCGTCATTGCCTTGGACGTCGATGTGGTGTTCCAAATCGCCGTTATTGGCAATCTGCTGAGCGACGACGATCAAGCTTTTCAGCGGACCTGTGATCGATTTGGAAGTGCGATAGGAGATCACAATTCCAAGTGAGAGCGCAATCAAGGTGCTAAACAATGCGACCCCAATGGTCCAGGAACTGGCCGTTTCGTCCGAGCGCCGGCGCTGTTCCAGCACCGTATCCAGCGCTTCAGTCGATGTCTTCACCCACGAGCCGGCATCTTTTTGCAAATAGAAGATTTGAAGTTCAGCAACAGTGGCGTTCCCAGCGTCAACCGCCTTCCGTTTCTCCAGCAGCGGACCGGCGAATTCCGTGACCCAGCTGTCTTCATTCCTCTGTACCTTGTCGAGCGCCTCGCGCTCTTGTTCAGAAGCCAATTTCTGGCTGAATTGCAACTGAGTGTTAAGTTGCCGCGTGCCTTCGTTCATCCGGTCAACTTCGCGGGTATCACCACTGAGCAGGTAATTGCTCAAATACAAGCGATTCTGCATCATCTGAAATCTGATTCTGTCGGTGGCTTCCGCCGCAGCCTTCGTGCTGCGCTCCCGGTACATAGCGACGATGTTCACGAAGAACAACACCACGACCATCAGAAGGATGGCTCCGAAGTTCCAGTAGAGTTTCCTGCCGATCGTCATTGCTGTTCCTCCATATTCAGACGCGTTTCAGTTTTCTTGAGGGCTAAACTTGATCTCAACTGTCCCTGTGCTTTCTGTCGGTGCGGACTCGAACTTCCATTTCTTGACGGCATCCATTGCTGCATTCAGCAGCACCGGATGGCCTCCCATTGCGGTGGTGGTTTTTACGTTGCCGTTCGGCGCCACAACTACTGCCAATCTCACGGTGCCGGAAATCCCCATCCGGCGTGCGATCTCCGGATACGTTGGAGTAACTCTCGTTTTCACTTTCCTGGTCATGGCATCCTGAGCGACGCATGGTACGTTCGAGTAAACCGAAACCGCCGCAACGGTAAGCAAGACCGCTAATAGCCCCTGGTTCAACAGCCGAACAATTCGCAAGGAGAATCCTCCGTCGAGTCAATAAGGAGTCCGTTGCCCCGAACTCAACGCCGGTGCAACGGCGATACCACTTCACTGCCTTTAGGTTTACCCTTCATTCTTTTCGACAACAAATCCTTTTAGATTCAGTGAATTACTTTGGTACTTTGGACAGAGCGAACGCCCAGAGCCCGACATCTCCGGTCTCACGTGGCTATTTCCGTCTCAATCTGACACCGGTGGCGGCAACTCTAAGATTCCCACTTCGGCACCTTGGCAGTCATTTCTCTTGACTCAAAATGAGATTTAAGGCTAATGTCCAATTAATCAATTGGTTATAGGTGTCTCAGTAGGAGCGGAACTCTGATCGGAGAACGTAGAGAGCTGCGGGTGACTCAACCGATGTCCACCCACGCACCAGAGTCTTTCGAGGACTTGCTCCTGAGACTGTCAGAAGCAGCTGCTGCCGCCGTGCCGGCGTCAGACTTCATTCGGTTCTTTTGTGAAATCACACGGCAGTTCTTCCAAGTAGATGGAAGTTACTTTTGGCAAGTCGTCTCGCCCACCGAGTTCATCGGCGTCGAAGCTGACGGGTTGATGGCCGATGGCTTTCGCGGCGCACGTCTGAACTCAAGTCAGAGCAACACCGTGGCTGACGCTGTACGCCTACGTAAGACCCTATTCGCCAATCAGGTAAACCTGGCTGAGAGTTCCCCTTCCTCGCACCCTTGTAACTCCCTGATGGCGGCTCCCCTCGTGGTTTCCAATGAAGTAACCGGGGTAGCGGTATTTGTTAAGCAAGATGAAGTCGACTTCTTCAACGAAGACCTCGCAGTCAAGGCGACTGTTCTTGTCCGCCAATTGGCCAGTCTCCTTGAAGCCGCCCGGCTGTCGGAAATTGCGCGCGAAGAGCATCGCCGCACCGAGATTTTGGCCGAAGTCGCCCAAATGCTGCACTCTGTCCTCGACGTGTCCAGCGTTGTAGAGGCCATCGGTGGACGGGTTCGGATTCTGTTGCGGACCAATCTGGTCGCTGTCCTGATTCGCAGGGGAACGAATTTTGAACTTTGTAACGTCTCGGCGGAGAGTCCTGAGGTGGCATTGTCAGTTCGCGCACGCCACGACCGTAAGGGGATTCAATTTGCCACGGAGTTAGTCACCCGGGCTCTTTCAGCGGCGGAGCTAGTCGCCGTTCCAATCGATCCCGCGACTCATGTTCTCGGCGATTTAGTTCCGGCAGGAGAATTGATCGCTGTTCCCTTTCGCACTGCTCAGGGTGAAGGCGCGGTTCTCGTCTATCCGAGGCCGAACGAGCCCTTCCGCGCAGAAGAGAAATCGCTGGTCTCTGCGGTTGTTGGATTTGGTGCGGTCGCGATCGCTAATGCCGAATTGTACGCGACCACTCACGGACAAGGCCACGAACTCCATCAACTGCTTAACATCTCCGCCGAGCTGGGATCGCTTGGTAATCTCGATCAATTTATGCGTCAGTTTGTGTTTCGAGCCAGCGACTTCCTCGGCTTTGAGCGCGCGTTCGTTGGTTTGCTCGAAAGCGAGGCATTTCGCATTCGTTGGAAATACAGTAACGGGCAGTCAGCTCCGACCGACGCGATGTTACCGGACGGCCCGGCGAGCCAGACGCTCCTGAAGAAGGAGGCTTTCTGGACCGATCACCCTGCGGAGGTCCCGGGTGCGAACCTGGAACTGATAGAGAAGTTCAGAGTCAGGCAGCTTTTAGCCGTGCCTTTGCTCGGAACCGACGGCAAAGTTCTGGGAATGCTTGGCGTTCTCGATCGCAGCAATGGCGCCGACATTTCCCAGGAGGACATTCGAAGAGCCCGCTCCCTCGCCGCGCAGGTTGCAATCGCACTTGAAGTGACCCGGAACTTGGATTCGGCTGAGCAACATCGCAAGAGAGCCGAATCTTTGATGGGCTTGGCTCTAGAGTTGAGCTCTCAGATGGGTGTGCCAGAGCTGGCGAAGCGATTTGTCACTCATGCTTTGGCCATGACGGGTGCTCCCGCAGCGGCGCTGGTGGTGCAAGGCGATTCGGCATTGGAAGCAGTTGTCCTCCAGAACCTCTCTGGAGAAGACATCCACGACTCTTCGCTAGTGAATAATTTCGCCACAGCAATTTCGGAAGCCTTGTCCCGAAACTCCGAGCCTATTGTCTCAGCCGGCGCTGCCGGCCTTTTAGGCGTGGCGACGGCGGAGGCTTTAGGCTGGACCGACTGCACTCTGGTTCGACTTCTGGGCGCCACAGCGGAATTAGTAGGAGTATTTTGTCTTGCCAAACTTTCGGGCCCGGAAGACAAGCTTCTCTTGCAGGCGATTGCCGGTCACGCCTCGGTTGCCTTAGAAAACGCGCGATTCTTCGCAGTGATGGATCTCGCCAACCGTCATTGGATCGAGATTTTCGATGCCATAACCGATTTCATCGTCTCCCACGATGAAGCGGGAAATGTTTTGCGAGCCAATCGCTCCTTGGCGGATTTTATTGGAGTGCAGCCGAAAGAGCTCATCGGGGTGAACATGGGCGCGCTGCTTGCCACCGGCAGCGATGCGCCACCACGTTCTTGTCCATTCTGCCGCAGCACCGGCGAGGGAGCGGGCGAATATGTACACCCAGAACTGGAGCGTACGTTCCTGGTTTCCACCTCCCGCGTTCACGGTGCCAGCAGCGAAGTGCTTCAAACCATCCACGTTCTGAAAGACATAACCGATCGCCGCGAAGCCGAGCGCCGCTATCGTGAGCTGTTCGACAATATTCAGGAAGGCTTGTTCTTTTCCACGCCAGATGGACGCTTTATCGAGGTAAATGACGCTTTGGTACGCATGCTCGGCTACAACAGTCGCGAGGAGCTTTTACAGACCGACGTTCCCAGCCAGGTTTACTTTTCACCCGAGCAGTTGCTGGGCATTACCAGTCATATGCAGCGGCAGGGAGTATTGCGCAATCAGGAAGAAACGCTTCGGCATAAGGACGGCAGCACGGTTCATGTCCTGATCAATGCTTTTGCGGTTCGGGATATTCACGGCAGCATGATTCAATATCGCGGATTGATGCTTGATATCAGCGGCCTCAAGAACTTTCAATCGGAATTGCAGCGCGAGCGCGATTTTTCCGGAAAAATTCTTAATAACACGCAAAGCCTCATCCTCGTAACCGACACCGGCGGGAAAGTGAGCTATGCCAACAGCCGATGGTATGACATGGGTTACGAGCAGCGCCAGATGCTAGGTTGCGTCCTGGACGACCTGGTGGTTCCGGCGCGCCGCATCGTCCTCAATGATGCTTTTAAAGAAATACTCGCTGGCAATCAGGTGGACAACCTTGATCTTCAAATTCTGCGCGCCGATGGGCGAGTTGCGCATTTCTCGGTAAATCTCAGTCCGATGCGGGATGAGCATAACCAGGTAACAAGTGTGGTCGTGGTCATGAGCGACATCACCGATGCGGCTACTCTGCAAGCCAAATTAATGCATGCCGAGAAAATGGCGGCCGTAGGACAACTTGTCTCCGGCGTCGCCCATGAGGTCAATAATCCGCTGACCGCCATTCTCGGCTTCGCCGATCTGCTCATGGAGAATCACGACGTTCCAGAGAGCGCGCGGAAAGACTTGAGAGTCATCCTGCAAGAGGCCCAGCGGACCAAGCAGATCGTGCAAAATTTGCTGAGCTTTGCGCGGCAGATGCCGCCTCAGCGCAAACCGGTGCAGCTAAATGCCATCTTGCGGCGAACCGTTCAATTGCGCGCTTATGACTTTCATAGTCGCGGGGTGGAAGTCATTGAACAGTTCGATCAAGATTTGCCGTTCGTGGTCGGGGACGCTCACCAGTTGCAGCAAGTCTTTCTCAACATCGTTAACAACGCTTATGACGCCGTTCGCGAGGCCGTTCGGCCGGCCCGCATTGAGATCGTTACTCTAAGGAAGGCAACCATGGTTGAAATCGCATTTCGGGACAACGGCCCAGGGATAACATTTCCAGATCGCATCTTCGATCCATTCTTCACCACCAAGGAAATCGGCAAGGGAACCGGGCTTGGTTTAAGCATTTGTTACGGCATTGTCCGCGAGCATGGTGGGGAAATCCTTTGTTACAACAACGTGGGTGGAGAAGGCGCTACTTTCGTGGTCCGCTTTCCGGTGGCTTCTGAAGTTGTATCAGTGGGAGCCGCCGCGGGGGTTATGCAGCAATGATACAGTCCGGTCTAAAACCGTCTACACTGCCGCTCTTGCTTATCGAGGACGAGCCAGCGGTCATGAGTTACGTTCGCGCCGCACTGGAACGCAACGGCTACTCCGTCGTCTGTGGCCACTCCGGGGCGGAAGGCGTTCGCTTGCTCGAATCTGGCGAGTTTTTAGGTGTCGTCTCAGACATGAGAACCCCTGGAGGTCTCGACGGAGGCGACGTTCACGCCTGGATCACCCGTAACCGCCCCGAACTTGCCTCTCGCATCGTTTTTATAACCGGCGATATTGCCAACGAAGAAACTGTGGCGACGCTGCAGAAGACGGGCGCTCCGTGCGTTGAAAAACCGTTCCGCGTCCAACAATTTATCTCCGTCGTGGAGCAGACCATGGGGAAGGCCCAGTGAACCAGTTCGCTCCGAGCCAAGATTTCCGCATCCATCTCTTGGTCGTCGACGACGAAGAAAGCATTCGCAAACTTTGCATGACCGTTGGCGAAGGATTGGGATTTGCCTGCATGGAAGCGGAGAGCGGAGACACCGCCCTGGCTTTGCTCGAGGAGCATCCCGCCCACGTCGTCCTCACCGATTTGGTCATGCCGAATATGTCGGGACTGGAATTCCTCGAAAAGGTAAAAAAGCTTCTACCGGCTTGCGAGATCGCCGTGATGACTGGGCACAGTTCGGTTGAGACGGCGGTACAAGCCATGAAGCTCGGCGCATACGACTACATCAGCAAGCCGTTTTCACCCTTGGAAGAACTACGTTTGTTCCTGCGCCGCATGGCAGAAAAAATTCGGCTGGTCGAGGAAAACAAGTTTCTCCGCGAACGCGTGGACACGGAAAGCGGACTTCACGGCATTGTCGGTTCGTCCGCCAAAATTCAGGACGTCCTGCGCATGATTTCCCGGCTTAAAGATACCCGAACCCCAGTCCTCATCACGGGCGAAAGCGGCACCGGTAAGGAACTGGTCGCGCGCGCCATCCACTTCCGCGGTCCGTTCGCAAATCGTCCTTTCGTCGCCGTCGATTGCGGCTCGCTGGTTCCCACGCTGATTGAGAGCGAGTTATTCGGCTACGAAAAAGGCGCGTTCACCGGGGCGGTGCGATCAAAGACTGGACTCTTCCAATCTGCCCACGGAGGGACAATCTTTCTCGATGAAATTGGCGAGCTGCCTCCGGAAATGCAGGCCAAGTTGCTGCGGGTCTTGCAGGAGAAAGAAGTCAGGCCCGTAGGCAGCAATCAAAAGGTAAAAGTGGACGTACGGGTAATGGCTGCTACCAACCGCGATCTCGAAAAGGAATATCAAACCGGCTCATTCCGCAAAGATCTCTACTTCCGTCTCAATGTCGTTACCGTCCATTTGCCCGCCTTGAGAGAACGGCGTTCTGATATCCCCATGCTGGCTCACTGGTTCCTGGATCGCAAAGCCTCTGGCAGCTCCATCCAGATTACAAACGCCGCCATGAAATCCATGCTGCAGTACGACTGGCCGGGCAACGTGCGGGAACTTGAGAACTGTATCGAGCGCGCTGTGGCTCTGGGGGCCGATCGCACGATCGATCACGATGATCTCCCTCCCGCAGTCGTCGCGGCGGCGATGTTGGAGCCGGAAGTACCGCCGCGCATGTCTTCCAGTATTTCGTCAGCCAACCTTTCATCCAGTCTCTCGACTACAGACTTGGAGGACATCGAACGAGCCACTATCGAGCGCGTCTTTGAGCAAGTCAAAGGAGACAAAGTGCTCGCCGGCAAAATGCTCGGGATCAGCCGTGCAACCCTCTACCGCAAGCTGAAACGCTACAACATCGGTGGTCGCCCGGGTCTTTCCGACGTTGTTCAAGCTCTCCAATGATCCGCTGCGCCGTTCGGCAAGTCGTGAGATTGTTTGCCTCATTTTGAGACAGATTGATCGCACGCCGAGTAGCTTCGTTCGGTTTTGTCGCTCATTTACTCTCATAATCAATAACTTACCGACTTAGCGCGTTTGGCCGAGGTCGTGCAGTTCGTACAGCGCGGTTCCGGTACTCAAGCCCATGCTAACCGGCAGCCTTGGCCGGGCCGCAATCAAGTTTTGAAATCGTGCCTTCTTGAAATTGAGGACTTGTGGCTAAAGCGGCGACCGCAACCGCTCGTTCGGGGCGGGAAAGCTCCATCTCAAAACTCGCGAGGTTCTTTCCCGAAGCGACACCGGTTCGAATCCCAGTGCGATTAACCCGTCTCGAAAATCCGGGAAACGGCTTTAGTGAGAACACAGTAATAGAATTTGGGACATCACGCGAAGTACTATTTTCTTCAAACCTGCCGCTGGAATTCGCCGACATGCTGAGACTGCAAAATTCTGATGGAACACTGGACACCGAAGCTTGTGTCGTCGCCTTGCAATATAACGGAAGTCGCACTGTGGTCGCGGCGCGATTCAAACGAGCTGTAACGAATTGGATCGTGAAGCAATGACCACAACCCCGCCAGCCGGTTTCCCCGGAGTTGATGACATCCACGTTGAATCGAGTGACGCCCAACTCCTTTACCCGCTGTACTGCGCCTTGGCTCGGGAGTGCGTGATCGAAATTCCGGCCTGCCACGACATAGAAAAAGCAACTGGCAGCTCCGGCGAAGAATCACTCAAACCTGCCCGACTGTGGTTCACAACGATGGACGAACGCATCGGAGTTCATCAACTCCGCCACTTTTTGCAAACTACAACAACCGTTGCCGATGATGAAGCTTTGCGCGCCCTGCTGCGCCATTTTCTTCGGAAGCGGGAACGCAACGAGTCGGACCGCAATAAGACAGATTTCCTGCTGGTACAGCTCTTTTCTCTTTGCGCTCCTTCGCATTTGGCGGATCGTGAATTCGACCTTGAATGCGTCGCTCGAACCCTTGAGCCAGTGTTGGGCACACTCGATTTAGCGATCCCGGAATGGCTCGAGCCCCTTGAGGCACTGGTTCAGAAAGCCGAAGATTGCCGCACCCTGAAAGAGTTGTTCACCAGCCGAATCATCGAACAGGGAAGAAAGCTTAAAGAATCGTGCGGCGAGAATTATTTCTTACCCATCGCAATGGCGTCGTTTACCCGCTCTGGTTTCCTAGTTCGGCGTGTCTTTTTTCGTCTGATGCACCAGGATCTCAACGCAATTCTGGATGGCCTGCGTGAACTCGAAACTCGCGGCGTTGAGAGCCTCGATTGCCGCAAGGCGCAATTCTCAGCCTACGAACCACTTCTGCGCTTGCGCATGATTTGTCAATCCTGGAAAGTAATGTTCCATGCTGAATACTCTTCCGGTCAACCACTCTGCCTCTTGGTCGATCTGCGGACCGTGGTCGATACTGCGCTTGCAAAGACGGCGTCCGCGGCAAGGCCCGAGGTAGAAAAGAGCCGTGCAGCAAGCGCGGCAGCTAATGCTCCAGCAACTCCCGAGTTTGAAGTCTCCGCCAGTTCGGCCGCTGGCGACGACGATAGTCCAAACCACGGCTAAACGATCGCTGTCTAAAATCGGATCGGAGAATTCCGAAACGTGTACCAATCGACCGTTTTAATCATTTCGAACACGGCGGAATTCTCGCATGCTGTAACGGCTCGCTGGCAATCCGAGCCGAATCTTCCGACGTTCACGTTAATGAGCGGCGATCTTTGTCCCGGATTGGATTCTGAGGGCTTCGATGTTGCCATCGTTGGCGGCCTGACCACCAACGCACTGCCTCCGGTAATCAAGGCTCTGGAAGCATGTGGCAAGCCTGTGATCTTTGTTCGCAACGGCGATCAAACGCTTTCGGCCCCAGTTAACGGCAAATGCCGCTTTATGACGCTGATGCAGGATGACGGCGGTTGGCTCGACGCCATCGTTCACATCGTGGGCGAGTCGTTGCGGTCTGCAGAGGCTGCGGCGAGGATCCAACGGCTGGTACAAACAAACTCACAACTCGCCCGGGATGCAGCGCTCGGCCGCTATATTCTGGAAATGCGTCATGGATTGAACAATGCCTTAACTTCAGTGCTGGGGAACTCTGAGCTGCTGTTGCTCGAACCGGAGACTTTGGCACCGTTGGCTCCGCCTGTCCGTTCGCAAATCGACACTATCCGGAATATGGCTTTGCGAATCCACGAAATTCTGCAGCGGTTTTCTTCCCTCGAAAAAGAGATGAATGTCGCGCAAAAGCAGGCTGCAAAGGAAGTGAAGGCCAAAGAGCATACTGCTGGAGCAAGTTAAATAATTCTCAGTTCGGCACCAATTCCTCGATATACAATCTTCGCCCTAAATTATTGATGTTGAACGACTTTTTTCGCGGAACAACGCAAAAAGCCAGGCAGCCATCATATTGTCGCCACTTAAATAATAAGGAGGATTAATGAAGAAGAAAGTGCTTGCCGCAATGTGCGGGTCGATTTTGACGGTTGCGATGTCGTTGCCCGTGATAGCACAGGACAGCACGACGCAATCCACGACTACAACGACTACACAGAATCCGCCCTCGGCTCAAACCCAGAGCAGCACTACCACGACCACAGATACTCCGGCGACTCCGGCTCAAACTCAGACTACTCAGACTACCGATACCACCACCAAGTACAAGCACCATCATAAGAAGCAAACGAAGCAGAACCAAACAACTACAACTACCACGACTCCAGGCCAACCGGAAAGCCAGTCGACTACAACCACCACTACGAATCCAGGACAGCCACAGAGCCAGTCGACTACGACCACAACTACCACGCCACCGCAGTAACTGCGTAGTCGCGTAAATGTTCACGGAGAGCGCAGGTATCACCTGCGCTCTTTCCTTTTCACTTAGGACCGGGCGACGCGTTCCCCATATCCATTACAACTTTCCAGGTGCCATCTTTCTGTTTTTTCCAGACGCTGGCGTATTTGCCGTACTCGACGGTGGGCTTGCCGTTTTTGTCTTTGGAGCGGAATTCATACGTTCCGAATGTGTAGCCCAAGTCGCCTGAGGCGGCCACGTCGGCGTGAACGGGAGTCCAGGTCAGGTGGTTATCTTTTTGATCCAGAAAACTCATGCCCTTTGCGATACTCTCTTTGCCCTGAATCAAGTCCGCGCCGTTGGGAAGTTCGACCGCGTCTTCGGCGTAGTAAGACATGAATCCCTGCGAACCTTTTTCCGCCGCGGCTTTCATGAAGTCGGCCTCAAGCTGTCGCAAAGTGTCGGCTCCGGACGACGATTGCGCTCTTGCAATATTCAAACCCAGTAGAACCACGATCGCGACGCCGGCAATAACCGGGAACAGAGAACTAGAAACTGAAAACTGGGATTTCATAAGGCCACCGTGGCTTTGGACCGGCCATCTTTTGAACGTCCATCTTTAGAACGATCGATGGAAGTGTTGAGCACACCAAGATACGCTTTCCACGGACCCACTTCCGTTTCATATTGTTTCGCCAGAACGCGGCAGATTTGGGATATGTGGGTCAAGTCATGCACCGCCCATGCGGAGATCAGTTGCCTGAGCGTCACGATCCCGTCCGCAGGATGAATGCCGGTGCGGGAGAGATCCTCAGAACTCAAATGCATGCCGCGCAGGGCATTGAGATTCTGTTCGCGCAGTTTCTTGAAGCGATCGAGCAGACGTTCAATCGGCTGGGTTCTATCTTCTTTAAACTGCGCCAAGCGGTCGAAGGGTTCGAAGGTGCGGCTCTGGCCATGTTCGAGAATGATCCGCGCACGAGGCAGCCAATCCGTAACTTCTCCGTGGATCAGATGTCCCACAACGTCGTAACAACTCCATGTATTCCCGCCTTCGGTCGCGCGAACCCATTCGCTCGGAAGCCCTCGCAGCATCTGATCGACGGTCCCCGGCCCGCGTTCCAAAATCAGCATCGCCTCAGAAAGCTTCATCTCCATAGGCCACCCCTTCCAGCCGTATTCTAGACTGAGCCGCGCCGTCGCTTCGGCATCGCTTCGGCGTTAGTGGGCAACCCACCCCCACCGCTCCCCCCAAGGGGGCGATATATTAGAATCATGGATTTAGCGGTCTTCGCGATCCCAAATCTATGAAGACAAGGGGCTTGCAGGTAAAATCTTGAGAGCATGGGAGTTACTGGCATTTCAGCCATGATCTCTTTTAGTTTTGGTCATTTTGTTTCGGTCTTCTTTATTTCAAGCAATTGGACCGCCCTCTGATGACCACGTAAATCTAGTAATGACGGATTCGGCTAACGCGACGTTAGATTTCTGACGACATTCCTTGCATTTCGAACGACCTCATCGTATGTCCAGATTTGAATTCGGTGATCTAGTAAGTCGTTCACCATCCGCAGCATCCGCCTGTGTTCTGCTGTTAGCGCGGAATCGCGACCAATTACAATCAGGCCCCGAGGTTTATGAATATTGGGAAATCCGTGTTTTTGAGCATAGTCGAGATTGTCATCCACCCATGCGAACCAGCTCATTACCTGGCCCATGGCATGGGCTAGTGCAGGACTTGGCTGAGGATAGCTTGTAAAGAGCGTGTCCCGCGGCTTCTCAATCTCGACAAATAAATACTGCTCATCGAAACGCTTTATGACAAAATCCGTTTTCCATAAATCCGCAAGCGCTTGGCGAGGCACCACGACCGAAGCGAGTGGGTCAAGTAGTGAAGGGTTTTTTTCGAAAAATTGCTGGTACGGCCTTTCCAAGAGATCCTGCCGAATCAAGTCGTCGGCCTGATCGCATAGCTCGTCGCTGACACTCAGGGTCGCCGTGGACATGATCTCTGAGATCAGCTGTGCGCCGGGCGACTCTGGCCTGAGCAATGTCAGCCCGGTTAGTAGAATCCCGAGATTGCTTCGATTTTGAGGGTCGGCGGCGTAGTGCCGAAACACCTTCGCAAGGTAACGTCTCGCCTCCGTTTGAAAGTGGGGGTCGTTGCAGTTGCGCCGGACCTGCGCTACCAGGAGATCGAAAGTATTTCTTTCTAGATAGCGATGGGTAAGCCATACCATCCGCTTCGGTAAGTCCGAATCGCCTATTGCCACCGACAAAAGTGCGGAACCACTGTCATGGCCGGCCTCGATAGGGTCATTGATGCATAGTCGGTACAGCGCGTCGAGTCCACTCGCGCCATACGCGATAAGCGCGTAGCGAGAGGGTGTGTGGAAATGAAGATCGTCTTCTATCGCGCTGGTTGGCAGCTTTTTAATAGACTTTAGGTAAGATTCGATTGTCTTTGAATCAAGCCTTGCAAGGATGTCCCGAAATTCTGTTACCGCCGCGACCTCGTCCTTCGGAAACTTACCGAGGTCGAGGGGCTCTAGGAATTCAGGTTCCTTTCCGTCGCGTGTTGCCATTACGCTTGTCGCCGCATGTTGGACTTAACTGATTCTAACGCCCCGTGTCCAACTCGCTAAGAACCGAGTTCAGCCTTTCGCGATGCTGAGGTTTAGCGCGCTGGCTGGGGCTAGTGATTCGCCTTCCTAATGTTAAACTCAGGTTAATTCTCTCTAAACCACTTGACGCACAGGAGTGGGACGCGGTACCGTTCGGGCGATTTAGATTCCAACCAAGCTTTAGACCCCGGGAATTTGCTAACAGCAGGAATTGATCGACGCGTACTCGCGTTGACGCGGCGGCATTTTCGCGCTGAGGGACAGGTCTACTGGCACGAAACGCAACGAAAGGCGACCCAGCAGAAAGTTGCTTCTGGGGAAAGGTGAGTACAACATATGCGTTCCTCTTTTCTATACCTCGCTTTGGTTCTCAGTGCCCTCGCATTTGTTCATGCACAGAGCCCGGATTGCCAAGAGTGCAGAACTGTATTGGCCGGAGGGGTATTTAACACAACTAACATCAATAAGACGCAGGCTGCGCACGACGCATTCACTGCTTGGGAGTGCACGACGAACTTCAGCTCAGCTGAAGAGGCAATTAACGCTGGTGTTTCTGTCGGGGTCCCCATCTACGATGTTCCTGTCCAGATAGGAGCTACCTTTTCGGATTCGCAAAAGAAAACCTGGAAGAATGCACACTGCAGCAACAACACCAGCGATACGCAAAGCTTTTCGAATTTAGTTATAGCAATGAAACAGGCTGCTCCGGAAATCCTACAAGCCTGGACCAAATGTATTGAGAACAGCTGTGGGGGGGCGCACGCAGCACTCGCATGTTCCGTAACATCCCGAGAAGGAGGGGCCATCTTCCGTGCTAATTGGCTGCGTACGGCTGGCGACAACGCTGTCCCCAAGGTGCAGTTCTTCCACGCTTATGATGCTAAGTGTGCCCCTCCCATCGTGAATAACCAAACCATCAGCGAGGCAGGAGTTGCGCTGAAATGCGATGTACCTGTAAATCAGCAAGGGGTTTTCATCCTCCAAACGACGCGGGGGACGTGCGCACCAACAGCGTCCGGCAGGGTCTCGCTCGAAACTATATCCGGCAAAGAAACGCTGACCGTCCCGAAGAACTACAAGGCACAAAAGATCGTCTTCACCTCGGATGCGATTATCGTCACCGGTGGCCAGCGGCTAACTTTCGAGGCCTCCGAGATCGAGCTGCAAGGGGCTCCAAAGATTGTTTCATACGAGGAGGGGACAGGAACGGGCCGTTCAGCTGCACCGATTTTGATTAAAGCCGATCAGCTCACTGGAACTTCGTTGCAGATTTATAACGGAGGAGAAAATGGTGCGAAGGGGGCAGATGGAGCGCTAGGTCCAACCGGGCCGGGAGGCCATCAGGGTTATCAGCGCCAGTGGGATATTACAGGCTGCCATGGTGGTTCGAATGGAACGCCTGGAGGGCAGGGCGGAACGGGAGGAGACGGGGCACAAGGCCAGGCGGGTGGTAATGGTGGAACCGTCATCTACGATATTGGTGCAGGACTTCAGTCGGGTGCCATTCCGCGTCTCGTAATCACCGCGAACGGAGGGAAAGGCGGCGCTGGAGGCTCACCAGGTGCTGGCGGTCAAGGCGGACCAGGCGGTCAAGGCGCCCCGGGCACCGGGCAATGCGGAGGCACTGACGCGGGTCCCGGCGGACCCCCGGGAGGCTCGGGGCGACCGGGCCCCCCGGGAGCTGACGGTGCCAATGGTCAGGTCGTCGATTACAGGGCTTCCGGCAGCCCTTAGCTTTCAAGGGCGTAATCCAAGGGCGTAATCCGGAGGGCGTAATCCGGGGACAGACGGGACGTACCCCAATTCTTTTGGCCCCGAGTTTCCCCACCGTCGTTCATGTGTAGTTCCGGAAGACTGGGGAATGTCACGGCTGTCCCCGCGTTCCTGTTCCCGGAGTTCCTGTTGGGCTGCGTAGCACCCTGCGGGGCGTAAACCTAGTACCGAACTTACCCAGGACTTGCGTCCCTTCGGCGACGCTCAGGGCAGGCTCTGGGCTAAGTTCGGTCGCCCCTTCGGGGCTGGGGTGTCTGAGATGGATGCATTTCGCGGACAAGAGTGTCCGCGCCACATAACCTTTCTAAAATCCCTCGGTGCGCCGGTGTTATCCTGCTTCCTTTATGGAAGCCAAAGGTTTGACTCCGATATTGAACGTATCCGACATTGCCAGCACGGTCGCGTGGTTTGAGACGTGGGGATGGAAGAAATTGTGGGACTGGGGAACGCCTCCGACGTTTGGCGCGGTTGGATCGGGCAAGGAGGCCTGCATATTTCTTTGTTAGGGTGCCACGGGGTCAGGGGGCGCAGGGAGGCCGCGGCCGAGGGGCGAACACCACCACGTTTCAGCAGGACGGAGACGAACAGGGCGACAAGGGCGTCTGGATGTCGGTCTGGGTGGACGACGTGGACGCGATGCACAAGCACTGCGTCGCCGCCGGGCTGGAGGTCACATTTCCGCCCACCGATACGGCGTGGAACGTCCGCGAGATGCACCTTCGCCATCCGGATGGCCACGCGTTCCGGGTCGGCCGGGGATTCGATCCCAAAAAGTAGAAACGGCTAGCGCGCTAATCCGGGGAGAGAGGACACGTTCCCCACTCATTCGGCACTCTTTTGACTCCGAGTTTCTCTATCTCTTTTACTGTATGGTCTCTAAATATTGAGGAGTGCCGCGACCATCCGGGCGTGGGTTAAGTCCTTTGGCAGGATCTAGTTAGCTCAGTGGACATTTGGATGAGGTGAATGTTTTGCCTCTAAATGCAAAAAGATTCACTCTTGACACGACCTGCCAGGCGCTTAGAGTAGAGGGTGGCATAGTAGTTTGTGTCGCGGGGGTGTTGTGATGAAGGCTAAAGCAGTTCTTATTATCGTAAGTTTTGCAATTCTTCTGGGTTCGAGCTTTTGCTATGCCGATTCGTATACTGATCCAAGCACAGACGTCCGATTTACTGGCTCCGTAACTTCGACGATGGTGACTTTAGATGTCCAATGCCTAAACACATCCATCTGCGGCAGCTTGTACCTTGGAGATGTCGCACTGAAAGGGTTCACGTTCTCGAGCATTGTAGGCCCTGGATTAGCGCCATCGGGATACACGCTGCAAAATGGTGGAGCAAACGATGGTACTGGAGGCTGTGACGGTACGCAGACCGGAAAAGCCCTGTGCTGGGCTGCACCCTCTCCTTTGACAACCCAACTAGGAAGTACCCTCCTGGTTTTCTCTGCCACTATCACCGATGGAGCACTTTCTTCTGATCCTCTTCACGTCCAGGCGACGGGATATACCAATTCAGCTGGCGATCAGACCAAGGGAGGCAAACCGTTGGCCGTTTCTAACGACCTCACGTCTGGTGCCCCCCGTGTCCCGGAACCAGGCACTTGGGCTTTGCTCCTCGCGGAATTGGCGGCCTTCGCTGTAGTCGGGCGATGGGTCCGTCCCTATTGCCGAGTTTGAAAAATCTTTTCTTCTAAAGCTGGGCCCGCCCAGAACATGCCGCTCAGTGCTGATGCTGGGAATCAGGCTTACCGTCATCGGGCGTGCCGTCTGACCACTTGGCGACTGGAATCATAAATATTGTCATGCGCTCCGGGGCGTCCTCAGATGCCAGAAGCGGGGATCCCGGTAGATTTGCGCCCCAAGTTTGAGCTTCGGCTAGGGGGGCGAAGAACATTACGTGGGGATGCCAGTGCCCGCCGTTATCGCTTACGTATCCTTCCTTGGACTGCATATAGCTCATCGCGCCTGGTTCCAGCGTGGGCAAATCTTTTTTGTCGAAAGCGGCTTGGAGATCCTCGGAGATCTGAGCTTTGGATCGTCCAGCCAATACCCACTCGGTTTTCTTGATAATGAGTGGAAGGAAGGATTGCACGGCGGGCGGGTTGAGGCAGATGGGAGACCGCAGTTTGGGATTCCAGAACTCGGGATCGTCGGGTCCGGCGGCCCACGATCGTTGCACAAAGCACACGAAACCGTTCTTACCTTTGACTGCGGTTTCGTAGCCGTGCCGTCCGAGGACCAAAATGTCGGCGTCACGTGAGATGGATTCCGGGGCGGCGGAGCGTGACAAGGTTATCTCGGCATCTCGATCGGCAATCAGGTATTGCTCAAGCGGGGCCATGGTGGGATACGGCGCTTTGGCGTCCTGCGTCTGCGCTTGGCACACAGCACCAAGGATGATGATCAGCGCGAAGGTTGTTACTGTGATCGTGCGTACTCTGACCGTCCTGAGAATTTTCCGCTTCATTGATTTTCTCCATTCGATTTTCTCCCAACATATTCTCGGCCAGCGACGTTTTTCAAGAGAGTAATGCGGGGACAGACGCTACTTGAGCGTCGGTGACCGTCTGGGCGCGCACAAGGCACTATCTCTAAGTAGACCCGGAGTCACGCTAAAGAGCCGCCCTGGCCCTGTAGGTTCTGACAGTTCCCAATCTTCCATGCAATATTCCACCGGGATGAACATTGCATACAAGATTTACCCGATTGCCTCTGAAGCAGTGTTGGTCGGAAAATCATCAACCACAATGCGTCAGTGGAAATCGTGCGTTGCCGGTGCGAATCACTTTAAGATTCGCCCATCCACTTGGCCGGTTTGCCTCCAAAGAAAAAATAGCGCCCGCACAGGGCGCTCTCACGCTCAAGGGAACTGATAGCTAGCCTCAGGAGGATTTTTTGTGAAATCTCATCGATCTTGGATCACCGCGGGAATTATTGTCATGATCGCACTTTCTTGTGCTGGTACGGTTAAAGCACAGACCGTGAGCGTGGTGCAAACCAACGCGGATCAGTCAGCACTTTTGCAGTCGGAACCTTCGGTTACCTTCAGTGAGCAAGCGGACCTGCCGTTTTCCATTCACGTGGACGACAGTATTCGGTATCAAGAAATGGATGGTTTCGGCGCTTCGTTTACCGATTCATCCGCTTGGTTGGTATGGACGAAGTTGACGCCGAGCCAGCGAAATACGCTGATGCAGAATCTGTTCACGAGTTCCGGAGCCGGACTTAACTTCTTGCGGCAGCCGATGGGCGCGACGGATCTTGCCCTTACGGAATACACCTACGACGATATGCCCCCTGGCCAGACCGATCCCAGTCTAACGCACTTTTCGATTGATCATGATAAGGCCTACATTATTCCGGTTTTGCAGCAGGCGTTGACCTTGAATCCGAAAACACGCGTAATGGCGCTTCCGTGGAGCCCTCCCGCCTGGATGAAAACCAATGACAACCTTCGCAGCGGCAGTTTTGATTCTCAGTATTTGGAGTCTCTGAACCAGTATTTCCTTAAGTTCATCCAAGCGTATAGGAACAACGGCATACCAACCCATTTCGTTGCCGTCCAGAATGAGCCTCTTTTCGCTGGAAACGGCTATCCAACGTTGTTTCTCACTGAGCCACAGGAAGCGGAGTTCATCGCAAAACATCTCGGTCCGTCGCTCGAGATGCTAGGTGACGATAAACCGCTGATTCTTGGGTACGAACATAATTGGGACAACCCCTGGTATCCGGAAAAATTATTAAGGAATCCAGAAGCAGCTCGTTACATCGCTGGCACGTCGTTTCATTGCTACGCTGGCGACAGAGATCTCGCGCAGGGTGCCATTCAGGAATTTTTCCCTGACAAGGGCATCTGGTTTACTGAGTGTACGGGAGTGACAAATTTTCCCAATTTTCACGACAACCTGGGTTTTAACATGCACAACCTTTTGATCGGCTCCGTTCGCGAGGGTGCCCGGAGCGTCGTGTTGTGGAACATGGCCCTGGACCAGAACAACGGTCCCGTAAATGGGAACGGCTGCCACACCTGCCGCGGGGTCGTCACTGTTGATTGGAGCACAACGCCAGCGACGGTGCGGTACGAAGTCGAATACTATTCGTTGGGTCAGTCGTCCAAGTTGGTCGTTCCGGGAGCTTATCGCATTGATTCCAACATCGCTGGGCCCATTGAAAATGTCGCCTACCAGAATCCCGACGGTTCTATCGTGCTGGTCGTCTACAATTCCGCCCCTTCTAACAGTACCTTCAGCGTCAACTGGCATGGGAAGGTTTTTACCTATACTTTGTCGGACGGATCGGTTGCCACTTTCAAATGGGATCCGGCCGCGGGTCCTGACTTTGCCGTTGCTGCTAGTCCGGCCTCTCAAACCATTCCGGTGGGCGAAGGAACGGATTTCCAGATAACGTTGAATCGCTACCATAATTTCGATAGTCATGTTGAGTTTTCGGTTAGCGGCCTACCAAGTGGTGCTTCGGCGGACTTCGACGACGGCAACGACCACCATGATCAATCGATTCTGAGCATTCATACCTCTGCGGCGACGCCTCCGGGCACATATCCAATAACCATCACGGGCAGTAACCATTCGTCCTCCCGATCCGTCTCCGTTCAGTTGAAGTTAGGCCCTCAACCAGCGCCGTTTGGTGGGACGCCGTGGCCGATACCGAGTCTAATTCAAGCCGAGAATTTCGACACCGGAGGAGAAGGTATCGCTTACCACGACATCGACTTTTTCGGCGATATCGAAGGTGGAGTGTATAGGCCAACTGAATCCGTGGACATAGAAAACGCGGGCGATGTGGGCGGCGGATTCGATGTTGCTTATACCCAGCCTGGTGGGTGGATGCAATACACGGTCAATATCGCCAATTCGAGCGTCTATTCAGTGAACGCGCGAGTTGCATTTCAAGGCAATGGTGGTCTTTTCCACGTTGAGTTTGACAGCCTTGATCAGGCTCACCATGATGGCGAGGGCGACGGGCATGATGGCGCGGATCGCACCGTCGTTACGACAGGGTTGATGCACGTCCCTGACACTCATGGTTATCAAAACTACGTCACCGTTACTTCACGCGCCGTTCCTCTAAGCGCTGGAGAATACAGGATGAAGATTGTATTCGATAGCAAAGGAGACCGGGGGGGTATGGGTAACTTTAACTGGGTTGATGTGGAGCCAGTGACGATAGGGCAATCCACACCGTTCCATGGCACACCATCCGATATTCCGGGTAAGATTCAGGCCGAAGATTTTGATAATGGCGGTCAAGGTGTTGCCTACTATGATGAAAGTACTTTCAATCAAGGCGGGCAATATAGGCCTTCAGAGAGAGTGGGCATCGAGGCGACCTCCGACGTTGGCGGTGGCTTTGACGTTGGCTTTACCTCGACAGGCGAGTGGATGGGTTACACAGTCAATGTCACGGCTGCTGGCACCTATACCCTACATGTGCGAGTGGCCTCTCAGCCTCCGGGTGGCACTTTCCATTTTGCCTTGGACGGCCAAAACGTCAGCGGTGCTATCACCTTACCCACCACGGGCGACTGGCAAATCTGGCAGACCATCGATGTTCCAGGCGTCAACTTGCCTGCTGGCGTGCACGTTCTACAATTAGTTATGGACACCCCGGGATTCTTTGGGTCAATCGGGAACTTCAACTGGTTCTCCTTCGACTGAAGGATGAGCGAGGCCGCAAAAGTGTGCGCCTTTTTTATACTGAGTGTAAAGGCGACAATTACACTACAGCTCAATTCGCCAAAACGCCGCAGTAGTTGACCCTGCGATCTCGATGACGAGTGGACCTAACTTTCCATTTTTCGTAAGGTAGGGACTCATCTGCTCCAGACTTTGCGGATTCGCTCAAGTCGTGCCAGCCATCCCCGCACTACGCAATCCCTCGCGGAACGGCTAAACTATTCTTAGGAAGGCCATCCTCATGAATAGCTTTAATAGCCGCTCCACGCTTCGCGTGGGTAAGCTCGACTACGAGATTTATCGCCTTGATGCGCTCGACAAGCAAGGTCTTTCAACCAAGCATCTGCCGTATTCCTTGCGGATTCTGCTGGAAAATCTTCTGCGTACCGAAGATGGCCGAAATGTAAAGAGGCAAGACATTGAGGCGCTGGCGGGATGGAACAGCAAGACCGCATGCGATAGCGAAATTGCATTCACGCCAAGCCGCGTGCTGCTGCAGGACTTTACAGGCGTCCCCGCCGTTGTGGACCTCGCCGCGATGCGCGATGCCATGAGCAAATTTTCTGGCGATCCGAACCTGATTAATCCACTGCAACCGGCGCAGTTAGTCATCGATCATTCTGTGCAAGTGGACTCTTTTGGCACGCCGCAATCGTTCGGCCTGAACGCCGAACTCGAATTCCTGCGCAACAAAGAACGCTATGCCTTTCTGCGATGGGGACAAACCGCGTTTCGTAATCTTGCGATCGTCCCGCCGGACACGGGAATCGTGCATCAGGTCAATCTCGAATACTTGGCGCAAGTCGTGTTCGTTCAGGAATCCGACAGCAAGCGCTCAGCATACCCAGACACCCTTGTGGGCACCGACTCTCATACCACAATGATTAACGGCCTCGGCGTGTTGGGATGGGGTGTCGGCGGGATCGAGGCGGAAGCTGCGATGCTGGGGCAGCCGGTTTCCATGCTGATTCCGAAAGTTGTTGGCGTGAAACTGACGGGACGTTTGCGCGAGGGTGCGACAGCTACTGATCTTGTGCTGACCGTCACGGAAATGCTTCGCAAGTTCGGCGTGGTTGGAAAGTTTGTCGAATATTTTGGTCCGGGACTTCCGGAACTTTCTCTTGCCGATCGCGCGACCATAGGCAACATGTCTCCTGAGTACGGCGCAACCTGCGGCATATTCCCGGTGGACAAAGAGACTCTCAACTACCTCCGCTTGACTGGACGCACAGAAGAACAGATCGCGTTGGTCGAAGCTTACTGCCGCGAGCAAGGATTGTTCCACGACGCGAAGACATCCGAGGCCGAATATTCCGAACTGCTGGCGCTTGATCTGGATTCAGTCGAGCCGAGCATCGCCGGCCCGAGGCGTCCGCAGGATCGGGTTGCGCTGTCGAAGGCGCGTGATTCTTTCGAGAGCGCTCTTCCTACATTGCTAAAGCCCGGACAACACTCGCAGCCCGCCGCGTCTGGCAGCAACGGAAATCTTCATCATGGAAGCGTAGTGATAGCAGCCATCACCAGCTGCACCAATACGTCGAATCCGTCGGTGATGATCGCCGCAGGCCTGCTGGCAAAAAAAGCGGTGGAGCGGGGTTTGGAAGTTCCGAGTTGGGTGAAGACTTCGCTAGCTCCCGGATCGAAAGTCGTGACCGACTATCTGGATCGCGCCGGCCTCACTGGATACCTCGAAAAACTTAAATTCAACACGGTTGGGTATGGGTGCACGACCTGCATTGGAAATTCTGGACCGTTGCCGGAGGAGATTTCGCGGGTCGTCGACGAGAAGGGATTGGTCGTTGCATCGGTGCTCTCCGGCAATCGCAATTTTGAAGGGCGAATCAATTCTGAGGTTCGTGCGAATTACTTGATGTCCCCGCCGCTGGTAGTCGCATTCGCTTTGGCAGGCCGCATCGATGTAGATCTTCGTAAAGATCCCGTCGGAAAAGATAAGCAGGGTAAGCCTGTGTATCTTGCCGATTTGTGGCCTTCGCAACGTGAAGTAGAGGATACGATTCAGAGTTCAATTTCGTCGAGCATGTTTCGCAAGAGTTATGGAGAGATCTACGACGGCGATGATCGATGGCGTTCCCTGCCGGTTCCGGATGGCGAGACCTACGCGTGGGACGAGGCTTCCACATACATTCGACGCGCGCCTTACTTCGACGATATGACTCTGAGGCCGGGGCAGGTCGAGGAAATTGAGAATGCGAGAGTACTAGCGGTGCTTGGCGACAGTGTCACAACCGACCATATTTCGCCTGCGGGCTCGATCAAGAAAGAAAGCCCCGCTGGAAAATATTTGATCGAGCACGGTGTCAAGCCGGGCGATTTCAATTCCTATGGATCACGACGCGGCAATCATGAAGTGATGGTTCGCGGCACGTTCGCGAATGTCCGCCTACGAAACAAAATGGTTCCGAGCCTTGAAGGAGGATTCACGCGGCACCTCCCCGATGGCGCCGAGATGTCAATCTTCGAAGCTTCGGAAAAATATATTGCGGACGGAGTTCCGCTCGTGATCATTGCCGGCAAAGAATATGGATCAGGATCGTCCCGCGACTGGGCTGCCAAAGGCCCTCGTCTCTTAGGAGTGCGTGCTGTGATCGCCGAAAGTTATGAGCGCATCCATCGCTCGAATCTTGTGGGCATGGGAATTGTTCCGCTGCAATTCGTCTCTGGCGAGAACGCGCAATCGCTGGGAATCACTGGCGAGGAGGTTTTCGAGATTTCAGGAATCCGCGAGTTGACTTCGAATTTCGCACCGGGACGAAAAGTTGAAGTGCGCGCAGCTTCCAACGGACAGACGAAAGAATTTTACGCCCTCGTCCGCATCGATACTCCTCAAGAAGCGCAATACTACGCAAATGGCGGGATTCTTCAGTACGTTCTGCGGCAGTTGCTCGCGGCAAAACCGTCAGCGCAAACCGTCAGCGTGTAGGTGCAGGGATCGTGCGGGGCGGACACTCCCTTCGACAAGCTCAGGGCAGGCCCGCCGTCTTTCGCCCCATCCTGGAGGAACGCTTTGAAACAGCACGGCCTTCGGCCGTGCCGTAAGTCACAACTAGATTGATCGCCGGCGCGGCTGAAACCGCGCCTTCAAAGCTAATTCCGACTTGGGCCTCCACAGCCCGCCATGTAATCAATTCCCGATTCTTATTTTGACACCTCGCCACGCGGGAATATCATAAGTATTGGCGAACAGTGTCCAGAGCAAGATATTTGGCCGCCCCGACTGGCCTCCCTCAGTGGCTAAAAGCCGGTGAGCACTGTGCGACTTGCTTTCGTTGACTTGCCACTCCGCAACCGCCTACCATACCGCGACGACATGATTGGCCAAACGATCTCGCACTATCGCATCGTCGAGAAACTCGGCGGTGGTGGGATGGGCGTGGTTTACAAAGCTGAAGACACGCGGCTGCATCGCTTCGTCGCCCTCAAGTTTTTGCCGGAAGAAGTTGCCCGCGATCCCCAGGCTCTCGCTCGATTTCAACGCGAAGCCCAGGCTGCTTCGGCGTTAAACCATCCCAACATCTGCACCATCTACGACATTGGCGAGCAGGATGGGCGAGCTTTCATTGCCATGGAGTTTCTGGATGGCGTGACGCTGAAGTATCTCATCGCGGGAAGGCCTTTGGACAACGCAACGGTGCTGTCACTCGCGATTGAGATTGCCGACGGGTTGGATGCCGCGCACTCACATGGCATCGTCCATCGAGACATCAAGCCGGCCAACATTTTCGTCACCAAGCGTGAGCACGCCAAGATTCTAGATTTCGGGCTGGCCAAGGTGGCGCCTTCGAGTTCTTCCGTCGCATCGGCGAACATGAGCGCTGGGACAGTGACCGCTTCGATCGACGAGCAGCACCTGACCAGCCC